>Ga0209162_1000981_pt1 | contig 29589 bp, 18 predicted proteins | sample YNPNPMetaG_FD_187121 | JGI IMG/M metagenome (GOLD analysis project Ga0209162, IMG submission 187121) | Anoxygenic and chlorotrophic microbial mat microbial communities from Yellowstone National Park, USA - YNP NP MetaG (SPAdes) (version 2) ...
GTCAGGAATGTCTATCAAGATGTTGGTTGATAACACAGGGTCGCAGACCCCGCCGGAGCGGGGAGTGGGGTGACCCCCGGCTATCGGCGGCGGGGTCACAGACTCCGTCGGAGCGGGGAACAATGGCCCGAATGCCCCCCCGTGGGAAACAACTACACCCAGGACCCGGAACTATGGCCCTGGTGCAACCCCGACCCCGACTACACGACCAATGTCTACCGGTGGCCGGAATGCCACTATACGTCCGATCCCACCAGGTGGCCCCAGTGCCAGGATCAGTACCCGACCAAGGATTATACGCAGGATCCCGACCTCTGGCCTGAGTGCGACGATCCGGCTTATACGCAGGATCCACTCCAGTGGCCCTGGTGCAATCCGGTCGAGTACACGTCCAATCCGCAGATGTGGCCCTGGTGCGCCCCGAACTGGACCTGGGATCCCCGGCAGTGGCCGGAGTGCCAGCCGGGCTATACCAACGATCCGGGCCTGTGGGGGGAGTGTAAACTGGGCCTGTATACCTCCAATCCAGAAGTCTGGCCGGAGTGCAAATACTACACCGCCGATGCCCGTATCTGGCCCGAATGCCACTACACCTCCGATCCCACCACCTGGCCGGCCTGCGACGGGACCTGGTACCCCACCAAGGATTACACCACCGACACCGGGCTCTGGCCCGAATGCGACGTGCCACCGGGCTACACCAGCGACCCCGGACAGTGGCCGGAATGCCACTATACCTCCGATCCGCAGAGCTGGCCAGAGTGTGCCGAGCTGGCGCAGGCAGAGCTGGGCGACGCGCCCGACAGCACCAATCACTACACCTCCACCACCATGACCGCCTACCCGGCCGGCGGGCCGCCCGGTACACCGGCCCATTACCCGACCGTCTACGATCCGGCCACCGGCCTGCCCCAGGGGCCTATGCACTGGAGCCCCCGCACCGGCGTCTGGCTGGGGCCGTGGGTCACGCTGGAGGACGAGGCCGACCTGATGCCCCCTGACGAGGATGGCGTGACCAACATTGACCCGCCGGGCGACATGCCGAACCGCGACGGGGCCGACGATGGCCTGCTGTTCCCCGTGGCCCGGCCGCACTGTGTGCCCACCGTCATCTCCTACACGGTGACCGCGGTGGTGACGGGGGAGTTCTATGTCAATGTCTGGTTCGACTGGAACCGCGACGGCGACTGGGGCGACGTCTTTACCTGCACCAAGACTGCCGACGCGCCGGAGTGGGCGGTACAAAACCAGGTGATCGCGGTGTCGCCGGGGACCTATGTCTTCCAGACCCCGGCCTTCCTGCCCTACGACCAGACGCCCGACGACCCGATCTGGATGCGCATCTCCATCGCTGAGCAGCGAGCCCCTGTCGCCTCGGGCACCGGCCTGGCCGACGGACAGGGTCCTCCCAAGGGCTATGAGCTGGGTGAGACAGAGGACTATTACCTGGGGTTGCAGCAGGAACCGAAATATGACATCTACCTCAAGGACAACGCTGCCGATGACGGCTCGGTGGTGCCCAGCTCCAGCCCGTGGTGGAACAGCCCCGACATCTGGGTGCGCCACGACGGCGATTGCACCAACACCGCCCATCAGAACCCGGTCCCCGGCGCGACCGAGACGGTGTGTGTCCGGGTGCGCAACCGGCTGACGACCACCGTCACCAACATCACCGTCAACGTCTACTGGGCCAACGCGGCGCTGGCCCTCTCCTGGCCGGCGAGCTGGAGCTTTATCAGCAGTTTTAACATCCCCAGCCTGGCGGGCGGAGCCGAGGTCGTCAACCCGGTGTCCTGGAATGTGCCGTTCATCACCGGCCACTTTTGCCTGCTGGCCCGCGCCGACGCGCTGGAGGACCCGCTTCCTACCGGACCCGATACCATCGCCCCGGTGGACAAGACCCAGAACAACAACAACATCGCCCAGCGGAACACCAACGTCGTGGACTATCCAGAGATCACTGCCTGCGGCATCTATACCACCACCGTTGCCACCGATACCGTCTACTTTGATGCGGTCAACACCTGGAACGTGACCAAGACGGTGGACATCCGGTTCGACAGCGACGACTTTCCACTGGGCAGCGGCGTCCTCATCATTGAGCCGGGCAGCCTGTGGGGGCGGTGGACCAGCCTGACAAACCTGAACCAGATTGGGACCACCTTGCGGCCCACTGCTTTCCCGGCGACGATGGGCGGAATTGACATGGCGCCCAACGAGACGGCGCGCATGACCATGACCATCGCCGCCGAGATTGACGAACGGTTTACGGTCAGCGTCGAGGAATGGGTGGGGGGCGTCAAGGTGGGAGGGATCGAATATGTCCGCGATCTGCCCCGTTGCGTCTACCTGCCGATCATCCTGAAACGCTACCCCTAGTTGCGAGGTGGCGGGTGCCAGGTGCCTGTCAGGTGCCTGGCACCTTTTTTGATCGCCGGGGGTCGAGCGCATCGCGCAGGCAATCGCCCAGCAGGTTGACTGCCAGCACGGTGAGGGTGATGGCCAGGCCAGGCGCGGCGCTGACCCACGGTGCATTGCGCAGATAACCGCGCCCTTCGTTCAACATCGCCCCCCATTCTGGCCTGGGCGGCTGGACGCCCACCCCCAGGAAGTTGAGCGCCGAGGCATTGAGGATGGCCCAGCCTACGTCCAGGGTGGCCAGGACGAGGATGGGGCCAAAGATATTGGGCAGGATGTGCCGCAGCAGGATGCGCAGGTCGCTACAGCCAACCGTCACCGCCGCCCGGACATAAGGCTGCCGCCGCGCGGCCAGGACCTGGCCGCGCACCAGCCGCGTATAGTTGGGGATGCCGGCAATGCCGACGGCCAGGATGACGTTGGGCATCCCCGGCCCCAGGGCTGCGATGATGGTCAAGGCCAGCAGGATGGTGGGGAAGGCCAGCATGACATCCACCAGCCAGGTGATCAGCCGGTCGGACCAGCGGCCATAGTAGCCGGCTATCAGTCCCAGAGCCGTCCCGGGCAGGGCGGCGATCAGCACCGCTACAACGCCGATGCTCAGTGTCAGCCGCCCGCCATAGAGCAACCGGGTGGCGATGTCCCGGCCAAACAGGTCGGTGCCGGCCAGGTGCTTCGCCTGCGGGGGCAGGAATTGCTGGCCGGGCAACATGGCCAGCGGATCGTAGGGGGTCAGGGCCGGCGCGGCGATCAGCAGGATGACCAGCCCGGCCAGAAAGCTGATCGCCGCCAGGGCGACCGGATTGGCCATCACCCGGCGGCGAGGGGGAGGCACATACTCGTGGCGGGGGATGGCCTTGCGGGTGGGGATGGGAAAACGGCGTTCAGTCATAGCGGATGCGTGGATCGAGATAGGCGTAGGCCACATCTACGATCAGGTTCATCGTCGTGTAAACCAGGGCTGCCAGCAGCACCACCCCCTGGACGACCGGAAAATCTTTCCACAGGATGGCGTTGACCATCAGCCGGCCGATGCCCGGCCGGGAAAAGATCGTCTCGGTCACCACAGTGCCGCCCAGCAGAAAGCTGAATTGCAGGCCCATGACTGTGATGACCGGGATGAGGGCGTTCTTGAGGGCATGGCGGAGGATCACCACCCGTTCTGACAGTCCCTTGGCGCGGGCGGTGTTGATAAAATCGGCCCCCAGCACTTCCAGCAGGCTGGCCCGCACCAGCCGGGCGATGGCTCCCGACGAGGCAAAGCCCAGCACCAGGGCCGGCATGATCAGCGAGGCGACCCCTTCCTGACCGGTGGCCGGCAGCCAGCCCAGCTTCAGGCTGAGCAACCAGATGAGGAGCAGGGCCGTCCAAAAGATCGGCAGCGAGACCCCGACCACCGACAGAGCAGCGGCCAGCGTGTCCAGCCAGGTGCCATGTTTGACGGCCGCAAGGACCCCCAGCACCGTGCCCAGGCTGGCCGCGACGAGCATGGCGGCAACGGCCAGTTCGATGGTGCCGGGCAGTTGTTCGGCAATGACCGTCACCACCGGACGATGGCTGAACAGGGAGGTGCCCAGTTTGCCGCGCAGCAGGTCAAACAGATAGCGGCCGTATTGGACCGGAAGAGGGTCATCCAGCCCCAGGCTGTGGCGCAACTCGGCAACGGCCTGCGCCGAGCCGCCCGACTCGGAGAGCATCAGCGCTGCCGGATCGCCGGGCAACAGGCGCATGATGACGAACACCAGCGTGGCCACACCCCACAGGACGGGAATGGCTCCCAGCAACCGCCGACCGACGTAGCGCAGCATGGAAAGGACACGAGGCAGGGGGTGAGGGACAGGGGTCTGATCCCCCACCCCCTGTCTGGTTATTTATTTACATACACGTCATGCAGCCAGGGGAACCAGCCACGACGGTCGAAGCGAAGCCCCTTGACGGTTGCTTTGGCGGCATTCAGGTTAACATAATCTCGGACAGGCAGGACCAGAGCCAGGTCCATGATGCGGGTCTGGGCCTGAGCATAGAGGTCGGCCCGCCGGTTGGGATCGAGGGTGCTGATCCCCTCGTTCAGCAGGCGGTCCAGTTCGGCGTCACGGACCCTGGACCAGTTAAAGCCCCCCTCGGCGTTGGCCGACAGGTAGGTCGAGTTGAGCACGCTGGGGTCGCTGCCGGAAAAGACCATAGGGGCCAGGTGGTGTTCGCCCTTGCCCGCTGCCTCCACTGCTGCCGGAAAGGCCACTGTCTGGGTTTGCAACTCCACCCCCACTGCCCGGAGCTGGGCCTGAAGCATCTGCCCCACCTCTGGCAGATAGCCCCAGGTCATCAGGTAGGCTTGCAACACCAGGGGCTGACCCTCCTTGTCGCGGATGCCGTCCCCGTCCGAATCGGTCCAGCCGGCCTGGGTCAGCAGCTCTGCTGCCAGGGCCGGATCATAGGCGTAGCGGCCCTCGACCGCCGGGGTAAAGCCCATCGTCACGGCGCTCAGCGGGCCATGAGCCACCGGCGAATAGTCCTGGAAGATGGTGTGGACAATGGCCTGACGGTCGGTGGCGTAGAGCAACGCCTGGCGCACACGCAGGTCGTCGGTGGGCGGCTTTTCGGTGTTGAAAAAGAACTGCAACGGCTGGCCGGGGATCGGCACTTTGTAGAGGGTGAACGCCTGGTTGCCCTCCAGCCGGGTGGCGTCCTGGGGTGGGATCTCGCCCATCACATCGGCCTGGCCCGATTCCAGCGCCAGGGCCCGGACGGCCGGGTCCGCGTAAAAGCGGAACTCTATCTCATCCAGATAGGCCGGTCCGTTGTGGTCGTAGACCTCCGGCGCCCAGGCGTACTCAGGGTTGCGCACCAGGGTCAGGTGGTCGTTGGGCACATACTCCTGAAAGATAAAGGGGCCGGTCCCCACCTGATGGAGCTGATAGTCGGCCCCCCACCGCTGGACCGCTGTGGGGGAGGCCATGCCCAGATAGACCTGGCTGGCCGAATCAAGGAAGGGGGCATAAGGCTGCTTGAAATGGACCCTGACCGTGTATTCATCCACGATTTCGGTGTGGTCATAGGGGCCGAGCATCCCCCGTGCCTTGCGCGACCTGGTCTCCGGATTGGCGATGCGCTCCAGGTTGAACTGCACTGCCTGGGCGTTAAAGGGGGTGCCATCATGGAATTTTACGTCCCGGCGCAGGTGGAAGGTGTAGGTCAGCCCATCGGCTGAGACCTCCCACCGCTCGGCCAGGCCGGGCACGAAGCTGCCGTCCAGGTCCTGGTAGATCAGCGTGTCGTAGACGCTGGTCAGCGGGATACCCAGTTCGGACGAGGCATCCACGTGGGGGTCAATGCCTGAAGGGGCCAGCGTCAGGCCGTAGATGATCTTGCCGCCCGGCGTGGGGCCGGGTGTGGCGCTGGGCAGCGGGGGGATGGGCGTCGGCGCGGCCGTCGGGGTGGATTCACAGGCGGTCAGGAGAGTAAGAAGGGGGATGAGAGTCAGGGCCAGGAACCTGACGTGCGGTTTGAGACGGTGCATGGTCATACCTCCTCAATTTTCCGTCCCATTATACCCCAAAGGGCTGCCGGAAGCAAATAGCCGCCGGGGTGCGCCCCAGATCAGCCGTTCCCTCTGTGCCCTATGAGCACGGCCATCCCGGTCAGGCCGACCAGGGCCACGGCCAGGCAGGTATGGGGCAGGCCCAGCACCGGCACCAACAGGCTGCTGGTCAACACGGCCCCCAGACAGCCACCGGCCAGGTCGGCGCCGTACAGTTGTCCGGCCACCCGGCCGCTTTCCCCTGGGGTGCAGGCCACGGCCAGCGGGAAGGCCAGCCCCACCAGCCCACCGCCGAGCAGCGCCAGCAGCGGGAAGGCCCAGACGGGCGGGGTCAACGGCACAACCCCCATCAGCCCCAGGGCAAACAGGGCGATCCCTGCCTGAATGCCGATCAACACCGTCCGTGGCCGGTAGGGCAGGTGGCCGATCTGCCCCACGCGGCTGCCCCCGGTCAGGCCGGCCATGAAGCTGGTCACGATCAACCCTACCTGACCGTAGATGGAACCGTGTCCCACCTGAAAGGCAAAAAGCAGAATCACCTCCAACGCCATCCCGGCCAGCCCGACAAGGCCGACCGCCGCCGGGACCGGTCGGCGGCGCAACAGAGGGATGGCCAGCGCCAGGAGCAGGGCCAGCCAGCCCAACCGGAGCCACGAGGCTCCGGCTGCCAGACGGCTCAATTCCTCGGAAAAGCGGGTCAGCCAGGCTGTCAGGTCGTAAAAGTAGCAGATCGGCTCCAGGTCCCGGTTGAGGCGCACCCCCTCAATTGTGGCCAGGAGCTGTTGGACCTGGGCACCACGGTCGGTAGTCAGCAGGTAGTGCAGGTAGGAGGGCACCACCTGGCGCGTGACAAGGCCCCGTTCTGTCAGCCGGGCGCTATAGGTGGTCGGGTCGGCTGGCAGGGGGGCGTCGGAGGCCAGCAGGAAGAGCCGCTCGCCCGGCAGCAGCCTCGTCTCGGCAAAGCAAGTGCTCAAGGTGCGGGATACGCTGGCGGCCAGCCGTTGCAACGCCGGGCTGGGGTAGTTCTCCTGCCAGGGCAGGCTCAGGGCAAACACCCCACCAGGGGCCAGCACGGCCCGCACCTCGGTGAAAAACTCCTGGGTGTAAAAGCGGTTGAGCTGGCCGGTAGCCGGCTCCGGCAGGTCGAGGATGACCACGTCAAACAGCCCGGCCGATCCTCTGGCCGCGCCGCCCTGTCGGACATACAGCCGTCCGTCGGTGTGGGCCAGCGTCACACGCCGGTCGTCAAGGGCGGCGGCCTGTTCGGAGGGGAGCTCACGGCGGGCCGTGGCGATCAACAACGGATCCAATTCGACATAATGCACCTCCGCGACCGATGGGTGTTTGAGGAGTTCGGCCAGGCTGCCGCTCACCCCGCCGCCGATCAGCAGCACGCGGCGAGGCCGGGGGTGGGCCAGCAACGGCAGGTGCGCCACCTCTTCAGCCGTGGTGCCCTGCGTCTCGAAAAAGAGCAGGCCGTTCTCGTAAAAGATGCGCTGCTCTCCGGCCCCGGTGACGACGATCCGCCCATAGGCCGAATCGCGGGCAAAGCGCAGGCCGGGGTATTGCCAGCGGAGTGTCTGTCGGTGCAGCCAGCCGCCCAGCGGCCAGGCCCCGCCGATCAACAACAGCGCTCCCACCGCTATCACCCCCCAGCCTGCTCCCCTGCGCCCCTGCCCTGCCGCCACTGCCAGGTTGATCCCCCCCACCCCCAGGGCAATCTGGAGAGGGTCCAGCCGGTGGACCAGCAGAAAGCTGTAGAGCGCCCCGCCCACGACCGCCCCCAGACTTTCAGCCACATAGGCGGCGCCAACCCCTCCCCCCACCCTGTCCCGATGCAGGGAGAGGTGGGAGGGGTATAGCTGCGCTCCCAGGGTGAACAACCGGCCCAGCAACAGGCATAACGGAGCCAGGGTCAGCAGGAGGGTCAACAGCGTGGAGCCAGGGGGCAGCAATGCCCCCGGCGTCACGTGCAGCAGCGTCCGGCTGCCGCGCACCAACGCCACCTGGGCCGGGAGGAGCAGGGCGGCCACAGCCAGCCCGGCGCGCAGGCTTGAAACGACGCGGCCCAACCCCCAGGCTCCGACCGCCACCCAGGCCAGCCAGACGGCCAGGATCAGGCCGATGACCAGCTCGTTGCCGTAAAAAACGGCCACCAACTCGCGCAACAAAACGAGCTGACCGATGGTGGCGGTAAAGCCGACGGCGGTCAGGGCCAGAAAGCAGGAGCGAGCAGATACAGGTTGCTCCTGGCGGAGGTTAATCTTCTCCGAACCACTGCCCACCGAAAACATAGAAGCGGGCCTTGGCGCTCTGCCAGCAATCATCAGGCAAGCCGGCCTTGCGACATAGATTGAGCAGCATCGTGGCCAGGTCCCAGCCCTGCTCTGGAGCCACCTGGGGCAGGAAGAGGGCGCCTTTATCCTGGCCTACGCGCATGAACACCCCGTCGTGGCCGATCTGGATCTGGTCGGGGCCTGCCACCTGGTGCATCGGTTCGAGCAGGGTGATCTCCAAGGTCAGGTTCGGCAGCTCATCGGCGGTGACGGGCGGGAAACGGGGGTCAGCCAGGGCAGCAGCCACGGCTGCATACTGGACGTTGAGGTAGACCGGCCGGTCGCCCTCCAACCGGCCCAGGCAGCCGCGCAGTTCGCCATTCTTCTCATAGGTGACGTAGGCCCCCAGCGGTTGGAGCAGGGCCGGATCGTCGCTGTGAAAGGTGGGGAAGGTCTCCGTCTCCAGATAGTGGGCAATGGTCCGCCGCGCCAGGGCCAGCAGCTCCTTTTGTTGCTCTGGGGAGAGGAGGAGCGGTTGGAGGTTGGATGGTGGGGATTGGGGATTGGAGATTGGAGATTGGGGATTGGGTGGTTGCTGTCCGCCGGAATTTTGCCACAGGGCAACGGCCCCATAGCCGACGACCTGCGATCGGTCACCGATGGGGGTATCGCCCGAATTGGCATAGTGGAGGATGGTTGCCTGATCGGCTCCCATCTGTCGGGCGGCCAGGAGAGCGGCCATGACTGCCCCCTGGCTGCACATGGTCAGCGGCTCGCTTCCACCCAGACCCAACTCGGCGCAACGTCGGGGCGAGTCGGCCACTGCCTGGGGGTCCAGCGAGGCGATGGCCTGCAAGGCGATCTGATCCATCTGCCGCGCCTCGTCGTAGGGGTGGTAGTGCGACAGGTCGGTGCTGGCGACGATCAGGGCCGGGCGGTCGCCGAAGGCGCGTACCAGCGCCCTGGCCAGGAGTTGAGCGTTCTCCAGCGATGGGTGGCGGATGACCACCGGGACGATCCGTGCGCCCGGGCAGGCTACCTGGAGAAAGGGCAACTGGTTCTCCACGGGATGCTCGGCCTGGAACGCTGCCCGGTCGAATGCGATCCGTTTGTCGGCGGTCAGAAGGGCCTGGGCGATCTCTTCATCCACAGCCAGGTTGCCCAGCGGGGTCTCGAAAGCGCCCACTGCCCAGACGGCCACCTCAGCCGAGCCGTTGCCCGAATGGGTGTCGCCGATGATGGCAATGGTCTGGCCGGCACAGCCGTGGACCTGCATGGTCCGAAAGGCGTAGCCGGCCACGGCCCCGGAATAGAGATAGCCGGCGTGGGGTACGATGACGGCCAGCAGCCGGCCCGGCAGTGGCTCGACTTCGGCCTGGGCAAGGTAGCTCTCGACGGCGGCCTGCAACCTGGCCGGATCGGCCGGGTACCACTTGCCGGCCCCCTCAACCTGATGCAGGTCCTGCAGCCGGATGGAAGCGGCGGGGGATGGAGCAAGGGTGGGAGTCGCCGGCAGGGCAGTGACCAACGCCGTCGGCTCAGGCTGACCGGCAGGCCCACAGGCCCCGGCCAACAGCAGGAACAGCAGCAGGCTCAGGCGTCGCAACATGGCCACTCAGCCGCGCAAACAGGACTGGAACTCCTGCAGGCTGGTGACCTGAGCAGCCTTGAATACCAGCTCCTGCAAGGCCGACTCATCCTCGATGCGTTCCAGTTGTCGGGCGATGCCTCCCAGGTCTGTGGCCGACAGGTCCAGCCTGGCTCGCAAGAAGCCGAGGATCGTCTGACGATGGGCTTTGAGAGCGCCCTGCTGGATGCCTTGCTGGAGGCCCTGCTGGAGGCCCTGCTGGAGGCCCTGCTGCATCCCTTCCTGCAGGATTTCCAGATAGAGCGGTGACTCGCGCAGTACCGGCATGTTCCACCTCACGATCTTCTTGCTGCTCACATCGGCTCTGGTCACGGCCCTTCCTCCTGGCTCTGATTATACCCGACTTGGGTCGAAAGGGCAATTTTCATTGCCACACCCCTGCGATCGGCGTGCCGCAGTAGCCACACCGGCCATCGGTCAGGTGCATGGCTACGGTGGCCATGCCGGCCCGCTGGATGATCATCTGCTGGCAGTTGGGGCAGTAGGTATGATTGCCTTCGTGGCCGGGGACGTTGCCCAGATAAACGTAGTGCAGGCCGACCTCCAGAGCCATCCGCCGCGCTGCTTCCAACGTCTCCAGAGGGGTGTCGGGCAGGTTCAGAAGCTGATAATCGGGATGAAAGCGGCTAAAGTGGAGCGGGACATCAGGGCCGACGGCCTCCAGCACCCATTCGGCCAGGGCGCGCAACTCCGCCGGGTCGTCGTTCAGGGTGGGCACCACCAGGTTGACGATCTCCAGATGCACCCCCGCGTTGTGGATGACCCGGATCGCCTCCAGCACCGGGGCCAGGGTGCCGGCACATACCTGCCGGTAAAAGTCGTCGTTAAATCCTTTCAGGTCAATCTTGATGGCATCTACAGCCTGACACAACTCTTTGAGGGGCTCTGGGTTCACATAGCCGGAGGAGATGACGACGCTGCGCAACCCGGCACGGCGGCCCAGGCGAGCGGTGTCGAGCATGTACTCATAAAAGACCATCGGTTCGGAGTAGGTGTAGGCGATGGTCGGCGTGCCCTGCCCGGCAGCCGTGCTGACAATGACTTCCGGCGGGGCGTCGTAGTTTTGTGTTTCCTCAGGAGGGTGCTGGGAGATGGTATAGTTCTGGCAGTATTTGCAACGCAGGCTGCAGCCGGCAGTAGCCAGCGAGAAAGCGGTCGTTCCAGGTAGGAAATGGAAGAAAGGTTTTTTCTCGATGGGGTCTATATGGATGGCACACGGGTTGCCGTAGACAAAGCTGTAGAGCCGGCCGCCGCGGTTTTCGCGCACGCGACAGATGCCGCGCTCCCCTTCGGCCAGGAGGCAACGGTTGGGGCACAACCCGCAGCGGACATAACGCCCCTGATGAGGGACATGGCAGTAGAGCGCCGGCGACGGTTCGGCCGGGGCGTGGCACGAAGCACAGTCCAGCCCCCCCTCCACACCGGAGTAGTACATGGCTTCGCGGGTGTGATCGGGCAGTGACCACGGCGCCTCAGCCGCGGTCTGATCCCCCCACCGCCAGTCGGCCCATAGCGCCCCTCCGCCCAGGGCGCACAGCCCGGCGCCGGCGAGCCCTTTTAGAAATGTGCGACGGGAAATCTTGGTCATCGAACCCTCTTCTTTCCAACTCAAAGTCTACCACGAAGGCGCACAGGGCAGGGAAATGAGATGAAATTGACAGAAATTCCTTGTGTCCTTCGTGTCCTTAGTGGTTTTCAGACTAGCTTTTAGAACAGATGCAGGCTTTCCACTCCCACCCTCCGCGCCAGCCAGCCGACGCCCAGGAAGGTGAACAACACTGCCCCCAACCCGATCAACGCCAGCCAGGCCAGGCGGCGACCCCGCCAACCCCGTTGCCGCCGCAGGTGCCAGTAGAGGGTGTAGATCAGCCAGGTGACGAGGGTCCACGTCTCTTTCAGGTCCCAGCCCCAGGTACGACCCCAGGCGACCTGGGCCCAGACCATCCCCAGCAGCAGGGCCAGGGTCAGCAGCGGGTAACCGGCGGCGATGGCCCGATCCAGGAGCAATCCCACCTGATTGCGGTCAGAGTCGCGCAGCAACCAGGCCAGGCCCGCTGCCCCAGCCACGGCCAGGGCGCCGCAGGCCAGCGCCGCCGCCCCGACATGCAGCGGCAACCAGACTGAGTTGAGGGCCGGCGGCAGCGGCGCGATGGCCCGTTTGAGGGCCGGCAGGCCCAGTCGGGCATAGGCCACCAGGGCAGCGGCCATGAGGGCCGCCACCGTCTGGAGCTGTGGGACGTGGCTGCCCGGCCTCAGGTCGAGAACCAGTGCGGCCAGGGCCGTCCCCAGGGCGAAGGCCAGGGCAAACTCGTACTGACCGGTCAGCGGCCAGTGGCCGGCCCGCAGCCCCCGCGCCAGCAGCGCCCCGCCCAGGATCGTCACCCCGGCTGCACTCAGCCAGGCCCCCGCCCGCCGATCCCGCCGGTAAGCCAGGGCCGCCAGCAGGAAGCAGACTCCCGCCGCCAGAGGAGCAACTCCGCCGTTACTCATCAGCCTCCCCCGCTGACCCTTCCACAGAGTTGGGACCTCTGGCCGGGCGGGTCCACAGCGAGATCATCGCTGCCACCAGCAGCAATCCGGCTGAGCCCCCGGTCGGGCCAAAGGTCGGATCGTGGCTCACCTGCCAGATGGTATAGTGGCTCAGGTAGAAGGTGAGGGGCGTCCCCTGCACGGCGATCGGCTGCCCGTCGGCTACGGTGCCGGAGCCGAGAGGGAGACCTTCGGGAGTCCGCGCCTCGACGAACAGCCTGTCTGTTCCCGGCTGGAGGGCCAGGCGCAGGGTGAGGCCGGCCTGGGGGAGCCTGATCTCCTGGCTCTGGCTGCCGGCGAAATCCAGGGCAAAGGTGCCCTCCGGGGCGACTACCCTGGCTGCCGGGCCGTAGCCTTGCAGGTGAAAGGACACCCCCTGCCAGGTGAGCGGATGGTTGAGGCGCACGGTCCGGCTCTTCAGCGGTGAGCCACCGGCCAGGACCGTCAACGGCACCCGGTAGTCGCGGGGCTGGCCGTCGGGGTAGGGATCAATGGCCAGCTCGCCGGCCTGCACGGCCAGGTCACGCCCGTGGCCGACCCGATGGACCTGGCCGGGCAGCAGCCGGATGCCGCTCTCCTGCCAGACCAGGGCCGGTCGGGCAGCCACGGCCACCCCCAGGCAGAGTGCTGCCAGGTGACTGAGCAGCGTGCCGGCCTGTGTCCAGTGGCCTTGCCGGCAAGATCGCCCCAGGCGTGGCAGGCGTTGGAGGGTGCAGATCAACAGGTTCAGCAGCAGGGCGGCCAGCAGGGCCAGGAACCAGGGGGCGTGGCCGGCGTCGAACAGGCCCACGGCGCGGAGCAGGCCGGTCGCCTGGCCATAGCGCAGCGCCACCCCTGCCAGCCACGCCTCACGGGCGGCGGGGTCGGCAGGCATCTGTGGGAACAGGCTGCCAGGCAGAGAGGCCAGCAACACAGCGGCCAGCAACACAGCGGCCAGCCGGATGCTGCCCAGCCCTCGCCACACCCTGTGCCCCCAGCGCATCCCAGAACTCATCTGTCTCTGCCCTGTATCTGTTGCCGCATCTGGCACCCTGGGTCTTATTATAGCAAAACCGGGGGCAAAATTCAATACCCTGCCGGCCTGTTTGTGAGGCCACTCTGCCCCTCCCCCTGATGGAGAGTGGTGAAAAACCCTGTTTCAACCGCCGAGGCGCAGGGAGCATATGCATCAGGTCAAGCGACCAGGCCGCACCTCAGAGCCGGTCTGAAAAGCATGCGGCCGGGCATCCACCGGCGTGGATGCTTCCGTCCGCGCAGGCGGACGGCCAGGGGCAGAGCGCCGCTCTGCCCCTAGCAGGGAGAAGGGGGTCAGGGGGATGAGGGGGTGGTAGACGGAGACCCACCAGCCTGCTACGGGAAGATCTTGGCCGGGTTGAGAATGTGATTGGGGTCAAACAGGTCGCGGATGCGGCGCATCAACTCGATCTGCACCTCGTCCAGCGCCAGGGGCAGGTAGCGGCGGCGGGTCGCGCCGATGCCATGCTCGCCGGTGAGCGTCCCACCCAACGAGAGGGCCAGGCGGTAGATCTCCCCGGTCACGGCCGGCACCACCACCTGCCAGCGGTCATCGCTCAGGTCATCCTTGAGGACGTTGACATGCACGTTGCCATCGCCGGCGTGGCCAAAGCTGACGATGCGCACCCCGTGCCGCCCGGCGATCTGCCGCATCCCTTTCAACAGGTGATGGATGGCGGCACGGGGCACGACCACATCTTCCATGTGGTTGACCGGGCTTTCGTGCTTGAGGGCTTCGATAATCATCCGTCGTGCTTCCCACAGCCGGTCGCGGGTGGGCCGGTCCCTGGCCACCAGCACATCCCGCGCCCCATGTTCCAGGCACAGCCCGGCGACCACCTCCATCTCGGCATCCACCCCCGCCTGGGTGTTGCCGTCGAGCTGGATCAGCAGGTGAGCTGCCGCGTCGTCGTAGGGCACCTCTTTGTGCAGCAGCCGCTCCACGGCCAGGATGCTGTCCCGTTCCATGAACTCCATGGCCGTCGGCAGGATGCGATGGGCGATGATGTCTGATACCGTATCGGCGGCGGCCTGAAAGTCATCAAAGGGCACCAGCAGGTCCACCTGCACCCGGGGCAGGGGCAACAGCCGCAGCACGATTTTGGTCACCACCGCCAGTGTGCCCTCCGAGCCGATGAGCAGTTGGATCAGGTTGTAGCCGGTAGCGTTTTTGACCAGCTTGCCACCGCAGGTGATGATCTCGCCTGACGGGAGGACGGCTTCCAGACCGCAGACATAATGCATGGTCGTCCCATACTTGACCGCCCGTGGCCCACCCGCCCCTTCGGCGATGTTGCCGCCAATGGTGCAGGAATCCAGGCTGGCCGGATCGGGGGGATAGAACAGCCCCTCGGCTTCCACGGCGCGATGGATGTCGCCGGTGATGACCCCCGGCTCGACGGTGACCATCAGGTTCTCGCGGTCAATCTCCAGGATGCGGTTCATCTTTTCGGTGGAGAGGACAATGCCGCCGCAGACCGGCACTGCCCCGCCGCTGAGGCCGTAGCCTGCGCCGCGTGGCGTCACCGGGCAGCGCTCGCGCTGGGCCAGCTTCAGGATGTCAGAAATCTGTGCGGCGCTGGTGACCCGGACCACCACCTCCGGTTCGGCGCGCAGGCCTACCGTTTCGTCGTGGCTGTAGCGCTCCAGCGCCCCGGCATCCACCAGCACATTGCCTTCGCCGGCGATGCGGCGCAACTCGGCGATGATGGTGGGGGTCACCGGGTTGTACATCGTCTCCCTCCTCTCAGAGCCAGTCTGAAATCAGCTACCCTCCCGCAGGTCAGCACTTCCCAAACCTGCGGGAGGGGAGGCGGTTCTTTCGTGGCAGACTTTTACGCCAGCATCGCCTGCGCTGCCGCCAGGCCGGTTCCCGGCTCGAAGCGGTAGCCCACTGCCGCCAGCCCCCGCTCGATAGCCCCCACTGTGGCCAGGATGTCAGAGGCGGTCACCGCACCCATGTGGCCGATGCGGAAGTAGCGGGTTTTGATGGCCGGGTGCAATCCGCCGGCCAGGATGACCCCCGCCTGGCTGATCTGCCCCAGCAGCGAGGCATCCACCCCCTCCGGGTAGTAGGGGGCGGTCAGGGTGGTGGCCGTCACCCCGGCGCGGACCGGCACCTGCTGCATGCCCAGGGCAGCGATGGCCGCCTTGAAGGCGTCGCTCAGGCGGCGGTGACGGGCAAAGCGGGCCTCCAACCCTTCCTCCAGGATCTGGCCCAGGCTGATGTTGAGCGCCCAGATGAGGTTGACCGGCGGAGTGCCAAAGTAGGCGGGTCGTCGCGCCTGGTAGGCTTCCATAATCGGCAGCCACTCATGCCAGTCGGCGTAATAGTTGCCCACCGGGGTCTTGCGGCGGTGGAAAGCCTCCATCGCCCGTGGCCCGGCTACCAGCAGCGCCAGCCCCGGCGGCACGCCGATCGCCTTTTGCGATGCGGTGAGGACCAGGTCCAGGCCCCATTCCTCCTGCCGCATCTCCTCACCGGCCACCGAGCAGACGCCGTCCACCACCACCAGCGCGCCGTACTGCTGTCCCAGCGCCGCCAGCCCCTTGACATCGGTGCCGACGGCGGTAGAGGTATCTACATGGGTGATGGTCATCAGCTTGTACGCAGCCGATTTCAGCGCCTTTTCCACCTCTTCCAGAGGGGGGACATCGCCGATGGCCGGGGCGTGGAGCTGGGTCACGACTGCGCCGTAGCGGTCCAGGATGGCGGCAAAGCGGTCGCCAAAGTAGCCGGTGTTGATCACCAGCACTCTGTCACCTGCCTCGACCAGGTTGGCGGCCGCGGTGTCCATGGCCAGGGTGCCGGAACCGGCCAGGACGAACGGCTGGCCGGCGGGGCACAGCCACACCTGGCGCATCCGCTCCAACGCCTGGCCGAATACCTCGATAAAATTGGGGGCGATGTGGCTGGTGGTGGGCAGGCTCATCGCCTGCAGCACCTCCGGTGTAAACTCTACCGGGCCGGGGATCATCAGCAGCTTTCGGTCTTTCATCTCCTCCTCGCAGGTAACTGTTTAGTGTGCCTGGGCAGTGCCGTGCAGACCGACCCTGACCTGGCAGCGGTGCTGCCCGGTAGCTGTCCAGCCCGCCGCACTTGCGAGCAGATGGGAACAGTGTTACTCGAAAGTGACATCGGGCATCGGATCGCCGTCAGGTGTGGTCAGTTCTGCCTCGAAGAACCAGATGGGGTATCCTTCCTGGCCGGGTCGGGTGTGGACCAGCAGGCTGTTCGCGCCGGGCCGGAGTGGCACCGTCGCTGTCTGGCGAGGCTGGCGGAAGAAGGGGGGGATCCCTTCCTCCGGTTGCGGTGGGATGTCGGCCAGCGGTTGCCCGTTCAGATAGAATTCCACCGGGCCGGCAGCCCGGAAGCGGACCCTGACCGGGCGCCGGTCGGGGCAGCGCACGGTCGTGGCCAGGTAGGCAGCCGACGAGGCGCAGACCTCAAGCCCTGGCAGCAGGGAAAAGGCCAGGAAGTGCGGCAGGGTGATATTGATCAGTCCGTCGGCTGTCTGGACAAAAGGTTGCCAGTTCAACGCGCGGTTGAGGGTGCCGTCGGCGGCCATGACCTGGCTCAGGGGGAGAGGGTTTTGTCCTTCGTCGTAGAGGATGGCGTGCCAGGCGTAGATGGCCGGGAAGAGAGGCTGGCTGTGGTGCGTATAGACCAGCGTCGCTCCCCGCCAGGTAAGCCGGGCCTCGGCGCTCCAGAGAGCTGTCTGCACCTGGCCGTCGAAGGCGAAAGGGGAGTTGAGGATGTGCGATTCCTGTGTGCCGGCCAGGCGGACGGTCTGCTGCCGGGTCTGGCCGCCCTGGACCAGGGTCCAGGTCAGCTCCAGGTCGTAGGGATCGGCGCTGGTCGGCGCGGCGACGATGGCTCGCCCCAGGTGCAGGGCGGCCTCCTCCGGTGTGGTGAGTTCGAGGAAGCGGACAAAGGGGCCTCCCAATCGGGCGATGGCCTCGAGCCGGCCGGGGGCCTGGCTGCGCAGCGCGGTGTCGAGCAGGGCCTCCTCCGGGCACGGTTCACCCAGCAGGCGTTGCACGTCGGCGTGGATCAGAGAGCGGTTGTGGGCTTCCCCCAGGGCCGATATGCCCCCCTGAGCCACGGCGATCAGGTGCAGCGGCCGGTTTTTGGGGCGTTGCGGCACCAGGATGGTGGTCCTCAAGGCTTCTGGGTCGTAACTCCAGGTGGCAACCTCGGTGCCGTCCAGCATCACCCGGTCGGGCCGGCGGCTGCCCTCCAACCGGATTTCATAGCCCCGGTGGTCGGGCAGGGCAGGGCAATGGCCTTCGACCGCCGCTACCTCCACTTCCCAGGTCTCTGGATCGGGCATCCGCGCGGTGAAGGTGGTCCATTCATACTGACCCTGGCGGTATGCTTCGGTCAGGCCATCATCCTCGTACAGGCGGAATTTCCCCCGCTCACCGGGGAAGAGGGCCAGGATCAGGGGGTCGCGGGGCAGTTGGTCGGTGGTGCCTGCGGTTGGAGATGGGGCCAGGGGCAGGATGGCGCCGGCGCGCATCAGCATCGGCAGGCGGGCCAGGTCGCCCACCAGCCGGACCCAACGCGGGCCGGTGAAGGTCTCGTGGGTGGTATAGTCAATCCAGGTGCCGGGCGGGACCCACACCTCCGTCGCTGCCAGGCCGGTGGCCGGGTCGGCAGGTTGGACGATGGGGGCGGCGATCATCTGATCGCCAAGGAGATATTGATAGCGGGCGGTGTAGGCGGCTTCCTCTTCGGGATAGTCGTAGTAGAGGGGCCGGCAGGGTGCCAGGCCGGTATCGGAGGCGATGCGGGCCAGGGTGTAGAGGTAGGGCACAAGCTGGTAGCGCCAGCGGAAGGCGGCCCTGGCCGCCTGGAATGCGTCGGGGGGATATTTCCAGGGACGGCGCTCGGTGCGCGGGTCTTTGGTGCCGTGTAGCCGCAGGCAGGGGCTGAGCGCCCCGAACTGCACCCAACGGACATATAGCTCCGGTTCGGTCGCGCCCCCCATGTGCCCGCCGATGTCGTGGCTCCACCAGCCAAAGGCCACGTTGGCAGCCGTGGCGGTAAAGTAGGGCTGGAACTGGAGCGCCGCCCAGCCGACAAAGGTGTCGCCGGAAAAGCCGACTCCGTAGCGGTGGTTGCCCAGCCCTCCCCACCGGCTGTAGAGCATCGGCCTTTGGCCACGGCGGGCCGAGTCGCAAAAGTGCAGGTGGTTGAGCCAGGGCAGCGGGTCCAGGCCGGGCATCTCGCTCTGTTCCCCCTGCTGCCAGTCCAGCCACCAGAAATCCACCCCTTCCTCTTCCAGGGGATGGTGCAATTGCTCAAAATAGTTTTGCACAAAGCGCCGGTCGGTGATGCGCAGGGGGACGGGCTGGCCGCTGGCCGGGTCCAGGCCCATGGCCTGGGCAAAGCGGGGATAGACCTCCTCGAAGGGCTGGACTCCCTGGGCCGGGTGCAGGTTCAGGGTCACGCGCAGGCCCTGCTCGTGGACCCAGCGCAGAAAGGCGGGCGGGTCGGGGAACAGGTCCCGGTTCCAGGTGTAGCCGGTCCAGGCATGGGGGGTGTGCCAGTCCATGTCAATCACCAGCACATCCAGCGGCAGGCCGTGGGCTGCAAAGTCGCGCACCAGCTCCTTCAGTTCCTGGTCGCGGTAGGCCCAGTAGCGCGACCACCACGCCCCCAGCACAAAACGGGGGATGAGCGGGATGGGGCCCCCGAAGCGGACATAGTCGGCCAGGGCAGCTTTGTAATCGTGGCCATAGCCGAAAAAGTACCAGTCCTGCACCGCGTGGCCCGGACGAGGCACCGGCCAGCCGTCAAAGAGCACCGAGCGGCTGTCGTCAAACAGCGCCCAGCCGGCGCGGGAGAGCAGGCCCTCCTCCAGGGCGGCATCGCCCGGGCAGAGGTCGAGGGTGCGCCGGGTGCCACGCAGGTTCAGCGGGTTGGGCATCCCCGGCCGCCATACCTGGCGCCGGCCGTTGAGGTCAAAGGTGATGCTCAGGTTGTCGGCGGTGAAACGACCGCTGTCCTTGACATAACTTACAAGGAGCGCGCCGGTGTCAATCAGCAAATTCTCCCCTTCGACGCCGACGGTAAAGGGGGGCGGAGGGGCATGGCGGGTGGGGAAGGCGAAGGTGCTGCGGTCTTCAAACTCGCCTGTTTCCGACCATTCCAGCCGGATCAGGCGGGGGGTAAGCAGGGTGAAGCGGGCCTTGCCGCTCACCACCACGCTATCGGGGTGGGCAACCGGCTGACCGCGAAAGCAAAGGCGGTCAAACAGATCGGAGGGGGTGTCTGGTGTCATGCTTCACTCCTCAACCACACCGCCATCGGGCCGGGCTGGCGGTTGGCCCAGGCGTAGTAGGGGATGGCGGCCGATGGCGGTGTCGGCCATGTCGCTCAGGTGGGGATCGGGTCCGGTTGCCAGCGTCCAGGCCACGGCCTCCAGCCACTTGTACACGTCCGAGTCGTTGTAGCAGTGGCCCTGGAAGGGGAGGTCGGTCTGGCCGGCAGCGCGGCGAAAGTTGTCCAGGCGGCCGGTTTCTTCCAGGAGGCGATACTGGGTGGGGAGGGTCACCTGGCGGTTAAGGTTGCGGCGCGGTGCCCAGAAGGGGTCGGTCAGGGTGACGGCGGTCAGAGGCACGGGGCGCAGGCGGGCATAGGGACTGCGGGATGTGTCTACGACGACGGCCATCGGGTTCATCGGATCGTTCATCGGTCAATCACCGGGTTTGATTGTACCACGGGCCGCGTCCGCGTGCAAGTTGGCCTGGGTTCTGTAGGACAACTGCGAGCAGTTGTCCTACAATGAGGAGGGGTTGCCGGTTGCCGGTTCCTGTGTTATACTATACTCGGAATCGCTCCGACCTCATCCCTACCCCCTGGCCGGAAGGGGGTTGGGGGATGGGGGGAGGTCTACCCTGGCTGCCATTGATGTTGATTTCACATTGCCGAGATGATCAGGAGAGGAAAATGAGCAATCTACCGATTACCCACGTGACGTTGTACAGGCACGGCGTCGGTTTTTTTGAGCGCCGGGCGCAGTTGAGCGGCGAGAAGGTCGAGCTTTCCTTTCGCGTCGAGGAGATGAACGATGTCTTGAAAAGCCTGACGGCCATTGACTGGGGCGGTGGCCAGGTGCTGAGCATCAACTATCCCACCCCTCAGACGCGCCAGGAACGGCTGGCCGGCTGCTCGGTGCGGCTGGGAGATGACCGCAGCCTGCGCGACCTGCTGGTGGGCCTGCGGGGGCGGCGTGTGCGGCTCCGCCTCGATCAGGAGGAGGAGGCAGTCGGCGCGCTGCTGGGTCTGGATGAGGTGGCCGAGCGCCAGCCGATGGCCACGTCGCTGGTGTCGCTGCTGCTGGACGATACGGACCGGGTCCAGACGGTTGCTCTGGGCCGGGTGCAGGGGGTGGAGATCCTGGATGAGCGGGGGGCACAGGACCTGCGTTTTTTCCTGCAGACGGCCCTTGCCCAGGAGGAGTATCGCCAGGTGGTGGTCTATCTTTCGCCAGGGGATCATGACCTGTCGGTGAGCTACATCGCGCCGGCGCCAACCTGGCGGGTCAGCTACCGGCTGGTGGTGGAAGAAGGGGGCGACGGCCCGCAGGCTTTGCTCCAGGGGTGGGGCATTTTTGACAACCGCCTGGAGGAGGATCTGGAGGGCATCTCCCTGTCGCTGGTGGCGGGGATGCCCATCAGCTTTGTCTATGACCTGTATACCCCCTTTACACCCACCCGGCCGGTCGTCAAAGAGGAAGCCCGCGTGGCTGCCGGGCCGGTTGAGTTTGCCGAAGCGGAGCCTGGGAGAGGTGCAGAACTGGAGGAGATGGCTGCAAGGCTGATGGCCGCCCCGGCCCCGGCGGTTGCTCCCCTGGCCCGGAAGGCCATCAGCCGCGCAGCGTTGGACCAGGCTGCCCAGGTGACGGCCAGGGGCGAATCGCTGGGCGAGCTATTCCAGTATGTCATCGGGACGCCGGTGACGGTCGGGCGCGGCCAGTCGGCCATGGTGCCCATTGTCGCTGCTGACCTGAGCTACCGCAGGGACCTGCTCTACAACGGCAACAAGATGCCGACCCATCCGGTGGCCACCCTGCGCCTGAGAAATGAGACAGGACTGACACTGGAGCGCGGCCCGGTGACGGTCATCGAGAAGGGGGAGTATGTCGGGGAGGCGGTGCTGTCCTTTACCGTCGAGGGGGGGGAGATCGTGGTGCCCTATGCCGTCGAACTGGGGGTGAAGGTCAGCGAGGAGAGCGGTTCCCGCCGGGAGATCCACACCCTGACGATCCGGGGAGCCTATCTCCACTTTGAGGAGTGGGACCTCTGCTGGCGCGAGTATCGGCTCCACAATAGCATGAAGGAGAGGGTAACGGTGCTGGTCGAGCACCCCCGCAGCGCCGGCTATGAACTCTGGGATACGCCCCAGCCGAAGGAGAGCACCGACGAACATCTGCGCTTTGAGGTGTTGGTGCCGGCGCGCGACCAGGTCCGGCTGCGGGTTCAGGAACGCCGCCTGGTCAGGCGCTATGAGGAGGTGCGGAAGCAATCTTACGAGGCGTTGAAGCAGTATTTGGACCGTGGACTGCTCAATCGCAAGGACTATGATCAGATGGCCGAATTGCTCAAACTGTGGGAGAGGGTTGCGGCCAACGAAAAGCGCCTGGCCGAAGTGGAAGCGGAGCGACAAAAGATCTACAAAGCTCAGCAGCAGATCCAGGGCAACATGGGGGCGCTTTCGACCACCGGCAAGGAGGGGGCGCTGCGTGCCCGCTACGTGGAGCAGTTGGAGGCCAGCGAGAACCAGCTCCAGGGGTTGGCCCGGCAGGAATCGGACCTGCAGGCCGAGATCGAGCGGCTGAAGGGCGAGATCGAGGCCAGGCTGAAGGCGCTGGAGTAGCCCCGTCCAGGAGCCGGTCTGAAAACCACAATTTTCTGCTCGCCGGGGGTCTGTGCCCCATTGGCATCCAGTGAAGGCGCGGGCGATTGGAAATCACACCGGCAGGGGCAGAGCGACGCTCTACCCCTGGCCCTTAACTTTGGCTTTTTGCCGGTGACCCCCCTGCATGGGCCCCTGAGGATCAGGGAAGGGTTTTGCGACGGGCGGCTTCGCCGCCCGTCGCAAAACCCTTCCTCCCACCCCCTCCCCTCGCCCGCCGCCGCAGGTGAACAGGATGGTCACCAGCACCATCTCGACCAGCAGGGCGCCAAAGAGCGACAGGCTGCTGACCATGAATTTGTCTGGGATGAGAACCAGGGGGAGGTGCCACAGCCACCACAATACACCCAAAATCAGGCTGGAAACCAGGGCATTGAACCGTCTTTGCAGGCGGGGAAGGGCGTAGCCACGCCAGCCAAACTCCTCCTGAAGTGGTCCTGCGGTCAGAAGGATCACCACCGGCGCGACAATGGCTACGATTGGATTTGACAACACGGAGGAATCCAGCGCTGTGGCTCCTGTGAGGACCGACAATACAATTGCGCCGGTGAAGATCAGGGGGGGTAGGAGCAGGATGACAGGGAGCCAGATCTTGTTGAAGCGAAGATCAAGCCCCCGTTTCAGCAGGTTGATTGCGCCCTTCCAGCCTTCGTCGAAAAGAGTAAGCAGCAGGGCGGCAACGAGCGGCCCGAATGCCGCGGGATTGAAGGGACTGGCCAGGAAGGCGGAGACCCCGGCGGGGATGGCCACACCGTTGGCCGCCAAGGCTTGCGGTATCCAGAACAACCACGAAAACGCATAAGCGAGCAGGAAAAACAACCACAGGCGTTTGTTGATGCCGGATTCCTGAGACATTGATCTCCTCCATCAAACTAAATGGCTCGTCTATCCTCTATCCAACCCGGCTGGAATCGGTCGGAGCACGACACCTGTAAGCTGCAAAGAGAGCACCTCCCACCAACAAGGGGAGGCTCAGAGAGAGGGCACAAACCCTCCCCTTTCTCTCGGTGGGCTGGGAGAGGGGAACATAATACAGGGTGACCTCCCCCACCGCTCCTGTCAGGCCAAAGGCGGCCCAGTAGTAGGGATGGGCTGTGGCCGGGTCGGCCAGTAACGCTCGCTGGGCAGACTGGAGGGCGGAGGCCGGGCTTGCCCCTGTCTGCATTTCCCGGTAGAGGAAGGCCATCAGTTTAGCAGTGGCGGCATCTTCAACCGGCCACAGGTCGGCGATGACTGCCGGGGCGCCAGCAGACAGAAAGGCCCGGTTCAGGGCCACGACTTCGTCGCCGTTGCTGACCTGGCCCGCCTGGGATCGGCAGGCACTCAGGACCACCAGATCGGTTTCTGTCAGGTCCAGGCTGTAGATTTCATGGACCTCCAGTCGCCCATCCTCTTTCCCGTCGGCAGCCAGATCCAACCGGGAAAAGAGAGGGGACAGGGGTTGGTAGACGCCATGGACGGCCAGATGCAACAGGTCAGCCTTTTTCCCTTGCTGCTTGACGGCCTCTTCGGTGGCTTGCCGGCCCAGCAGGGGAGTGACTCCGTACAGGTCGGCAATGGCTTTTGCTTCAGCGGCAGCGTGAGGCAGGGAACCGTCGGGGTCTCCCAGGATCAAGGCACGGCGGCCTATTTTCGTCCCTTTGTCCTGAAAAAAGGGCAGGCTGCTGGCACTGGGCAGATAGGAGAGGGTGTAGTCCTGGATCAGATCATGCTCACCGTCGTTCAGGGCAGCAAAGGATAGCCAATGCAGTGGGCCGTGAGGAACGATGAGCAGGCGGGAATGACGAATGTGGGGCCGCAATGGGGCCAGGAGCAGATCATAGAGCTCACGGCTGGCCTGGGATGCACCTGCGCTGCGGTTGGTGACCAGATTGTACCAGTATGACACTTTCTGAGCCAACCCCTTGTCGTCCACAGGCAGAGGCAGCAAGGTGGCGTTCTCGCCGTCTATCACCCAGGCCAGTGTGCCCAGAGGCGAAGTGGCATATTCGATGAGAGTGACCTGTCGCCCGGCCAGGAAGTGGGCCTGGAGTTCGGTCAGGGGAAGGATAGAGGGATGTTGCCACTCCTGATAGGCAGGATCCTGGCTGTGCATCTCCAGCAGCAGGTCGGCGTAAGCACGGCGCTGAGCTTCCAACTGCTCCCCCACAGCAGCCAGGCGATCCGGGTCGGGGGGGGTCTGGGTCTGGGCCTTTTCCAGCTCACTGAACAGGCGGGCAATCTCCCCTCGGATGCGGGCCTCTCGCTCCGCCAGGTCGGGGGCAATGTCAGCCGATACACCGCCGGTCAGGCGCAGATTGGCCAACTGTTCCAGGAAAACCCGCGCTTTGCCCTGTTCTACATACTCGAAGGCTCGTTCGGGCTGGTTCTGTTGATAGGCCAGGTAGGCAGCCAGGTCGTACAGATCGGCCAGCCTGTCCAGGAAGGTCATCTTGAGCTCGGGGAGAGTGAGCAGGCCGTGCCAGGCCTCCAGACGGTCAACAGCTTGCTGGAAGGTGGCCAGAGCCGCTGCCGGATCTCCTTCTTTTATCGCTTCGTAGCCCTGTCCCATCCAGGCCACTAATTCGCCTCGCACATCGCCAATGGCTGTAGCCTGTGTCTGAGCTTCGACAAAGGCCTGTCGCGCGGCCTCCAGGTCGCCATGTTCGAGCTGGATCAGTCCTAACCCAACCCCAGCTCGCACCTGGAGCAACCGGTTGCCTGTTTCGGTCGCCAGCTTGAAGGCCCGTGTTTGGGCACTCAGGGCCTGGTCGGGATGGCCCTGCTCCTGATAGAGGCGGGCCAGGTAATTCAGAGCCAGCGTCTGGCCGTCTTGATTTTCCAGCTCCTCCCACAGGGAGAGGGCGGCCTGGAGGTGGGCTTCGGCCTCTGTCAGGGGGGTGAAATCTGCCCCAGGTGGAGATGAAGGAAAGAGCAGCCAGAAAGTGCCCAGGGCATAATGGGCGTTGGCAATGTTCATGGTCTGGCCGGTGGCCTGGGCCTCTTCCAGTGCCTGCTCCAGGTGGACCTGGGCCCGCGACAGATCGCCGGCCAGCAGGTAGGCCTGGCCCAGCAGGGAGGCGACCTGAGCCATGCCGGCCCGGTGGTCATATTCCTGAAAGATCGCCAGGGCCTGGTGGTAGTGGCCCAGGGCGGTTTGGACATCGCCCTGGTTGGCGTAGAGGTTCCCCTGGTTGGCCAGAATGTAGGCACGGGCCAGACGGTCGTTCAGCACCTCGGCCAGGTGCAGCGCCTGATCATAAGTGGCCTGGGCCTGCTCTATCTGACCGGCCCCGGTCTGGGCGGCAGCCAGGTTGGAGAGCAGTTGCAGTTCTTTGGTCTGGTTCTTTTCTTCCTGCCAAAGGGCGAGGGCACGGCGAAAATCGTCTTCGGCCTGAGCATAATGGCCCCGCTGGAGGTCAAGGGTGCCCAGGTTGGTCAGGCTATCGGCTTCACCAGGGCGGTCGTTCAACTGTTGTTGGAAGCCGAGGGCTGTTTGCAGGTAAGCCTCAGCCTGAGCGTGGCGGCCCAACTGGATGAGGGCCAGGCCGCCCCCGTCCAGGGAGGCTGCCTCGTTTCGCCGGTCGCCGATGGCCCGCCAGTCGGTCAGGGCCAGTTCATACTGTTCCAATGCAGCGAGGTAAGCCCCCTGGAGCAGGAGGGTGTTGCCCCAGTTGTGGTGGACGGTGGCCCGGTTCGCTACGTCTGCCAGGGCCTCAAAGGTGGGCAGGGCCTGGGTGTATAGGGCCAGGGCCTGGGCATAGTTGCCACTCTGACCGTAGGCATTGCCCAGGTTTGTGCGGGTGACGGCAAGCTGTTTGTCATCCTGTTCAGCTTCGTACCGGGGGATCACTTCGCTCCAGATGGCGATGGCTTCCTGGAAGCGACCCTGCTCGTAGGCGTGCAGGCCCTCCAGGTAGCGCACATCGGTAGCGTCCCCCACGGGGAAATCCTCGACAAGAGCCAGGGCATCCAGGAGTGTCAGTAAGGCATTGAGCGCCCCCCACACGGGATCCTGCCTGAAATAAGCCTGTGACAGAGCAACCAGGGCCCGTACCTGGCCGGGAGGATAGCCGGCGGTCTGATAGGTGGTGGCGGCATCCTGCAGGTCGGTGATGGCGTCGTCGTAGCGACCGGCTTCATAGGCGTCCAGACCACGACGGTAGAGGGTCTCAGCCTGGGATGATCGTTCGGCATCCAGGTTGGGGAAGCAATCCGCCGGTGTGCACAGCTCCTCATAGGCAGCGGTGGCAGCCAGAAAGGCCAGGTTATAATAGTTCATGGCGCTTTCCAGATCGGAGAGCAGGCGGTTTGGGTCCTGGACCATCTTTTTCAGCAGTTTTGTCAGATCCGGCCGTTCGTCGCCACCCACCGGGAAGGGGGAACAGGCATTGGCCGCAGCCAGGTAGGCGTCGGCCTCCCGCAAGCGGTCGAATTCATGGTAGAGGGTGGCGGCTCCCAGCCAACGGGCGATGGCTGCGTCGCGGTCGCCGGCAGCCAGAAGGCGCTCGGCTTCAGCAAAGGCCAGGTCGGCCCGGATGCGTTGTTCGATGCGGGGGGTGGTGGCGGTCAGAAGGGGAGAGGGGGAAGGGGGCCAGAGATCAGGCGGAGCAGGAGGCAGGGGGGCGGGGGGGACGGCCACTGCACCGCTGGCAGTCAGGATCAGCAGGCAGGCCAGGAAAGCAGGGCCTGCCCTCGACATGTTTCTGATGTGGCTCATCGTCGCATCCGATTCAGAATCGTTAGAGACGATCTGAAACTCGCAATGATGGAAAATGCGGCTGCGCCAGGTGCCTGGCATCTTTTCATTCCTTCATGGGGAAGAACTCAAATGGTTGATGGCTGCTTCAAGCGCGGCAGCCTCTTGGGCCAACCCTTGCTCACGGTAGAGGCTCAACGCTGCCTCCAGGTGGGTCAGGGCCTCGGCCCGATGCTCCCAACCGCAGGCCACCTGGCCCAGGCCGATGTGGGCGGCTGCCTGGCCGAGCGGATCGCCGGCTGCCAGAGCCAGCGCCAATGCCTTGTCGTAGTGGGGAAAGGCGTTGTGGAGCAGGCCGATGTGCAGGTAGAGGTTGCCCACAGCCTGATGGGTCAGGGCGGTGGGCTGTGTTTCAAGCAGTGCCTCGAATTCGGCGATGGCCATCTGGTAGAGGCTCCGGCCGGCGTAGTAGCCGCCCAGCAGGTAGTGGCGGCCCGTTTCGCTCAGCGGTCGGGCATGGATGGCAGTGGTAAAGAGGTTCACCTGCTCGATCAGCTCCTCTGTCAAGAGTGTGACCGATACAGGGTCCGTGGTGCGCAGTGGATCGGCCGGCCCGGTGCGGGCGCTGACCTGGATAAAGTAAGGGACACCGGCCTGGAGATCGGGAGCGTCGGTGGGGTAGGGGAGCTCGGTGGCTGTGGTCTCCAGGCTGTCTATCACCAGGCCCTCGGGACCGCTGAGGGTGACCAGATAGGCGGTTGCGCCGTTCACCGCCGTCCAACGGATCGTTGGCCGGGGGTCAAGAAGCGCAGTGTGGCGCGGACTGAGGATGACCGGAAGGTAGCCGTAATCCTCCTCGTGGTCTCGAACAGGCATTTGCAGGATCTCCCCTCGGGCGGTAGGGACCGGCTGTCCGGCCCAGACCAGCACCGCAGCAAAAGCGCCGGTGGGCAGCGGGGTTCCACTCTGGCAAAGGGCCTCGCTGATGGTCAGCGATTTGCTGGCTGTAGCCAACAGCTCCCGATCCCCCCGGCAAATGATCCGGGCTGAGCTGTTCTCTGCAACATGAACTGTATCCCCCTCCAGCAGGGGGAAAGGAAGCAGGTGAGGCTGTAGCTGACGGCCGGTGGCTGAGGATGGGGAGCCTGCTCCCTGCTGCACCATCACCTCACCTTCGATCTCGATGAGCATGGCGGTTGGTCGTTGAAGGTCAACAGTCGGCAGTTGGAGGGGAGAGGTGGGTGAAGCGGTGGGGAGAGGAGGGGAGGGGGAACAGGAAGCAAGAAGCAGGAGGCAGGGGGAAAGGAGCAGGAGGCGGGAGGCAAGAGCGAGTGAGCGGGGGAGCAACAGGGTCATGATCCTCCCTCCGGGCAGTTGAGTTCCTGCCACAGTTGGTGGGCTTCTTGCTGGTGGGGGTCGTGGGGAACGCCCAGGGATTCATAGTCGGCCAGGGCCTGGCAGGCGGCGGCGCGTTCTCCGGCCAGCGTGTAGGCCTGAGCCAGGTAAAATTGGGCTTCGGGGTAGGCAGGGTTGCCTTCCAGGGCGCGTTTTAGTTCGGCGATAGCCGTGGGCGCATCTCCCTCAGTCAGGGCCAGTCGTCCCAGGTTTTTATGCAGGTAGAAGGCGTCGGGGGCCAGGGCCAATCCTTTTTCCAGGACGGAACGGGCCTGGCGCCGATTCCCCATCTCCAGGTAGGCATCGGCCAGGTTGTTGAATGCCTGCACATAGCCGGGGAAGAAGCGGATAGCCTGTTTGTAGGCCTGGATAGCTGCCTTCCACTCCTGACGGGCGCTGTAGAGGCTGCCCAGGTTGTAATAGGCGTAGGGAGATTTCGGGTCGAGGGTCAGTGCCCGTTGCAGGCTCGCTTCGGCCTCCGCATAGCGGCCCTGAGCGGCATAGACCACCCCCAGGTTGATCAGGGCCTCATCATAGTCTGGCTCGGCCTGGAGCGCCTGCCCGAAGTGATGCCCGGCTTCGTCCAGGCGTCCCTGCTGGTAGGCGGCCACGCCTGCCTGGTTCGCTGCCAGGGCGTCGGGGGAGAGGGCGAAGGTTGCCTCCAGGGCAGCATGAGCGTGGGCCGGGGGGATGCCGATGGCTTCCAACAGGCGGCGTCCCAGTTCCTTTTGCAGGGCTTCTACCTCCTGACGGCTGGATACTTTTGCCCTGACCTCAATGGGATCGGCCAGGGGCCTGCCCAGGCCATCCGACAGGTCGGTTACCAGGCGCAAATAGTTTTCATAATAGCCGCTGATTTGCAGATCGATCTGGTTTAAGGTAAAGGGGTCCCTGCTCTCCATGACGGGCATCACATGCAGATGGCCGGTGCGGCGCAAAGACTGCTCGATCCGGGCTCTGGTCAGGCTGATGGCCTCTTCCACCTCGCCGTGGGCCAGTTCTCGCCCGGCGAAAGGCTTTACCAACACCACCCGCTCTCCGCAGGGATGGGTTCGACAGTAGGCAGTTCGGCCGGGGCCGGCCCACAGGCCCAGGGTGACAAAGAGCAGGGCGATCACACCGGCCCAGAGTGGGAGCGGCCGCTGGAGCTGCCGGTCCAAGGCCGGG
>Ga0209162_1000982_pt1 | contig 29579 bp, 29 predicted proteins | sample YNPNPMetaG_FD_187121 | JGI IMG/M metagenome (GOLD analysis project Ga0209162, IMG submission 187121) | Anoxygenic and chlorotrophic microbial mat microbial communities from Yellowstone National Park, USA - YNP NP MetaG (SPAdes) (version 2) ...
TTTCGAAGCAGCCCAAAGTGTAAACCAATTTCGAGGAGAAAATGAACCATCCCCAAATCCCTCACCTTTTTTGCGGCCGGACGAACCGGTTGGCCACCTCCACAAACTTGCTCAACGACACCGGTTTGCTGAGGAACATGTCTACATGCAACGCGGTGTCGGTGGGGAAAAGGCCCAGGTACTCGGAGCTGGTGATGCTGGTGACCATCACCACCGGCAGATCGCGCAGGTTTGGATCGTCGGCCATCTCCTGGCTGATATAGACCCCCTCCGTGGGCGTCAGCATGATGACATCCAGGAAGACCAGATCCGGCCTCTTTTCCCGCATCATGTCCAGCCCCTGAAGCCCGTTGGAGGCACAACGCACGGCGAAACCATCCTCCTCCAGGGCGATCCGGACCGCTTCGCACAGATCGGGATCGTCGTCAATGATCAGCACCTCACCTTTGACAGCCATGCTCTCCTCCTGATCACAATGTTGGTCGAAACTTCGTTCCAGGCGATTTTCGTTCTACAGGTGCAGGCACCTTCATAGGTCCGCCCTGGGCAGGACAAAGGTAAACTTGCTGCCCAGGCCCGGTTCCGACTCGGCCCAGATTTTCCCTCCCCAATTCTCCACAATGCGCTGCACGATGGCCAGCCCCACCCCCGTCCCAACCGGACAGAGGGCGCGCGCATTTTCTGCCCGATAGAACTCCTCAAAGATGCGGGGCAGGTCCTCCGGCGGGATGCCGATGCCGGTATCGCGCACCATGCCCACCACCTCCCGGTCGGTCCGCTTCAACGCCACCGCCACAATGCCCCCCGGCTCGGTGTACTTGATGGCATTGCTCAGCAGGTTGGTCCACACCAACTTCAGGCGGTCGGGATTGGCCCGCACGGGCGGCAGGTCGGGGTCAATATCCACGCTGAGGAACAGGTCCTTGCTGTCCGCTTCGGTCTTCATAAGCTGGACCACGCTCTGGAGCACATCGGCCGGCTGGATCACTCCCACCTTCTCATCCCGGCTGGCCTCCTCGCGGGCCCGGGCCAGCCGGAGCAGATCGCTGATCAGCTCCGATAGCTCGGACGTCCGTCTTTTGATCCGCTCCAGCATGTCGCGCACCGTTTCCGGGGAAGCATAACCGGTCAGGGCCAGTTCCGCACAGGTATGGACGGTGTTGATCGGCGCCCGCAACTCGTGGGTCACCAGCGTCATAAAGCGGGTGCGCTCGGCGTCTATCTTTCGCAGGCGCTCGTTGGCCGCCTGCAATTCCCGGCTCCTGGCCAGGATAGCCCGATGGCTTTCCACCAGTTCCCGGTCGCGCTGGCGCAGCCTGACGCTGATCGAAGAGGTCAGGTAAGCCACCAGCCACAGGGTCAGGGCCATCACCCCCACCACCGTCAGCACATAGCGGCCATGGCGATACAGAGCAACCCCCTCTACAATGGGCAGAGGGTGGTGAGGTAACAGGCCGGCGTACTCAAACCCGGCCATGGCGGCAAACAGCACCGCCCCCAGAGTAGCCATGAGGAAACTGACGCGCCGCGACAGGAGGATGCTGGCAATCATGATGTGGAAGACGAAAAACAAAGCCATCGGGTTCTCAATCCCCCCGGCAAAGTGCAATAATATGCTCAGAGCCAGCAGGTCCAGGACGATCTGCAGGCAGGCAAAACGGGTCGCCTGCTGCAACCGGGCGAGGCCCGCCTGGCTCAACTGGAGGGTGCGGGCATACAGGTAAAACTGGCTGTTGTACAGGGCAATGGCCAGGATCGTGCCGGCCAGCGGCAGCAGGGCCAGCGCCTGTCCATACAGAAGCCAGCCCAGGGACAGAGCGATGCCGGTACCCGCGACGGCCAGCCAGCGCAGGCGGATGAGCCAGCCGATCCGCTCGATCAGTTCCGTTTCAAAAGGGATTTCGCCTTCCACCGCCTGCCATTGTATCACACTGTCGCCGAAAACTCAAGTCGCCGGTCCAGGCCTCAGAGCCTGTCTGAAAACCACCAGGGCACACAGGCACCAGGATTTGCGGGTGATTCTTTGCTCGACAATGTGAAATGAACGTAAATGGCGGTCAAGGCGGACCTCACCCCATCCCCCCACCCCCTTCCCCTCTCCGCCGCGGAGAGGGGAAGGGGGCCAGGGGGTAGGGGTGAGGTCAAATCGAACATTGTCGAGTTTGTGTCCTGGTGCCTTTGGTAAGCCTGCCGGGCGACGGCGCAACTCCTGTTATAGGACCGGGCGACAACGGCCTTGCCGGGGGCCTATTTGACAGCCGACCTGGCTTGTGTTATACTTCCCATAGCCGGAGGGGTCCCGCATGGCAGGCTGGCGGCTTTCCCGCATCACACGGCAAAACACTCTGTCATTACCGGGCTGAAGCAAACAACCGCTTGGTTCCGGGTTGGCCCTGACTTGAGCGACGGATGGATTTGAGAACCGTTCTGAATACGCTTGACGCCGAGATCGTGTCCCGTCAGGCCGATTTGCAACAAGAGATCACCAGTGGGGGAGCGGCCGACCTGATGAGCGATGTACTGGCTTTTGCCCGCCCCGACTCCCTGCTCCTGACCGGCCTGGTGAATCCCCAGGTGGTGCGCACGGCCGAGATGGCCGGCATTCGGGCTATCGTCTTCGTCCGGGGCAAGCGCCCGCCTGCCGAAACCATCCACCTGGCTGAGGAGATCGGCCTCCCCCTGTTCAGCACCCGATACACGATGTACGAGGCCTGCGGTCGGTTGTATGCAGCAGGCCTGCCCGGCCATGGCCTGTGTCACCTGTACGACCAGACGACAGCATGAGTGCCCGTTCCACCCTGGAGGTGACCCGCCTCCAGGAACTGATCTACGATCTCAAGATCAAAGAGATCATGCAATGCGATGTGATCACCGTCACCCCCCAGACGCCGATGCAGGAGTTCAAAGAATTATTGCGCCTCAAGCGCATCTCCGGGACACCGGTGGTCGAGGGAGACCGGCTGGTCGGGATTATCAGCCTGGAAGACCTGATCAAAGCATTGGAACGGGGTGAAATGAACGCCCAGGTAGGGGACAAGATGACCCGCACGGTCAAGACGCTCTACGCCGACGAATCGGTGGTGCAGGCGGTCAATCAGATGGCCCGGCTGGGTTTTGGCCGTTTTCCGATTGTCAACCGCAGCGGGCAACTGGTGGGCATCCTGACACGGGGGGATATCATTCGCGGCCTGCTGCGCCGCCTGCAATTGAATTATCAGGAGGTCGAAAGCCAGCATTACCGAACCAGCCACCTCTTTGAGGAGATCGTCTCCGATCAGACCAGCCTGGTCTTGCGTTACAGGGTGCAGGCCGGCGATTTTTCGCGCGGCGGCACCGCTTCCAGCCATATCAAACGGGCTATCGAACGCCTGGGGGGCAAACCACCCCTCGCCCGGCGGGTGGCTGTGGCCGCCTACGAATCGGAGATGAATCTGATCATCCACACCGACCAGGGGGGCGAGATGGTGGTCGAGATTCAACCCGACCAGGTGCACATCGTGGTCACCGACACCGGGCCGGGCATCCCCGACATAGAACAGGCCATGCGCCCCGGCTTTTCCACCGCCCCAGAGTGGATCCGCGAGATGGGCTTTGGCGCCGGCATGGGGTTGATCAATATCAAAAATTGCGCCGACGAAATGAAACTGGAATCGGCGGTCGGGGCAGGCACCCACCTGGAGATCTGGTTTCGTTTCTCCCCCCCCACCTCGCTGACCGGCGAGAAGAAAGAGGAGGATCTGCTATGAAGGTCCAGGAGATGGTGACCCGATTGGGGTTGCAGGCCTTCTCCCCCGGCGAGATGGAGCGAGAGGTGACCGGCGGCTACGCCTCGGACCTGCTGAGTTGCGTGATGGCCCGGGCCAAAGCAGGCCACGTGTGGGTCACGTTGCAGTCCCACCCCAACGTCGTGGCCGTGGCCTCGCTGCTCAACCTGGCCGCCGTCATCATCACCGAGGGGGTGGTGCCGGATGAGGAAACGGTCCAGCGGGCGCAGGAGCATGGCATCAGCCTGCTGGGCTCGCCGCAGACGACCTTCACCGTGGCAGGACGGTTGAGCGCACTGGGGGTCTCCGGCGCGGATTAGCCGCATGTGGCGCTACCTGCTGGCCGACCTCCACCTGCACACGGTGCTCTCGGCCTGTGCCGAAGTGGAGATGATCCCGCCGCTCATCGTGCGCCGGGCGCGGGAGCTGGGATTGGAGCTGATCGCCGTCACCGACCACAACGCCGCTCACAATGTCCCGGCCGTGATCGAAGCCGCGGCCCACAGCGGGCTGACGGTGCTGCCCGGCATGGAGGTCCAGAGCCGAGAGGAGGTCCACCTGATCTGCCTGTTCGATACGCCAGATCAGGTGCTGGCCTGGCAGGAACGGGTGTGGGCCGCCCTGCCGGATCGGGAGAACGACGAAGAGTTTTTCGGCGCCCAGTTCGTGGTGGACGCCGGCGGCCAGTACCTGCGCACCGAAAAACGGCTGTTGTCGGTTTCGGCGGCGCTGTCGGTGGAGGAGGTGGTGGCCGGCGTCCGGGCATTGGGCGGCATCGTCCTGGCGGCCCATGTGGACCGACCGGCCAACAGCCTGCTTGTCAACCTGGGCTTTGTGCCGCCCGGCCTGGAGATCGCCGGTGTCGAGTTTTCACGGCGGGTCAATCTGGCCGAAGCCGTGCGGCGCTTTCCGCAGGTGGCGGGGTATGGCCTGGTGGTCAGCGGCGATGCCCATCGCCTGGAAGAAATGACGGCCCAGACGATGCTGAAGGTGGCAGCCCCGACGGTGGCCGAGGTGGCGCTGGCCCTGGCCGGCCGCGATGGGCGGCGCGTCGAAATCCGATAGAAAACAGAGACAACCTGTCTGAAGATCAAGGAGAAATTGCATGGAACAGGAAACGGTAGATCTGACCCTCCTGGATGGGGTCCTGGCGCAGCACAAAACACAACGCGGGGCGGTGATCCCGGTGCTGCAAAAAGCCCAGGAGATCTATGGCTGGCTGCCCAGAGAGGTGCTGGAGCGGATCTCGCGCGAAATGCGGGTCCCGCTGAGCCGCATCTACGGCGTGGTGACCTTTTATTCGCAATTCTACCTCACCCGCCGGGGACGACACATCTGCCGCCAGTGTGACGGCACCGCCTGCCATGTCAAAGGCGCAGCCCGCATCGTGGATGCGGTAGAGGGGCGCCTGGGCATCAAGGCCGGGGAGACGACACCCGACTATCGGATCACCTATGAGGTGGTCTATTGCCTGGGCTCCTGTGGCCTGGCCCCGGTGGCCATGGTGGATGACAGGGTGGTGGGCCACCTGGTGCCGGAAACGATGCTCAAGATTCTGGACGACCTGGAGTAAGGACAGGGAGGATGGGCGGGTCAAGATGCGCGAGCTATCGCTGCACGTGCTGGACCTGCTGGAGAATGCGCTGGAAGCGGGAGCGACGCAGGTAGAGGTGGAGATCCGGGAAGAGCTGGCCCACGACCGGTTGACCCTCATCGTGCGGGACAACGGGCGGGGGATGGATGCCGAAACGGCGCGGCGGGCATTGGACCCCTTTTTCACCACCCGCTCAACCCGCCACGTGGGCCTGGGGCTGCCGCTGCTGGCTGCTGCCGCCCGCCGCTGCGACGGCGACCTGAGCCTGGAGTCGGCGCCGGGTCAGGGCACCACGGTGACGGCCACATTCCGCCACAGCCACCTGGACCGTGCGCCGTTGGGCGATATGGCCGCCACGCTGCTGGCCTTTCTCCTGAGCCGGGAGGGCAACCCGCCCCAACTGCGTTATCGCCATCGGTGGGACGACACGACGTTTGAATTCGACTCGGCAGCCATCCAGGCCGAGGCGGGGGGCCTGCCTTTCTCCTACCCACCGCTGCGGGATTGGCTGCACGACTACCTTAGAGACAGTCTGAACAGCTCACCACAAAGACACAAAGAACACGAAGGAAACGAATAAGAAAAACCGCATGGTGCCCCTGGTGTCCTCTGTGTCCTGGTGGTTTTCAGACAAGCTCTTACCGATGGAGAGTCACAACCGATGCAAAGGAGTTACCGATGCCCAAGTTGAAAACCATTGAGGATCTGCAACAGATCCGGGAACAAGCCAGACGCGATCTTCAGGTCCGCACCGAGACGGGGACGCGGATCATCGTCGGGATGGGGACCTGTGGTATCGCAGCCGGAGCCAGAGAGACGATGCACGCCATTCTGGAGGAACTCAAGAGGCGGGGGATGGAGGCCCATGTCACCACCGTGGGGTGCATCGGCATGTGTTCCAGGGAGCCATTGGTGGACATTGAGCAGGCCGGCCGGCCGCGCGTCACCTACTGCAACGTCCACCCCGACATGGTGCCCCGCCTGATCGAAGAGCACCTGGTTCACGGCCGGGTGGTCCAGGAGTGGGCCCTGGGCCGGGTGCCGACAGAAGGGATTGGCCAGGGGTAGAAGGAGTTGACCATGACCGAACCGCTTTATCGAGCCAACGTGCTGGTCTGCGGCGGCACCGGTTGTGAAGCTTCCGGCTCGGCCGGCACCTACCACAAGTTGTTGGAGGAGGTCCAGCGTCAGGGGCTGGCCAACGAGGTCCAGGTGATCCACACCGGCTGCCGCGGCTTTTGCGCCATGGGGCCGATCGTCATCATCTACCCCGACGGCATCTTTTACTGCCGGGTGCAGGACAGCGATGTGCCCCTCCTGGTCGAAGAGACGCTGGTCAAAGGCCGCGTCGTGCCCCGCCTGACTTACAAAGAACCCTCTTCGCACCAGGCCGTCCCCTTCTACAGCGAAATCCCGTTCTACAAGAAGCAGATGCGCATCATCCTGCGCAACTGCGGCATGATTGACCCGGAGAATATCGAGGAATATATCGCCCGCGACGGCTACCAGGCCCTGACCAAGGTCCTGACCACCATGTCGCCGCAGGATGTGTACGAGGAGATCAAAAACTCCAAACTGCGGGGCCGGGGCGGGGCCGGCTTTCTCACCGGCCTCAAGTGGGAGTTTACCGCCCGTGCCCCCGGCGACATCAAGTATGTGGTCTGCAACGCCGATGAGGGTGATCCCGGCGCCTTTATGGACCGCTCGGTCATCGAGGGCGATCCCCATAGCCTGATCGAAGGGATGATCATCTGCGCCTATGCCATCGGCGCCAGAGAGGGCTACATCTACTGCCGCGCCGAATACCCGCTGGCCATCAAGCGCCTGCACATCGCCATCGCCCAGGCGGAGGAGTATGGGCTGTTGGGCGACCACATCCTGGGCACCGATTTCTGCTTCCACCTGCACGTCAAGGAGGGAGCCGGAGCCTTTGTCTGCGGCGAGGAGACGGCCCTGTTGGCCTCCATCGAGGGCCGCCGGGGCGAACCACGCCCCCGCCCTCCCTTCCCGGCGGTCAAGGGGTTGTGGGGCAGGCCGACCAATCTGAACAACGTCAAAAGCTATGCCAGCGTGCCGCAGATCATCCTCCACGGCGCCGACTGGTTCGCCAACATCGGCTCGCCCCGCTCGCCGGGCACGGCCATCTTTGCCCTGACCGGCAAGGTGAACAACACCGGCCTGGTCGAGGTGCCGATGGGCATCACCCTGGGCGAGATCATCTTTGACATCGGCGGCGGCATCCCCAAGGGCAAAGCGTTCAAAGCGGTGCAGACCGGCGGCCCGTTGGGCGGCTGCATCCCGGCCGAGCATCTGAACGTGCAGGTGGATTTCGACTCCCTCAAGGAGGTGGGGGCGGTCATGGGCTCCGGCGGCATGATCGTGGTGGATGAAGATACCTGCATGGTCGAATTCGCCCGATTCTTCCTCACCTTTGCCGCCGCCGAGAGCTGCGGCAAGTGCGTCCCCTGCCGGATGGGTGGCAAACGGCTGTTGGAGGTGCTGACCCGCATCACCACCGGCCAGGGCCGCCTGGAAGACCTGAAGCTGATCCGCGAGATCGCAGCCGGCATGGAGACCGGCAGCCTGTGCGCCCTGGGACAACTGACGCCGGGGCCGATCAACGCCGCGCTGCGCTATTTCGAGGAGGAGTTTATCCGCCACATCGTGGACAAACGCTGCCCGGCCGGGGTGTGCAAGGAGCTGGTCCGCGCCCGCTGCACCAACGCCTGTCCGGCCGACGTGGATGTGCCCAGCTACGTGGCCCTGGTGGCTCAGGGCCGCTACGCCGAAGGGCTGGAGATCCACCGCCGCACCAACCCCTTCCCCCTGATCTGCGGCCGGGTATGCCCGGCTTTCTGCCAGACCCGTTGCCGGCGGGGGGACATTGACGAGCCGATCGCCATCCGCGCCGTGAAGCGGTTCATGGCCGACCAGGAACTGGCCCACCCCTGGACCCCGCCCCTGCTGGACAGCCCCAAGACAGACCGGGTGGCGGTGGTGGGCGCCGGCCCGGCCGGCCTGACGGCGGCGCTGCGCCTGGCCCAGCAGGGGTACCGGGTCACCGTCTTTGAAAAGCTGCCGGTGGCAGGGGGCATGATGGCCGTGGGCATTCCCGAATATCGCCTGCCCCGCGACATCCTCAACGTCGAGATTGACAACATCCGGCGGGCAGGGGTGGAGATCCGTTGCAACCAGGCGCTGGGCCGCGACTTCACCCTGGACTCCCTCTTTGCCGAGGGCTACCGCGCCGTGGTGCTGGCCATCGGCGCCCACCAGAGCGGCAGGCTGCGCATTGCAGGGGAGGACCAGGCCGGTGTGGTCCACGGCGTGGACTTTTTGCGGGCCGTGGCCCTGGGTCAGCCGCCCGACCTGACGGGCAGGCGGGTCGGCGTGGTCGGCGGTGGCAATGTGGCCATAGACGCCGCCCGCACCGCCTGGCGGCTGGGGGCCAGCCAGGTCCACATCCTCTACCGCCGTCGCCGCGAGGATATGCCCGCCTACAAAGAGGAGATCCAGGCCGCCGAAGAGGAAGGGATCCTCTTCCACTTTCTGACCAACCCCACCCGCGTATTGGGCGACGGGCAGGTCACCGGCGTCGAGTGCCTGAAACACACCCTGGGCGAGTTCGACCGCAGCGGCCGTCGCCGTCCGGTGCCGCTGGCCGGCTCCGAGTTTGTCATCGAACTGGATATGCTCATCCCGGCCATCGGCCAGACGCCCGACCTGACCGGGTTGCAGGACCAGGTGGCCGTGCGCCGCGACAATACCTTCCAGGTGAACGACGCGCTGGCCACCTCCCGGCCCGGCGTCTTTGCCGCCGGCGATGCCGTCACCGGCCCGGCGACGGTGGTCGAGGCGGTGGCCCAGGGGAACGCCGTGGCCCGGGCGGTGGACCACTACCTGCGCACCGGCCAGGTCGAAAAGATCGTCACCCTGCCCGGCTATGAAGTGGTGAACCAACCCTTCAATCTGGACGACTATGCCGAGGCCCGCCCGCCACGGATGCCCGAACTGCCGGTGGCCGAACGGCGCAACTTCCAGGAAGTAGAGCTGGGCCTGGACGAACAGGCTGCCCAGGAGGAGTGCAAACGCTGCCTGCGCTGCGACCTGGAGTGGCTGGAGGAAATGGGCCTGGCCTTTGAACCGGTTCCCCAGCGGGAACTGGCAGAGATTGGGTTCTCGTGAGTGCCTGGCATCTGAATCGTTACAAGAGAGGTAGGGAATGAAAACAGTGAACTTGACCATCAACGGCAAAAAGATCCAGGCCCAGGAGGGGCAGACCGTCCTGGAGGCGGCAACGGCGGCGGGCATCAAAATCCCGACCCTGTGCCACCATCCGGCCCTGGTCCCCATCGGCGCCTGCCGCATGTGCCTGGTCGAGATAGCCCGCCAGCGGACGTTGCAACCGGCCTGCACCTTCCCGGTGATGGAGGGCCTGGAGATCCAGACCCACTCGCCGCAGGTGGAAGAAGCACGGCGCTTTGTGCTGGAGCTGCTCCTGTCGGACCATCCGCTGGACTGCATGACCTGCGAGCGCACCGGAAGCTGTGAACTGCAAGACCTGGCTTACCAATATGGCATCAAGCAGAGCCGCTTCCCCGGCGAACAACACCACTATCCTCTTGACACCTCCAACCCGTTCTACGTGCGCGACTATAACAAGTGCATCCTCTGCCGCCGCTGCGTCCGCGCCTGTGACGAGATCAACGGCGTGGAGGCCATCGGCGTGATCCAGCGGGGCTGGGCGAGCAAGATCGGCACCGCCTTCGACGGCCCGATGCAGGACAGTCCCTGCGAGTTCTGCGGCATGTGCGTCGAGGTGTGCCCCACAGCGGCGTTGCACCCCGTGCTGGGCCAGGGCCAGGGCCGCGCCTGGGAGGTGGAACGGGTGGCAACCACCTGCCCCTACTGTGGGGTGGGCTGCCAGTTCTACCTCAAGGTCAAAGACGGGCGCATCCTGGGCGTGGCTTCCAAGTGGGACGCCCCGGCCAACCACGGCTGGCTCTGCGTCAAGGGGCGTTTCGGCTGGGATTTCGTCCACCATCCCGACCGGCTGACCCGGCCCCTGATCCGTCGAGAAAAGGGGGGCGAACTGGAAGAGGCCACCTGGGACGAGGCGCTGGACCTGGTCGCAGCGCGCCTGCGGGCGATCAAGGAGCGTTACGGCCCCCAGGCGTTCGGCGCCATGACCTCGGCCAAGTGCACCAACGAAGAGAATTATGTCATGCAAAAGTTCGCCCGGGCGGTGATGGGGACCAACAATGTAGACCACTGTGCCCGCCTTTGACACAGCGTGACCGTGACCGGTCTGGTCACAGCTTTTGGCTCCGGGGCGATGACCAACTCCTTCGACGATATCGCCCTACAGGCCCAGATCTACCTGATCATCGGCTCCAACACCACCGAAAACCACCCGGTGTTGGGCATGCGGCTCCGCCAGGCGGTGAAGCAGCGGGGCGCCCGGATCATCCTGTGTGACCCGCGCACCATCCCCATCGCCGAATATGCGACGCTGCACATCCGCCACAAGCCGGGCACCGACATCGCCCTGCTCAACGGCATCATGCACGTCCTGATCAGCGAAGAGCTGTACGACAAACAGTTTGTCGCCGGGCGCACCGAGGGCTTTGAGGAATTCAAGGCCAAAGTGCTGGAATATCCGCCGGAACGGGCCGCAGCGATCTGCGGGGTGCCGGCCGGGCAGATCGTCGAGGCCGCCCACCTGCTGGCCAGCCACAAGCCGGGGGCGCTGATCTATGCCATGGGCATCACCCAACACACCACCGGCCACAACAACGTCCTGACCTGCGCCAACCTGCAGATGCTGCTGGGCAACATCGGGCTGCCGGGCGGGGGGGTCAACCCCCTGCGCGGCCAGAACAACGTGCAGGGCGCCTGCGACATGGGCGCGCTGCCCAACGTCTATACCGGCTACCAGGCGGTCACCCTGGAAGGCAGCCGGAAAAAGTTTGAGGAGGCGTGGGGGGTGCCCCTGTCGAACCAGGTCGGGCTGACGCTGACCGAGATGATCCCCAGGGCCGCCAGCGGCCAGATCCGCGCCATGTACATCATGGGCGAAAACCCGTTGCTGTCCGACCCGGATGTCAACCACGCCGCGCATTGCCTGCGCAGCCTGGAGTTCCTGGTGGTCCAGGACATCTTTCTCACCGAGACGGCTGCCCTGGCCGACGTGGTGCTGCCCGGCCTGAGCTGGGCCGAAAAGCTCGGCACCTTCACCAACTCGGAGCGGCGGGTGCAGTTTGTCCGGCCGGCAGTGCCGCCCCCCGGTGAGGCCCGGCCCGACTGGTGGATCATCGGCGAGATCGCCCGGCGCATGGGCAACGACAGCCTGGTCTATCCCTCACCGCGCGAGATCATGGATGAAATCAACCGCCTGACCCCCAGCTATGCCGGCATCACCTATGACCGCATCGGCGACCAGGGCCTGCAATGGCCCTGCCCGAATGTCGAGCACCCCGGTACGCCGATCCTGCATGTCGGCAAATTCAGCCGGGGGTTGGGCCTGTTCAGCCCGGTGGACTGGCAACCGCCGGCCGAGGAGCCGGACCAGGCATATCCGTTCATCCTGACCACCGGCCGGGTGCTGTACCACTATCACACCACCTCGATGACCCGCCGGTCAAAGGGGCTGGAGGCGATCTATCCCGACGGGGTGGTGGAGATCAACGCCGGAGATGCAGCCCGGCTGGGCATCACCGACGGCCAGAGGGTCAGGGTCGCCTCGCGGCGGGGCGAGATCGTGACCAGGGCGGAGGTGAGCGACAGGGTGGAGCCAGGGGTCGTCTTTATGGCCTGGCACTTTGCCGAGGCGGCAGCCAACAAACTGACCATCGCCGCCCTGGATCCCATCGGCAAGATCCCGGAGTATAAGGTCTGTGCGGTCCGGGTGGAAGCAGCCCAGGAGGGTGCTTAAAAATATCCCCTCTCACCGCAGAGGCGCAGAGAACGCAGAGGAATCATAAAAAACTCCGAACTCTGCGTCTCTGCGGTGCAAACCAGGGCCTTTTCAGCAGCCTCCTGGGAGGTCAGGGACGAAGGACGGACGGCCTGTCCATCGCTCATTCGCCCTTGCGCATCCGTCATCCATTGGGTGTACCTATCAATGAAAACCGTGACAACAGGAGGGAAAATGGATATCGTCAAGATCTATCAATACGCCTTGCAGCGCGAATATGAGGGCCGGGATTTCTTTCGCAACAACGCCGGACGCTTCAGCCATGCAGCGGTGAAGGGGGCCTTTGAGAAACTGGCAGAAGAGGAAGAAAAGCATATCCGCTTCATCCAGGGGCTGATTGACGCCCTGCAGACCGCAGGCGTCTCGACCGCGGCCCCCGGCGCCGAGATGGAAAAGGAGGGCTTTTTCTCGGCCCGGGCCGAAAACGAGCTTCTGGACCAGACCATCATCGAAGCGATGGTGCCTGACCTGCCGGTGTTGCGCACGGCCTATCTGATCGAGCGCGACTTTGCCGAATTCTACGAGATGTCGGCAGCCAGAGTCGAGGACCCGACGGCCAAAAAGTCACTTGAGATGCTGGCCCGCTGGGAGCGACAGCACGAAAAACTGTTCAAGAGCCTGCACGACCGGGCTTTTGAGGAGTATGCTCAGATGCCGTGGGGAGGATGAGCGACCGAACCGCTAAAGGAGGGAACAGATGGGCAGACAAGTGATCGATCCGGCCAGGCAGGCCCGTCTCCTGACCGCCCTCTACATCGCCCAGGAACAAAAGGGGTACCTGACTCCTGAGGCGTTGGAGCGGGTGGCCAGGCGGCTGGGCCTGCCCCTGGCCAGTGTGTACGGCACGACCAGCTTCTATACCCTGTTCCACACCAGACCCGTGGGCCGCTACCTGCTCCAGGTTTGCCGGGGATTGAGCTGCTACCTGGCCGACGGGGCAGAGCGACTGGTGGACTATTTGCAGCGCAAGCTGGGCATCCAGGTCGGAGAAACGACAGCCGATGGCCTGTTTACCCTGGAAACGGTGCAATGCCTGGCCTCCTGCGGCACGGCGCCGGCCATGCGGGTCAACGATGAACTGTACGAGAACCTCACCACGGCCAAAGTGGACCTGCTGATTGACGAGCTGATCGAGAGGGCAGAGCAATGGACAGCTTTGAACCGGTCCTGACGCGCAACGTGGGCATCCCCAACTCGGAGCGGATCGCGGTCTATCTCGAACGGGGCGGGTACACCGCCTTACGCCAGGCCCTGCACATGCCCCCCCAGGAACTGATCGCCCTGGTCAGGGCCTCCGGCCTGCGGGGGCGGGGGGGAGCCGGCTTCCCGGCCGGGGTCAAGTGGGGTTTTATGCCCCGCGAACCGGTCACCAAATATGTCTGCGTCAACACCGACGAGGGGGAGCCGGGGACCTTTAAGGATCGCCTGCTGGTGGAGCACGATCCCCACTCGATCATCGAGGGGACGATCATCGCCGCCTATGCGGTGGGCGCCCATCGCGCCTTTGTCTACATCCGTGGCGAGTTCTTTTTGGGGGTCAAGCGCTGGATCAAGGCCATTGACGAGGCCTATGCCCACGGTTTCCTGGGCAAAAATATTCTGGGCAGCGGCTTCGACCTGGACCTGTCGGTGCACCGGGGGGCGGGGGCCTACATCTGCGGCGAAGAGACGGCACTCCTCAACTCCCTGGAAGGAAGGCGAGGCGAACCGCGCCTCAAGCCGCCCTACCCGACCCAAACCGGCTTCTGGAATCAACCCACGCTGGTGCACAACGTCGAGACGCTGGCCAACGTGCCGCATATCGTCAATCGCGGCGCGGCCTGGTACCGGACGATGGGGACAGAACAGAGTCCGGGCCCCAAGCTCTTTTGCGTCAGCGGCCATGTGCGGCGGCCGGGAAACTATGAACTGCCGCTGGGCACCCCGCTGCGCACCATCCTCGACCAGTATGCCGGCGGGATGCGCGGCGACCGCCCGCTCAAAGCGGTGATCCCGGGCGGGGCCTCAACGCCGATGTTGATGCCCGACCAGATTGACATCCCGATGGACTTTGAGTCGCTGGCCGCAGCCGGCACGATGTTGGGCACCGGGGCGATCATGGTCATAGAAGAGGGAACCTGCATGGTCGAAGTGGCCCGTCGCCTGATTGACTTTTTCGCCCACGAGTCATGCGGCCAGTGCACTCCCTGCCGCATCGGTTCCCTGCGCCTGTTGGAGACGTTGACCCGCATCGTGCGTGGCCAGGGCCAGCCCGGCGACCTGGACCGGCTGGAGGCGCTGTGCCAGGGGATCGCCGGCCATACCCTGTGCCCGATGGGCGACGCCGTCGTGAACCCGGTCCTTTCGTCGCTTCGGCATTTCCGCCACGAATATCAGGACCACATCCGTTACAGGCAATGTAAGGAACGAGGCTATGGCTAAAATCCTTGTGGTAGATGACGATCCCGACTTTGTGGCCGCAACCTCCATCGCCCTCAAACAGGCCGGCTACGAGGTCGCCAGCGCGGCCAGCGGCGATGAGGCGCTGCGCAAGATCAGGCAGGAGCCTCCTGACCTGATCATCCTGGATATCATCATGGCCACCGTGCTGGATGGTCTGTCGGTCTCCCAGGCCCTGAGCGAGCACCCCGACTACAAACAGATCCCGATTATCATGGTGACTTCGATTGCCAATACCGACTATGCCGAGCTGTTCCCGACCGACGACTATATCCACCTGGACACCTTCCTGACCAAGCCGGTCCCGCTGGAGCGGATGGTCCGGGAAGTTGGCCGGCTGCTGAACCGCTAACCCGGCCAGCAGGAGGTGCATCTTGCCGGCAGGCCGGAAAGCCGGCCCTGCCGCCAAACATGAAATCGAGGAGGGAATCATGTCCACAATCGAGGAGATTCTGCGCGAAGCAATTCAGGGCGAGGTCGAGTCGTACGAGCTGTACACCAACGCCGTCAGCCTGGTCAAAGCCGAGCATGTCCGGCAGACGTTACAGCAGCTTGCCCAGGAGGAACTGGGGCACAAGGCAACCCTGGAACGGATGCTCGTCAGTCCCGGCAGCGTCCGCCGGGCGGTCAAGAGGATCCAACAGGCCCCCGTCCAGGACTACAAGATCGGCGATTATCTGGTGGTCAGGCCGCTGGGGCCCGATTCGACCTTCCAGGATGTGTGCATCTTTGCCTCGCGCAAGGAACAGCAGTCCTACGAACTTTACCGCGACCTGGCCGAACAGAACGAGGGGGAGATCCGCGACCTGTTCGAGGCCATGGCCAAAGACGAACTGCGGCACAAAAACCTGGTCGAAGGCTGGTATGAGGAGGTTGTCTATCGGGATTTTTAGAGGAGAAATAGCATGATCCCACGAGAACTATTGACCCGATTCCCGGTCTTTGACAACCTGCCCGATGAAATCGCCCGCGCCATCCAGGAACAGGCCCAGATTGCCCCCTATGCACCTGGCGAGGTGATTGTCCCCTATGGCCAGCCGTTTACCTTTTTCGGGGTGATCCTGGAAGGAGAGGCCGGTTTTTTCACCGCCGAGCAGGAAGGAGAGCCACGCCGCATCGAGACGCTCCAGGCCGGCGGCGAGCTGGGCACCCTGTCGCTGATGGCCGGCATCCCCTCTCCCGTGGATGTGATCGCCACCACCCCCTGTCGCGTCCTGCTGGTGCCGGGCGAGTTGTTCCGACGGTGGGTGCAGCTCGATCCGGCCGCGTTGCAGCGATTCGCCCGGACCGTCGCCCAACGGGGCACGTTGATCGAACAGAACCGGGAGGAATATGCCCGCCAGATGGCCGAAAAAGAGGCCGATCCCTATGGCCTGAACCTGACCCCCGGCCCGGAGGGGCCCCAAAAGGTGTTGGTCATCAACCTGCGCACCGGTTCACTCAAATACCGCTTCTTCGATACCGGCAATGAAACCCACCATGTCGAAGGGCAGATCGAATGGATCGATCAACCGGGCACGCTGCAAACCCACCGCACCGCCGGCGGCGAGTACCGCTTCGAGTTGGGGCAGGTTGACCACCGGCAGGCGCTCCAGGCCGTCCTTGACCGGCTGGCCGACCCCCAGATCGGCGTCATCCAGGAGGTGAGTGAAATCACCGCCGTCGGCCACCGGGTGGTGCATGGCGGCGACAAATACTCCAGCCCGGTGGTGATTGATGACCAGGTGCTGGCCGACATCCGCCAGTTGGCCCCCCTGGCCCCGCTCCACAACCCGATGCAGGCCCAGGGCATCGAGTGGCTGCGCCAGATGTTGCCCGACGTGCCCCACGTGGCGGTGTTTGACACCGCCTTTCATCAGACGATGCCCCCCTATGCCTATCGCTATGCCCTGCCAGAGGAGCTGTATACCCAGGATGGCATCCGGCGCTACGGCTTTCACGGCCCGTCGCATCAATATGTGGCCATGATGGCCGCCACCTTTCTGAAAAAACCGTTCTCCCGGCTCAAGATCATCACCTGTCACCTGGGCGAGGGAGCTTCGGTGTGCGCCATTGACCACGGCCGCTCGGTGGACACCAGCATGGGCCTCACCCCCCTGGAAGGGCTGGTCATGGTCACCCGCAGCGGCGATCTGGACCCGGCCATCCTCACCTATCTGATGCGCAAGGGGCTGTCGGCCGACGAGATTGAGAACCTGCTGAACCGGGAAAGCGGCCTGAAAGGGCTTTCCGGCCTGTCGGGCGATACCCGCGAGATCGCCGCAGCCGCCAACGCCGGCGATCCCAGGGCTCTGCTGTCGGCTGAGGTGTTTGCCTATCGGGTGCGCAAGTATATCGGCGCCTACTATGCCGTCCTGGGCGGGTTGGATGTGCTGGTCTTTACCGGAGGTATCGGCGAGAATGCAGCCGGGGTGCGGGCGCTGGCCTGTCAGGGCATGTGGGGGTTGGGCATTCTGATAGATGCCGTCAAGAACCGGATGGTGCGCGAAGGGGTTACCGGTGTGGAGGACATCTCCCACCCCGACTCCAAAGTCCGGGTGCTGGTCATCCACTCCGACGCTTCACGCATGATCGCCCGTGAGACGATCCGCATCCTGGGCTACCAGGCCATCACCCGCCAGATGCAGGCCCTGCACACCCCGATCCCCATCGGCGTGTCGGCCCACCACGTCCACCTGAGCCAGACCGATGTGGAGCGGCTGTTCGGGGCCGGCCATCAACTCACCCCTCACTCCCCCCTGTCCCAACCGGGGCAATATGCCGCCGAGGAGACGGTGCGGCTCATCGGCCCACGCGGCAGCATAGATCAGGTGCGGGTGCTCGGCCCGGCCCGCAATCTGACCCAGGTGGAAATTTCGCGCACGGAGGGCTATCGCCTGGGCATCAACGCGCCGGTGCGCATGTCGGGCGACCTGGACGGCACACCGGGGTTAATCCTGGAGGGCCCGGCCGGCCAGATCGAGATCAAAAACGGCGTGATCTATGCCCAACGGCATATCCACATGACGCCCAACGATGCCCGCAGCTTTGGCCTGCAAGACGGCGACGTGGTGCGCGTGCGGGCCGGCGACGAGCGGGAGCTGATCTTTGGCGACGTCGTGGTTCGCGTTTCGCCCAAATTCAAACTGGAGCTGCACCTGGACACCGACGAGGCCAACGCTGCCGATCTGAACACCGGCGACATCGCCTACCTGGACAGCATCCAGAAGCGGGGCAGCCAGGGGTAAGAGACAAAAAAGACCGCCGAGGTGCCAGCCTCCCGGCGGTCTGGCAACAAACAGAGCTAAACGAGACCCTGCATGGGTGTTCAAAGCAAAACACGGGCGTGTGGCTCCCCATCGCCCGGCGAGGGTCTGTGACCCCATGCGCATCAAGTTAAGCGACTCAAGCACCTCAGGGGCCTGCGGCCAGGCATCCACGCTGGTGGATGCCTCCATCCGCGCAGGCGGACGGCCAGGGGCAGAGCGCCGCCCTGCCCCTAGCCTTCACCGGATGCCAATGGTCTGTGACCCCCGCCGGTGGGGGCTGCCAGGCCGGTGCGTTTGTAGGGCAACTGCTCGCAGTTGCCTTACTGGCGCTTTTCGGCCTCTTCATCGCTCGACGGGGGTCTGTGACCCCCGCCGGTGGGGGCTGCCAGGCCAGTGCGTTTGTAGGGCAACTGCTCGCAGTTGCCTTACTGGCGCTTTTCGGCTTCTTCATCGCCCGGCGAGGGTCTGTGACCCGGCGGGAGCAGCCCCGGTTCTTCTGCTTCGAAAACCTGCATCGTCAATCCTTGACCAGACAGCCAATCAGCAGTACAATGGGGACTGAGGAGGAGAACCATGACCCTTCAGCCAACGGCGAAAAGCCTGGTCGAGGTCAAAGAGTATCTGGATGAGCTGCTCCATGTGGCCGGCCTGGACGAGAGCGGCAACGGCCTGGTGGTCGGTGGACGGCCGATGGTCGGCAAGGTGGGGCTGGCGGTCAACTGTTCCTTTCAGGCCATTGAGAGCGCGATCCGGCGGGGTTGCGACCTGTTGATCACCCATCATGCCGCCTGGCCCCATGTGGACCAACAGCTATCGGCACAAAAGTATGACCGGCTGCGCCAGGCCGGCCTCAACTACTACGCCGCCCACGAGTGCCTGGACCTGGCCCGCGAGTTCGGCACGGCGGACGCCCTGGCGCGGGCGGTGCGGGTCGCCGTCCAGGGCACGTTCGATCTGGCGGGGGAGGCGCTGGCCGTACACGGATTGACCACCGGCCATTTCTCCGAATTTGTGGTGCGGGTGGGGAATCAACTGGGCGTCGAGCCGCGCAAATGGAAGAACAGCAACAGTTTCGGCCACGTGGGCCTCATCCCCGGCTGGGGAGGACGCACCGACTGGATGGCCCAGGCTCAGGCGTTGGGCTGTGACACCTTCCTCACCGGCGAGACCAACCTGTTCGGCCTCCTCTTTGCCCGCGAGGCGGGCCTGAACCTGGTTGTCGCCGGCCATTACGCCACCGAGACCCCCGGCGTCATGGCTCTCGGCGCGCGGATCGCCCGCGATCTAAAGCTGGAGGTGACCTTCATCCCGGAAGAGATGGTCGAGGCCCAAGCCCCATGAAGATCGAACCCTTTGCCCTCGAACGATGGATGACAACCTATGAGACGCGGGTGCAGTACGACATCGCCGAAAGCGGCATCTTTCCCCTGACAACCAACGAACTGCTGGACCTGCTGCCGGCCGCAGAACGGGAGAGAACCCTGCGGCACCTGCTCGACCTGCGGTTGGGCTACAGCGAAGCCAGAGGGTCGCTTGAGCTGCGCCAGGCGCTGGCCGAGACTTATGTCCACTGCAGCCCGGACAACATTCTGGTCACCGCCATGCCGGGTTGCTGTCCTGGGTCCCGCCGCGCGGTGGCCTGCTGGCTTTGCTGCGCTACGAACTGGACATCCCCTCCCTGGAGCTGGCCAACAGGCTGGCGGAGGAGTACAGCGTCATGCTTGTCCCCGGTTCGGCCTTTGGCTTTGAGCACTCTCTGCGCCTGGGCCTTGGCCAGAATCCGCCGCTGTTTGCTGCGGCGCTGGAGCGGGTCAGCGCCTGCCTGGCCGGGCTGAAAAGCTTCCCCCTCACCGCAGAGCACGCAGAGAACGCAGAGGAATCATAAAGGCCTCTGCGGTTTTCAGACAGGCTCTGAGCGGCGTGGGGTAGAGCCTGTGGGCAGGCCAGCGCGGGCAGAAGCAGAGGCCGGCAGAGAGGCCGAAAGCTTTTGGGAAAGGTGTGAGGTACGAGGAAATGGATGCTCTCACCCTCACCCAAACAGGGATCGTGATCCTCATGATCCTGGGTGCCGCGATCCTGGGGGTTTTCCTGCAACAGGGTTGTGGCCTGATCCTGCTCATGGGAGCGGCAGCCATCGCCTCTGGATTATGTCTGGTTGGTGCCCGGCTGGCCGGCTGGCCCGGATTGCTGGCAGCGGTCGGTCTGGTTACGCTGCTCGGCGCCCTCGTCGGCAACCGGTTGGGCAAAGGTCGAGGGGCCAGGCTGATCAGCCTGCTCTGGTTGGGCTTTTGCCTGAGCTGCCTGATCGGATCCTGGATCGCCGACGGCGCAGGCATCTGGCTCATCACCCTCCCGGCCAACCTCCTGTTTTGGGGGGTTACGTTTCTCTTTTCCGGCTTTTTATTGCCTGTCCGCGAGAACAAACAACGGGGCCAGGCTTTTCGCAGTTTGCTGACCTTCTCCTTGGGGACCAACTATCCCTACTATGTCATGAACGACCGCCAACTGGAAAAACGGGTGGACGGCAACCCCTATCGCTCCTTTTTCTGTGGCCCTGGAATTGTCCTTACCGACTGTGACCACCTGGCCGTGATCACCAACGGGCGCAACATCACCATACCGGACGAACCGGGGTTGACCTTTACCGGCCGTTTTGAGGTGATCCAGCAGGTGATTGACCTGCGGCCACAACTCAAGGCTTTTCCGGTCGAGACACACACCCAGGATGGCATTCCCCTGCGGGTCTTGACCTTTGTCCCCTTCCACATCCATTGGGGAGGGAAAAAACCGACACCAGGCGCACCTTTTCCATTCCAGAGGCGGGCTGTTTTCCAGGCCATCACCAGCGAACTGGTCGAGCAGCCAGATCGCAAGTGTAACTGGGAAGATCGGGTCGAGATCTATGCGACCCGGATCGTCCAGGACATCCTGCCCCGTTACAGGTTCGACGACCTGTGTCTGGCCTTGGGGCCATGCCTGAACGGACCGGTAGACGACATTGTCCAGTATTATCAATCGGACGAAAAACCGGCGGCTTCCGATCCCGACCACGATCCGCGCCTTCGCATCCGCAAAGAACTGGCCTCCCGCCTGAAACGGGAGTTGAAACCGTTTGGCATTGAGGTGATGGGAGGGGGCATCAGCAATCTCTTGCCCATCAATCAGGAACTGATCCGGCAACGGATCGCCAACTGGCAGACCAAATGGCAGAATCGGATCGCCTTGATGCAGGCAGAAGGGGATGCCCAAAGAACCCGATTGGTGGAACAGGCCCGGGTTGGGGTCGAACAGGACCTGCTGGTAACCGTCTCCAGGATGCTGGCCGACAGCCTGGCCAACGGGGAAGATATCTCAGACGAGTTATTGGCTGCGACGGTCGTTGCCTCTCTGGAACAGATGGCTATCTGCTCAGGCCTGGAAGAACGGGTGGGACAGGAGACAATGGCCAAACTGGCCTATCTGCGCTCGACGGGGAAACCTTTGCCCTCCCTGGGGTCAGGGGCGAAAGGGTAGAGAAGCAACCATGTTCAACCTCAAGCGTATCCTCCGCTTCTGGGGACGCCTGTGGGCCACCCTCCTCCCTCTCTCCGCCCTGTGGGTACTGCTCGTTTTGATCGCCTTGCAGGTGGGGGGAGGGATGGAACGGGGCAGGTGGCTGGGCCTGAAACTCGTCGGGGGACTTGCCCTGCCGGTGATGGCTATTGGGGCTGCCTTTGCCCTGTCCATCCCGTTCATGCAAAGATTGTACGCCCTGAAAAGCAGGCGCGAGATCTTCTGGTACCTGATCCACCGCCTGTTTGGCCAGGCCAACTTTAAACCGTACCTCTTGATCGAAGAAGGCCGCCTCGGCCAGATCACCGACCCTGACAGCCTGATCGTCAAGGTAGGCGGGCCCGGCCACATGGTGATCCGCAAAGACTCGGCCGTTGTGTTGGAAAAGGCCGGCCGTCTCTCCAGAGTGGAGGGGCCAGGATTTCCCCGCCTGGAGCCTTTCGAACGGGTCTACGACATGATTGACCTCCGCCCCAGACGATGGCAGTACCCGGTCGTTGGCATGAGCAAAGAGGGGATCCCGGTTACCTGCGAGGCCGACGTGATCATGCAAATCCAGGATGGAGGCCAACCGCCAACCGGCCAGAGGCCATTTCCTATGGACCCCAACGCCGTCCTGCTCGCTTCAACGAGCAAGTGGATCCGGGAAGCGCACCGCGCCGAGAGGGACCGCCTCCTGGACTGGAAAGGGCTGATCGTCGTTTCGGCTGCCGAAGGGACCCTCCGTTCGATCCTGGCCCGCTACCCTCTGGACCGCCTCATCGGGCCTGAAAGCCCGGAGCAGGAGCATCCCCGGCGGATTATCTGCCAGGAACTGAGAGAGGCCCTGGAGGAGGCCGCCTCCAGGGTGGGGGCCAGGGTCTTGAAAGTCGAATTGGGGCAGGTCCAGGTTGCCGATGAGGTCACGCAACAATGGGTCGAAAGCTGGCAGGCAGCCTGGAAACAGTGGGAGACCGAATATCTGGCCACGGGAGAAGCAGCCCGTATCGAAATGGTCGGCGAGGCCAGAACAGAAGCTATGGCCAGGAGAATCCGCGATACGACCAATGTCCTGCACGAGATGAAAGCGACAGGAGGGGATGAAGCGTTTGTGGCCAGCGCCAAACTCCAACTGCAACTGGCGATGCGAAAGATGGGTCTGGATTCTCTGGCGCTGACCTATATGCCCCGCGAGGCTCTAAAACTGTTGCAGGCGGCAACCGACCTGCCTCCGAAAGCAGAATGAAAAGGAACCACCTGCTTTCATGCAGGCACACCGGAACCACAAAAGGCACAAGGGACACGAAGGCAAAAGATGGGAGATCCCTCCTGCCCTCTGGGATGTGGCGTTTCGGTTCCGGCCTGTCCAGGTTAAGAGAGGATGCGGGGGGTCCAGCCGGGCGAATCCACGATCTCGGCCCGGACTGTGGACTGACCTGGAGGGGGATAAGGAATGCCAAAAGCCGCAGCAATCGCCCGAATCGCTGCGGCATAGCCTTTCCGGTAGATTTGTACTTCGACAGAATCAATACTGGACACCAGGTCCTGATTTGCAGTATCAACGGCCATCAGAGCATTTTGGATCTCATCCCTGAACCAGACCTTCAGGCCTCTCTGAGTTCCTTGATACATCCGTGTTGCTCCTCCTCCTAAAGGTAAACAAAGTGTAACACAAAAGGACAAATCCGTCAAATCAAGACCGTTGGATAGAAATGCTATAATCTGAATTCGATCGTCAGAAAAACAGCAAAACAAACAATAACTCAATCTGGACGATCTGGAAATTTGTCAGGATGAAGAAAAATTCTCACCTCCTCGTCATCGGCGCCGCCTCCATAGATACCAAAGGCCGCGCCTCCAGACCGATCCAGGCCGGCACCTCCACCCCCGGCACGATCCGCGTCAGCGTCGGCGGGGTGGGCCGCAACCTGGCCGAAAATCTGGCCCGCCTGGGGGAACAGGTTGTGCTCCTTTCTGCTGTGGGCGATGATGGCTCCGGGCGGCGTATCCTGCACCAGGCACGAGAATGCGGCATTGATGTCAGCCACGTGCTGGTCTCCACCACCGCCGAGCAGCACACCGCCGCCTATCTGGCCGTCCTGGATGAAACCGGCAACCTGGTGATGTCCATAGATGACATGGGCATCCATCGCCGGCTGATGACGCCCGGTTACATCCACCGCCATCGTGCCCTCTTCCGCGAGGCACAGATGGTCATTCTGGACGCCAATCTGTCACCCGCCACGCTGCGCACCATCTTTCGCCTGGCCAGACAGCACGCCGTGCCGGTTTGCGCCGATCCGACCACCGCCTCCCTGGCCCCGCGACTCCGCCCCCACCTGCCCGATCTGCTGCTGGTCACCCCCAATGCCGCCGAAGCCGAGGCGTTGTGCGGCCTGCCGGTCACCGACCGGGAGAGCGCCCTGCTGGCCGCCCACAGGCTGGTCAGCCTGGGGGTGCAGATCGCCATCATCACCCTGGGCGCCACCGGCCTGGTCTATGCCACCTCCCAGGAGAGCGGCCACATCCCGGCCATCGAGGTGGAGGTCGTGGACCTGACCGGCGCCGGCGACGCCCTGACCGCAGCGGTCATCTTTGGCCTGCTCCACAACCTTTCCATCGCCGAAGCGGTGCGGCTGGGCACTTCGGCGGCTGCCCTCACCCTGGAATGCCGCGAAACGGTGTGCCCCACTCTGAGCCTGGAACAATTGTACGACCGGTTGGTGATCTGAAAAGAGGCAGGAGGCAGAAGATGCAGGAGGCAGCAGGCAGGATGGTGCGTTTGAGCCATGAGGTGCGAGAGGGGCTGAAGGCCAGGCGGGCGGTCGTCGCTCTGGAATCCACCGTCATCGCCCACGGCCTGCCCTATCCCACCAACCTGGAGACGGCCCGACAGATGGAGGCCATCGTCCGGCAGCAAGGGGCCATCCCGGCTACCATCGCCGTGCTGGGGGGGGTGCTGCGGGCCGGCCTGACCGACGCCGAGCTGGAACACCTGGCCACCGCCAAAACGATCCGCAAAGTGAGCCGCCGTGACCTGCCCATCGTCCTGGCCCGGGGCGAAGATGGGGCCACCACCGTCGCCGCCACGGCCACCGTGGCCGCCTGGGCCGGAATCCCGGTCTTTGCCACAGGGGGCATCGGCGGGGTGCACCGCGACCCGCCCTTCGACATCTCGAACGACCTGCCGACGCTGGCCTCAACGCCGGTGGCAGTGGTCTGCTCCGGGGCCAAGTCCATCCTGGACCTGCGGGCCACGCTGGAATGGCTGGAGACGGCCGGGGTGCCGGTCATCGGCTACGGCAGCGACGAATTCCCCGCCTTTTATACCCGGCGCAGCGGCCTGCCGGTGGATGTACGCGTGGACACCCCCCACGAAGCGGCAGCCATCATCCGCGCCGGGCGACAGATGGGCCTGCCCCAGGGCATCCTGATCGTCGTCCCCGTGCCGGCTGAGGCCGAACTGCCTGCCAGCCAACTGGAAGCGGCCCTGAACTCGGCCCTGAGTGAAGCCCAGGCGCGAGGCGTTGCCGGCAGCGCCTCGACCCCCTTTCTGTTGCGCTGGATCGCCCGCGAGACGCAGGGGGCCAGCCTCAAGGCCAACGTGGCCCTGCTGGAAAACAATGCCGCCGTCGCCGCCCAGATCGCCGTGGCCCTGGCCAACCTGCGGGGCGAGTCGGCGAATGGGCGAAGCGGCGAATGAGCAAAGCGGCGAATGGGCGAATGAGCGAGGTTGGGTATATTCACCGGAGGGGTTGCTGACATGAGCTGGTGGAAGCCCGATTACACCGCCCTGGTCGTATCCTATGCCTACGTGTTTGGCGTCATTGGTCTGGGTGAACTGTTGCGTCGCCTGGGCGGGCGCCCGGCCGGGTTCACCCGCAAATGTATCCACATCGGCGTCGGCCTGTGGTCGGTGGGCACCGTGCTGCTGTTCAAAACCTGGTATCTGGCCCTCATCCCGCCGGCGACCTTTGTGCTCATCAACGCCCTCTCCTACTGGCGCGGCACCTTCCAGGCGATGGAAACCGGAGAACGGAGCAACCTGGGCACCATCTATTTTCCCATCTCCTTTGCTGCCCTGCTCTACTACTTCTGGAGCCAGCCGGTGTTGACCGTCGCCAGCCTGATGCCGATGACCTGGGGGGATGCCATGGCCGCCATCGTCGGCCAGCGCTATGGCCAGCACCGTTACACGGTCGGTGGGCGAAGCCGCTCGGTGGAAGGCTCGATCGCCATGCTCTTTTGGAGCTGGATCGCCACCACTCTGGCGTTGCTGATCATGCCCTACCTGCTGGGCAAACCGCCCATCCACTGGTTGCTGACCCTCATCTATGGGGGGGCGGTGGCGCTGGTCTGCACGCTGGTCGAAGCCCTGTCGCCGTGGGGCATAGACAACCTGACGGTGCCGGCCGCAGCCGCGTTCATCCTCCACCTGTTGCGGCGCTGACCTGCCCTGCCGGGTCACTGCCTGCCCTCCCGCAGGTTTGGGCGCAATCCAGCCACTTTCTAACCTGCGGGAGGGTATCAAAAACTTACAACAACCCTTCTACCATCTTCTGAAAATGGGCGATGTGGTGCTGGATGTGCTGTTCGGCGGAGCGCCCATCGCCGGCTTTGAGGGCATCCAGGATGTCGCGGTGCTCCTCCACGTTGGGCCGCACGCTGGCCATCCGGTCCAGAGCAAAGTAAGACAGGCGATAGACCATCAGGTACATCTCCTCCAACGCCCGCGCCAGAAAGCGGTTGCCCGACGCCTCGTAGAGCAGTTGATGGAACTGGTGGTCCACTGCCAGCAGTGCCTTGTTGTCTTCCTTTTTGAGCACCCGCTCAAAATCCCGATGGACCTGCTCCATGCGCTGAATCTGCTCCTCCGTGATCCGCTCCGCTGCCAGCCGGGCGCACATCCCCTCCAACGTGGTACGCACCTCAAAGATCTCGCGCATGATCGAGGCGGTGGCCGCCCGGGACACACGCCACCGGCCCCGCTCCTTGACCACCATCCCCTCCCTGGCCAGCCGCTCCAACACCTGCTGAACCAGAGTCAGGCTGCCTCCCGTCTCCCGCACCAGTGCCTTTTCGTCAATCGGCTGGATGGGATTGATCTCCAGATTGAGCAGCTTCTGCTTCACCGCCTGATACATCTGCTCGACTCGGTCTGTCATCTCCTCCTCCTTCGCACCCGGCCAGGGCAAAATTCATTCCGCCCTACCTCTTAAGTATACTCCGACCCGGGTGCTCTGACAAACCCAGGCCAGGCCGTTGTCACCAGGGGGTTTTCGAAGCAGAAGAACCGGGGCTGCCCCCGCCGGGTCTGTGACCCGAATGAAGATGCCGAAAAGCGCCAGTAACGCAACTGCGAGCAGTTGCCCTACAAACGCACCAGCCTGGCAGCCCCCCGCCGAGCAATGGGGTGCCCCACGCCCATGTTCTGCTGCGAACACCCCCAGGGGCAGCAATTTGCGTCCCCCGACAACCGATGTTATACTCCATAACAGGGAGGTCGCTTTGCCCATCATCGAAACCCGGCAATTGAGCAAAACCTTTGTCACCCGCGAGAAACAGGCAGGACTGCGCGGCAGCGTCCGCGCCCTGTTCCGACCCATCCAACGCGAAATCCAGGCGGTGAAGGCCATCTCCTTCACCGTAGAAGAGGGGGAGCGGGTGGCCTTCATCGGCCCCAACGGCGCCGGCAAATCCACCACCATCAAGATGCTGGTCGGCATCCTCTACCCCACCTCCGGTCAGGCGCAGGTGTTGGGTCTGACCCCCTGGCGGGAGCGACAAAAGCTGGCCTATCAGATCGGCGCCGTGTTCGGCCAAAAGTCGCAGCTCTGGTATCACCTGCCGCCCCAAGACTCTTTCGACCTGCTGGCCCGCATCTACGAACTCCACCCGGCGGCCTATCGGCAGAGGCTCTCGCACCTGGTGGAGCTGTTCGAGATCGGCGAATATCTGGATGCGCCGGTGCGGAAACTTTCCCTGGGCGAGCGGATGCGGTGCGAGATCGTCGCTTCGCTGTTGCACCGGCCGCGCATCCTCTTCCTCGATGAGCCGACCATCGGCCTGGATGTGGTGGTCAAGCAGCGCATCCGCGACCTGATCCTGGAGCTGAACCAGCAGGAGGGGGTGACCATCTTTCTCACCTCTCACGATGCCGGCGATGTTGAAGTGCTGTGCAAACGGGCGATGGTCATCAACCATGGCGAGGTGATCTTTGACGGCCGGGTCTCCACCCTGAAGCGGGACTATATCCACAGCAAGACGGTCTCCCTCAAGCTGGCCGAGCCGTGGCAGGGGTTCGACCGCCCCGGCGTGCAGGTACTCAAGCACAAGGGCTATGGCGTTAAACTGCAGGTGGATACCAACACTGCCCCCATCGAGGAGGTGATCGGCCAGCTCCTGGCCCGCTATGCCATCGCCGACATCAATGTGGACAACCCGCCGATGGAGGAGATCATCGCCCGCATCTACGAGCGTGGGTAACCTGGATGCAGGCTCCCCGCAATCAGGACACCCTGACATGATCCGTTACGGCTTTGTGCTATGGACCTCGGCGCGGCAGCAATGGGTCTATCGCAGCGAGATGGCCGCCCGCGCCGTGCAGATGGTGTTGTTCATGGGCGTGTTCATGGCCCTGTGGACCACCGCCTACAGCGTCAGCGGACGGGCAGAACTGGCCGGCTACAGCCTGGCGCAGATGGTGTGGTATCTGGCCATGACCGAGACGGTCACCCTCTCCACCTCACGCATCTTTTTGGAGATCAGCGAGGCGGTCAGGGCCGGCGACCTGGCCTACACGCTGGCCCGCCCTCTCAGTTACCCCTTTTTCCAGGTCGCCAACTCGCTGGGTGGTTCGGTGCCGCGGTTCCTGCTCAACCTGCTGACCGCCTCGGCGGTCGTGGCGGTGGGCATGAGGCAACTGGCCGGCAGCCCGGCGGGGCTGGCAGCCTTCCTGGTCCTGGCGGCGTTGGCCTTGCTGCTGGATGCCCTGGTCGCCGTGTTGATCGGCCTGAGTGCCTTCTGGATCGAGGAGGTGAACCCCATCTACTGGATCTACAACAAGCTGCTGTTCACCGTCGGCGGGCTGTTCCTGCCGCTGGAGATGTTCCCGCCCTGGCTGCAACGCGCCGTCCGCTGGCTGCCGTTCCAGTTCATCACCTATGCCCCGGCCCGCGCCTTTGTTGCCTTTGAGCCGGAGTTCCTCATGCGGGCAGTCGCCGGTCAGATCGCCTGCATCCTCCTGTTTGCCGCCCTGGTGTTGCTGGTGTGGCGCCGGGCGCAGCGGCGGATGGTGGTGCATGGGGGGTAAGATGAAAACGGTCCGCCTGGTGCTGGGCTATGTGCGGCACAACCTGATGTCAGCCATGGCCTACCGGGGAGCGTTTCTGTTGCAGGTCGTCGGCATGATGCTCAACAACACCATGCTCCTCTTTTTCTGGTGGATTCTGTTCAGCCGGCTGCCCACGCTACGCGGTTGGGACCTGAGCCAGGTGATGGTCCTGTACGCCCTGGTCGCCTTTGGCTTTGGCCTGGCCAACGTGGTGTGCGGCAACGCCTTCCTGGTGGCCCGCCTCATTGTCCGGGGTGACCTGGACTACTACCTGGCTCTGCCGGCCGATCCGCTGGTCCACCTGCTGGTCTCGCGCATGTCCCTTTCGGCCTGGGGGGATATGCTCTTTGGCCTGTTTGTCTTTCTGCTCGCTGCGCCCAACCGCTGGGTCGGCCTGCCGCTGTTCCTGTTGCTGGGCCTGCTATCGGGCCTGCTGCTGGTGGCCTTTGCCGTGCTGGTCGGGTCACTGGCCTTCTGGGTGGGCAACGCCGACAACCTGGCCGCCCAGGCGGTCAACGCCATCATCACCTTTGGCCTGTACCCGGTTGAGATCTTTCCCGGCGCCGTGCAACTGCTGCTCTACACCCTCATCCCGGCGGCCTTTATCGGCTCGATGCCGGCCGGACTGTTGAGCCGATTCCGTTGGGACCATCTGGGCATGCTGCTGGCCGCCACCGCCGGCTTGACCCTCCTG
>Ga0209162_1000983_pt1 | contig 29533 bp, 23 predicted proteins | sample YNPNPMetaG_FD_187121 | JGI IMG/M metagenome (GOLD analysis project Ga0209162, IMG submission 187121) | Anoxygenic and chlorotrophic microbial mat microbial communities from Yellowstone National Park, USA - YNP NP MetaG (SPAdes) (version 2) ...
CGGACGGCCGTTCGCCCGTTTCTGGCTCCACTGCGAGCACCTGATGGTGGAGGGCCAGAAGATGTCGAAATCGCTCGGCAATTTCTACACGCTGCGCGACATTCTCGCCCGGGGCTACGCGCCGGAGGCCATCCGCTACCTGCTGATTTCGGCGCCCTACCGCAAGCAGCTCAATTTCACCTTTGACGGGCTGAAGGCCGCGGCGGCGGCCATCGAGCGGCTGCGCAACTTCAGGACGCGCCTCGAGACCGAGCGGTTCGACCCGGGCGCCGACGAGGAACAGGAGCAACGCGCGGCGAAGGCCCTCGCCGACTACCACGAGGGGCTGGATGACGACCTGAACACGGCCGACGCGCTCGGGGCGGTGTTCGAGTTCATCCGCGAGACCAACATCGCCATGGACCAGGGCCGGTTCCGCGCCGGCAACACGGCGAGCGCGAAGCGCCTGCTCGAAGACTTCGACCTCGTCTTCGACGTCCTGCGGCCCACGCTCCAGGAGGGCGCGCCGAGCGACGAGGAGGTGGAGGCGCTGCTGCGCGAGCGCACCGAGGCCAAGAAAGCGCGCGATTTCGCCCGCGCCGACCAGATCCGGGCCCTGCTCCTCGAAAAGGGCATTGTCGTCGAGGACACGCGGGACGGGGTGCGCTGGAAACGGAAATGATTTCTTTCCAGAAATCCGGGAAATTCGCATGAAAATACAGACCAAAGCCGTCCACGCGGGCGACCGGAAGCGCCCGCAGCAACAGATACCGGTGTCGACGCCGGTGCATTTCGCCGCCTCCTGGATTTGCGCCGACCAGGCCGAGCAGGACCGCATTTTCGCGCACGAGCAGCGCGGCTATGCCTATTCGCGCTACGCCAACCCGACCAACGACGCGCTGGAAGAGCTGGTCGCGGCGCTCGAGAACGGACACGGGGCGCTGGCCTGCTCGTCGGGGATGATGGCGCTGCAACACGCCCTGACGGCGGCGCTGCTTGAGCGCCCGCGCCGCGTGCTGTGCGCCCGCGACATCTACGGCGCGACGCTGAAGCTGTTGTATGACGTCATGGGGCCTTTCGGGCTCCAGACCGAGCTGGTCGACGCCAACGACCTGGCGGCGGTGGAGGCCGCGCTGGACCGTTTCCGGCCCGGAGCGCTGCTCGTGGAGACGATCTCGAACCCGCTGCTGCGCGTGGCCGACCTCGCCGGGCTGGCGCGGCTGTGCCGCGCGCGGGGCACGGCCCTGATCGTCGACAACACCTTCGCCACGCCGCTGCTGGCGAGGCCGATGGAGCTGGGCGCGCACCTGGTGGTGCACAGCTCGACGAAGTATCTCGGCGGGCACGGGGACACGCTGGGCGGGCTCATCGTCAGCGACGAGGCGCATTATGAAACCATCCGGCGCTTCTCGCGCGTCGCCGGGCCGGTGATGGGGCCGATGGAGGCCTATCTCACCATGCGCGGCATCAAGACTTTCCCGTTGCGGATGGAGCGTCAGTGCCGCAACGCGGCCGCGCTGGCCGCCTGGCTCCGCAGGCACCCGAAAGTGGAACGCGTGTTTTACCCCGACGACCCGGCGCACCCGGACGCCGCCGTCATCCGCCGCATCCTGCCGGAAGGCCTCTATGGCGGCATGGTCAGCTTCGAGGTGAAGGGCGCGGGGCGCGAGCAGATTTTCGGCTTTCTCGACCGGCTGAGGCTGTGCGTGCGCGCCACCTCGCTCGGCGACGTGCACACGATGGTGCTCTACCCGTGGATCGCCTCGCACCGCGACGTGCCGCCGGAGCAGAAGGCGGCCATGGGGCTGCGCGAGAATCTCGTGCGGTTTTCCGTGGGCATCGAGGCGGTCGAGGACATCATGGCCGACATCGAACAGGCCCTGGGCGGCTGAGGCGGCGCGCGGGGCTCAGTCGGCCGCTTTCCACTGCTCGAGCAGAGCGCGGCTGCGGGCGCGCGAGTGGTTGGTGGCGGTCTCCACCGCCGAGATCAGCATGGCGCGCAGGCCGTGGCGCTCCAGTTCATGGATCGCCGAGATGGTCACCCCGCCGGGGGTGATGACCTGGTCGCGCAGGATGGCCGGGTGGATTCCGGTTTCCTTCACGAGGCGGGCGGCGCCGAGCACGGTCTGCTCGGCCAGGCGCGTGGCGACCTCGTGGGAGAGCCCCATTTTCAGCCCGCCGGCGATGAGCGCCTCGATCACCATGTAGACGTAGGCCGGGCCGCTGCCGGAAAGCGCGGTGACCGCGTCCATGGCCTCCTCGTCGACAAAGCAGACGACGCCGACGGCGCGGAAGATGCGCTCGACCAGCTCGCGGTGCTCCGCGGCGGCGATGCTGTTGGCGGCGATCGCGGTGGCGCCTTCCTCGATGACCACGGGGATGTTGGGCATGGCGCGGAAGACCGGCATCCGCCGGGCGATCAGGCGCTCGATGAGGCGGATGGGCGCGACCGCCGCCAGCGAGATCAGGATCTGCCCCTCGTGCAGAACGTCGCGGATTTCCTGAAGGACGGCTCCCAGAACGCCCGGCTTGACGGCGAGCAGGACGATGTCGCAATCGGCGGCGGCCTCGCGATTGTTGCCCGCCCGGGCGCGGATTCCGTAGCGGGCTGCCACCTCGGCGGCGCGTTCGGGCGTGCGCGTGGTGGCGAGGATCTCGCCCGGTTTGGCGACTTGCGCCTTCAAAATGCCGCCGATCATGGCGGCGCCCATGTTGCCCGCGCCGAGCACGGCGATTCGCTTCGTTTCCGGCATCGAGCCCATTGTAACGGCCGCAGCGGCGGGCGGTTCGCGTGGCAGCGCGCCGGAAACCCCGCGCGCCCTGCGACGGATTCATAGACCTTGACCTGAAAATCCAGATGGAACAGAATTTGTTGTGGCGGCCGCACCAAGTCTGTGCCATCGCCTGTCTGAAGAATGCTGAGGGAGGTCCAACCGAATGGAAAGACTCGTCCGATTGTCGCTGTCCCTGATCTGCCTCGCTGTCGTGGTGGCCGGTCTTGCTTTGGGCCAGTCCTACACCGCGAGCATCCGCGGCACGGTGACCGACGCCAGCGGCGCCGCCGTGCCGGGCGCCAAGGTGACCGTGACAGAGTCCGAACGCAACATCCCGCGCACGACCGTCACTGACGAGGCGGGCCGGTACGTCGTGACCGCCCTTCCGCCGGGCAAGTACACGCTCTCGGTGGAAGCCAGCGGGTTCAAGAAATAAATGCAGAGCGATTTTCCGCTCGCCGTGCAGCAGCAGGCCACCATTGACGTGCAGTTGCAGGTGGGCGAAGTGACAACGGCTGTGGAGGTGACCGGCACGGCGCCGCTGCTGAACACGACGATCGCGGCGCTCGGGCAGGTCGTGGAGAACAAGTACATCCTCACGCTGCCCAACCTCGGGCGCGATTCGCTGGTGCTGGCCTACCTGACGCCGGGCGTGGTGGGCAGCGCGGGCCGGCGCGGCGACACCAACACGAACTTCGTGGCCAACGGCGCGCGCAACTCGACTTCGGATGTGCTGGTCGACGGCGTCACGGTGACCACCGTGGAGCAGAACTCCGGCATCACCGATCTCAAGTACAAGCCGAGCGTCGACGCCGTGCAGGAGTTCAAGATGCAGACGAACTTCTTCCCGGCCGAGTACGGGCAGACCGGCGGCGCGGTGATCAACATGGTCACCCGCTCTGGCACCAATGAGTACCACGGCACCGGCTATTACTTTTTCCGTCACTCGGACCTGAACGCCAACAGCTGGTTCGCCAACCGCGCCGGCAGCCCGCGGCCTTATTACCGGCGCGACCAGTTGGGCGGCGTGCTCGGCGGCCCGATCAGGAAGAACAAGACGTTCTTCTTCGCCAACTACGAATACACGAAGGCGAAGAGCCCGTTGAGCGCCAGCGCCACTTTCCCGACCCCGGAGCAGAAGAGGGGCGACTTTTCGAAGACCTTCTATAGCGACGGGAAGCTGATCCAGATTTTCGACCCGTTTGACACGTTCATCAACGCCGCGGGGCAGCTCGAGCGGCGTCCCTTCCCGGGCAACATCATTCCCGAATCCCGCTGGGACCCCGTGGCCAAAGCGGCGATGAAGTACTTCCCCGACCAGAACCAGGTGACCAACCCGATCACCAACACAAACAACTGGTTCGCTCAGGGGATCAACGAAAGTCCCGCCCACGGCATGCTCTTCAAGGGCGACCACAACCTGAACGACAAGATGCGTTTGACGGCGCGCTACAGCTACGGCCGCAGCGACGGCAACCCGCCGAACCTCTTCGGCAAGGGCAATCCGGCGTTCACTTTCAATTACGGCCCCAGCGGGACGCGGACGCACCAGGGCGTGGTGGACTTCACGCGCACCGAGACGCCGACGCTGATCTGGACGGTCCGCTACGGCCACACCTATTCGAGCTACTTCCGCAACCCGATGGAGCCGTTTGACCTGACCACCCTCGGGTTCCCGAAATACATGAAGGACAACGCCCCCTACCTGGTGTTCCCGACGCTGGCGCCGGAAGGCTACACGGATATCGGCACCGAGGGCTGGCTGATCATGGACCGTCAGGAGGGCGTGCACCACTTCACCGGTTCGGTGACCAAGATCGTCGGCGGACACAACCTGAAATTCGGCGGCGAGTACCGCCAGAATTATCTGGATTATCTCCAGCCGGGCTACCCCTCGGGCCGGTTCGACTTCGGCAGACAGGTCACCCGGCACCTTCAGAACGTGGGAAGCAACTACGAGGGCAACGGCTTCGCAACGATGCTGCTCGGCTGGGGCACGGGCGGGCAGTTCCACATCGACCCCAAGGCATTCACGCGCTCCCGTTACGCGGGCATGTACGTGCAGGACGACTGGAAGGTGACGCGGAAGCTGACCCTGAACCTCGGACTGCGCTATGAGTTCGACGTCCCGCGGTGGGAGACGCTCGACCGGCAGAGCTACTGGGACCTCGATGCGCCGGCCCCCTTCCAGGTGCCGGGCTTTGTCCCGCTCAAGGGCGTGTACCGGTTCGTGGGCAAGGACCGGCGCTCCCCGTTTGACGGCGACTACAACAACTTCAGCCCGCGGCTCGGGTTCGCTTATTCGGTGGACAGCAAGACGGCGATCCGGGGCGCCTGGGGCCTGTTGTACCAGTTGTCCCGCGCCACCGTGTACGGGCACACGGGTTCGGGGTTCAACGTCAATGCCACGCCGACGTTCTCGCTCGATTCCAACGCGACACTGTATGCGCGGCTGAACAACCCTTACCCGAACGGGATGCTGCTGCCGCCCGGCAGCTCGCTGGGCGACTGGACGTTCATCGGGCTTGGCGCGGGCACGATCGTGTCGGAGTGGAACCGGAACCCCGAGTATTATTCGTGGAACCTCTCCATCCAGCGCGAGGTGGGGTGGCAATCGCTCGTGGAGATCAACTACACGGGCAGCCGCGGCGCACACCTGTTCGTGCCGTTCACCAGCCTGACGCCGCTGTACCCTGTCTACTGGAGCGAGGGCAGATCCAAACTGCAATCGCAGGTGCCCAATCCCTTCTTCGGCTACATCAAGGACCCGAAGGCGGTGAACCTGAACCGACCGACGGTCCAGCTGTTCCGCCTCTACCGCCCGATGCCGCACTTTGACGGCGCCTCGAGCGGCACGGCGGAGCCGCCGGTGGGCAACAGCTTCTACCATGCGTTGCAGCTGAAGTGGGAGAAGCGGCTGTCGCAAGGGTTCACGTTCCTCGGACACTACACCTGGTCGAAGATGATCGACGACAGCTCGGTCGGCAGCGGCAACTACGCCTGGCTGGGCGGCAGCACGGCGATGCAGAACCCGCTGGACCGGAGGCTGGAGAAGTCGCTCTCGGCGCATGACATCGCGCACCGCGCCGTGCTGAGCGGCGCCTACCAGCTGCCGTTCGGCAAGGGGAAGCGGTTCGGCGGCGACGTCAACCGCCTGGTGGATGCGCTGATCGGCGGCTGGGAGATTTCGGCCTTCTGGCTGTTGCAGGGCGGCAACCCGCTGCAAATTTCGCAGTCGGGCGGCGTGCTGTGGAACGGCACGCAGCGGCCAAACCTGATCGGCGACCCGTCGACCTCCGGCAGGATGCAGGACCGGCTGAACGGGTACTTCAACCAGGCAGCCTTTTCGCGTCCCGACCCGGACACCTTCGGCACCGCGCCGCGATACCTGAACTATCGCGGGCCGGGCATCCGCACGCTGGATGCAGCGTTGCTGAAGAACTGGACGACGAAAGAAGGCCAGCGGCTCGAATTCCGGCTTGAGGCGACCAACGCGACCAACACGCCGGTCTTCAGCGATCCGGCCACCAGCTACGGCGCGTCCAACTTCGGCCAGATCACCGGCACGAAGGTCGGCTCGCGCAACGTGCAGCTCGGCTTCAAGTACTACTTCTGAGCCGGGCCCCGGAGCCAGGACTTCAGGCCCGCCTCTCCCGGCCGGAGAGGCGGGCCCGATTTTTCGCTGCCCGCCGCGGGGCGGGGCCTGCGCGCGGCGGCGCCTCAGCAGACCTGCGCCAGGGGCAGGCCTGCGAGCCGGCTGAATTTCGCCACCTGAGAAGCCCAGCGGCCCGCGCCGAGGGCGAAGTGGTGGGTGGGCGCCTGCTCGCACCAGCGGTTGACGAACCCGGCCGGGCCGAGCGGGAAACGCACGCGCGTGTTCGTGTTGCCGATGCGGAGGATGGGGCCGGGGATCGATTCGCCTTCGGCGGTGATCAGCTTCAGGCTGCCATCGGCGGTTTGCGTGACGGCGAGCAGCGTGACGGGGCCGTGCCTCACGCTGAACTCGACGCTGACGCCGTGGCCGCGCTTGCCGTGATAGAGGCCGAGGCCGCGCAGCACGGGCTTTTGCGAGCAAAGGGCGAGGTGGCCCGGACCGTCGTGGCCGACGAGGACGAAGCCGTCGACGAAATCCATGGCGTAGAGTTCGGTGAAGGCGCCGCCCGCGCCGAACGAATCGAGGATCTTCATGGCGACGAGGTTCTTGAGATCGCCCTCGCCGCTGGCGGGCACGCCGCGGGCGGTGAGCAGCGAGTTGCCGAGGATCATGCCGGCGGCGAGGCGCTCGTAGTCGTTGCCGTCGAGGCCGCGGTAGTAGTAGGCGAGGCCGTCGAGGTCGAACCGCCGCGCGAGCCGCTCGAGCGCGGCGGCGACGCGCGCGGCCCATTGCAGGTCCTCCTCGGGACAATTTTCGAGCGTGAAGATTTCGCGGGCGAGGGCCAGTTTCGCGTCGGCCTCCTGAGTGGAGGTTTCGCGGAGGCAGCGGTCGAGGTCGCACATTTCGAGCACTTCGACGTGGGCGCCGGTGCAGGCGGTGATCATGGTGAAGTCCGAGTACATGTCGAGCATGCCCGGGTAGGTGTGGCCGAGGAAGCCGAAGCGCGCCGAGCGGAGAGTGCGCCAGACGCGCGCTGCGGCGCGCCAGGCGTCGATCTCGCGCCCGGCTTCGGCGTCGCCGCGGAGCATGCCGCTGATCACGTGGAAGGGCACGCGGGCGCGCGCGAAGGCATTGGCGATTTCCGGCACGCAGCAGGCCGAGCAGTTGGCGAGCCATTCGCCGGTGTCGCAGGAGTCGTAGTCGAGCCGGGGCGAAGGCTGGAGATTCAGCACGACGACGGGCACGCGGGCGCGTTGCACGACGGGCAGCACCTGGCTGGAGGTGGCGTAGGTAGCCGCGTGGCAGAAGATGAGGTCGACATCGGAAGATGCGAAGAGGGCTCCGGCCTCGGCGGCGCGCGGGGCCGTGTCGACCAGCCCGGCACAGACGAGGGCATCGCCGGAGGAGGCGAGCCGCTGTTCGATCTCGCGCAGGTATCCCTCGAGGCGCTCCTTCAGGCCGGGAAACTGCGCCCAGTAGGCTTCGAGCCCGATGGCGAACAGGCCGATGCGGGCAGGGCGCACGGGCTTGAGCGGTTCCAGATTCGGCATGAATCACAGCCTAAAGCGGCCGGAAGCGGCACGGCAACAGGAAGCGGTTCACAGCAGTTGGCAGAAAAAAACAGGAATGGAAAGCTGCGTTTTTGCAGCAAATTACGTGCGGCGGCGGGGCGCGGGCGGCCCGCGAGGGTTGGCCGGGCGGGGTAATGTATCGGCGGCTGGCAACGGTCCGGCAAGACGCGATGGAGGTGGACGGGCAAATGGATTGGGCGCGGCGGGCGATGCGGGCGGCGGGATGGCTGTGGGCATGGGCGGCGATGGCGGCGCCGCCGCTGACGCAGATCCACGATGTGCTGTACAAGGCCGACGGAACGCCGTTCACCGGTTCGGCGACGATCAGCTGGCGCTCTTTCACCGCGGCGGACTCGTCCAACATCCCGACAAACCAGGTGACGGTGCAGATCGTGGGCGGGCTGCTGCGGGTGCGGCTGGTGCCGACGACGAACGCGAGGGAGACCGCCTATTACATCGTGAAATTCAACGCCGAGGGACGGACGCAGTTCACAGAGCTTTGGGCGGTGCCGCCGAGCGCGACGCCGGTGCGGGTGGCCGACATCCGCATCCCGTCGCCGCCGGGCTCCAATGTCACGCCGCCGCCGAGCGTGGTGCAGATCGCCGACGTGATGGGGCTGACCGAGGCTCTGGCGGCGAGGCCGACCAAGAGCATCGCCTACGCGCCGGCGCGGGTGGCGTTCATCGACGCGATGGGCGAGCTGGCGGCGGTGAGCGGCAATCCGAACGACTGCGTGCGGGCCAACGGGACCACGGGCGCGTGCGGCAGCGCGTCGAACATCGGGTTTGTGGACATGGAGACGCCGGCGGGGGCGGTAAACGGCGTCAACACGGTGTTCCTGCTGAGCCAGGCGCCGGCGCCGGCATCGAGCCTGCACCTGTACCGGAACGGGATCCTGCAAAAGCCCACGGTCGATTACGTGCTGAGCGGCAACACGGTGACGTTTCTGAGCGTGGCGACGCCGCAGCCTGGCGACGAGCTGACTGCGAGCTACCGCACGGGCGGGCAGTAAGAGAGCGGCTCAGGATTCGGGCAAGACGGCCTCGACCAGCAGCGACAGGCCCTCCTCGATGCGTCGCCAGTCCTCCTCGCCTTCGATGGGCACGGTGCAGAAGGCGTTGCCGGGCGCGGTCCTGAGGCTGAGGTAGGTGATGCCGGCGGCGAGGATCGCGGCCAGGGCGGGCAGGTCGAGCGAGGCGCGCACCGGGAGCCGCGCCAGAAGCGAGCGGGCGAACTCCTCGCGGCAGGCGGCGAGGGCGGCGGTGAGGTGGTTGGACTCGAGCAGCTCCCAACGGAGCAGTGAGAGCGCGTACGGGTGGCGGCGGAGCCAGCGCGCATAATGGAGAAGCGCGTGGCGGGCCAGCGCGGCGGGCGATCCGGCGAGTTCGGCAGGCAGCAGATCATCGAGCTCGGGGAAGAGCCCGCCTTCGGAGGCGAGAGCGCGGAGGAGGTCTTCGGCGCCGCCGTAGTAGCGGTAGATGAGAACCTTGTCGACGCCGGCCTCGCGGGCCACGGCAGAGACGCCGAAGCGCCGGAAACCGTCGCGGGCGAGCAGCCGCGCGGCGGCTTCGAGAATGGCGCGGCGGGTTCGCGCGCTGTCGCGGGAGCGTGGTGTTTCGGGCACTGCGGCCGATGCCTCCGCCGGGACGGCCGCGTCAGGGCAGCGGCCGGACCGAGACTTCGCGGAAATAAACGGTCGAGTTGGGGTCGTGATTCTGGAGGCCGATGAAGCCGACATCGGGGCGCGGCCCGCGCACGGGCTCGTACCACATCTTGCGCGGCGGCACCGGCGAACCCTCGCGGTACTCATTAACGAGCGCGCCGTTCAGGCTGATGCGCGTAACCGGGCCGCGCAGCTCGATCTCCATCACATTCCATTCGCCTTTCGGCTTTTGCCGGCGCGAGCTGACCTTTGAGATCGAGTAGATGGCGCCGCTGGAGTGCCAGTCGTCGCCGCCGGCATCGATCTGGACTTCATAGCCGTTGTGCACGGCGTACCAGGGATCGGGGGGCGGCTCCGGCAGGCGGATGACGACGCCCGAGTTGGCGTGGTCGCTGGCGGTCTTGTAGACGACGCGCAGGACGCAGTTGCCGAACTTCTCTTTCTCGTAATAGAGCAGCCCCATGCCGCCGACGGTCTTGAGCATGCCGTCTTCGACGACGAATTCGCCAGGCCCGACGTGTTTCCAGCCGGCGAGGTCCTTGCCGTTGAACAGCGGGCGGAAGCCTTGCTGCGCGGAGGCCAGCGAGGCGGCCAACAGGAGAGCGGAAAGGATGCGGATCATAGCGTGGGCGCCTCCCCAAGGGTGACTGTGACGTTGACGCGTCTGCCGTTGCGGAACAGGGTGAGCTCGACTTTGTCCCCGGGCCGTTTGCGGGCCAAGGCCCGGGAGAGCGCGTCAAGCCGGTCGACGGGCTTGCCGTCGATGGCCATGATGAGATCGCCGCCGATGCCGATTTGGTAGTTGGCGATGATGATAGTCCGCCGCGCGCCGCGCAACCCGGCGGCTTCGGCCGCCGAGCCGGGGGCGACATTCTGGATCAGCAGCCCGCCTTCTGCGGGCAGGCCGAGCTCCTCGGCGAGGTCGCCGCGGACGTAGATGACGTCGACGCCGAGCCGGGGACGGCCGTAGCGGCGGTTGGCCTGGTAATCCTCGATCATGGTCTTGGCGCGGTTGATGGGCATGGCGAAGCCGATGCCGATGTTGGCGCCAGGGCCGTAGATCGCAGTGTTGATGCCGATGACATTGCCGGCCGAATCGAGCAGCGGGCCGCCGGAATTTCCGGGGTTGATGGCGGCGTCGGTCTGGATCATTCCCTGCAATTCGCGGCCGCTTTCATCGGCAATGTCGCGGCCGAGCGAGGAAACGACGCCGGTGGTGAGCGTGCCCTGGAGGCCGAAGGGGTTGCCGATGGCGAGGACCTTCTGGCCGACCTGAAGGGCGTCGCTGTCGCCGAGCGGAAGGAATTTCACGGCGCCGCGCGGCTCGATCTTGAGCAAAGCGAGATCGTTCGACGGGTCGCGGTAGAGGACGCTGGCGCGGTATTTCTTGCCGTCGAACAGCGTGACCATGATTTCCGGCGCGCGCCCGCTGACGACGTGGTTGTTGGTGAGGATGCGGCCCTGGCTGTCGATGAAAAAGCCGGAGCCGGATTCGCGCGAGGGATAGATCTCCAGAAACCAGTTCTGGCGGTAGACGGTGCTGGTGATGTTGACCGTCGCCTCGTGAGCGCGCTTGTAGATTTCGATGTTGTTCAGCTCGTCCTGGCCGAGCCCCGCACCCTGAGCCACGGAGGGTCCGGACCACAGCGGGCCGGCGGCATCCGTGATGAGGCGCACCGGGGCGCCGCCGCGCCGGAGCACGGCCATGCCGAGGAAGAAGCCGCCGAGGAAAAGGGCGGCGAGAAGAAGCGTTCGCGATTTCATGAAGCCAGTCTCCTTAGCTCCTCATAGAGCCGCCGAACCTGTGCTAGCGTCTGTTCTTTCGGGCCGGACGTATCGATGATATAGTGGGCGAATTTTCTTTTTTCCTCAAGGGGCATCTGCCGCTCGAGGCGCTGGAGCGCCTCTTCGCGCGAGAGCCCGTCGCGTTTCATCGCGCGCTCGATTTGCAGCTCATCCGGACAGACGGCGAGGACGATCCTGTCGAAGCGGCGATAACTTCCGGTCTCTATCAATATAGCCGCCTCGACGACGGCGATTCCATGCGGATCGCGGGCGGAGACGTCTTGCATCCAGCGTTCCTCCTCCTCGATGACCGCCGGATGAACGATGGCGTTGAGGCGGGCCAGGCGCTGCGGGTCGGCGAAGACGAGCGAGGCGAGAGCGCGGCGGATGATGCGGCCTTCGGAGTCGAGGATCCCGGGGCCGAACTCGGCGACGACTTTTTCGTAGACGGGCGTGCCGGGCATCAGCAGCTGATGGCCGAGCTCGTCGGCCTTGAGCAGATGGCAGCCGAGCGAGGCGAGCGCTTCGCCGACGAAGCTCTTGCCGGAGGCGAGACCGCCCGTGAGTCCGACGCGCAACATGGGTTCAGGCGAGGCGTTTTTCCGCGCACTCGACGGTGTTTGCCATCAGCATGGCGATGGTGAGGGGGCCGACGCCGCCGGGAACCGGGCTGTAAGCGCCGGCGAGGGCGGCGGCATCGCCGGGGTGGACATCGCCGACGAGGACGCTGCCGTTCTTTTCGAAGGCGGCGAGTTTGGCCGGGGCGCCGCGGGCGATGCGCTCGGCTTCGGCGCGGTCGGTGACGCGGTTAATGCCGACGTCGATGACGACCGCGCCGGGACGGATGAATTCGGCGGTAATGAAAGCGGGCTTGCCCATGGCGGCGACGAGGATGTCGGCGCGGCGGCAGACGGCGGGCAGGTCGCGCGTCTTCGAGTGGCAGATGGTGACGGTGGCGTTGGCATGGAGCAGCAGCAGCGCCATGGGCTTGCCGACGATGTCGGAACGGCCGACAATAACGGCCTCGGCGCCGGCGGGGTCGATGCCGGAACGACGGAGCAGCTCCATGACGCCGGCCGGCGTGCAGGCGCGGGGCGCGGGCGCGTTGGCGACGAGCTGGCCGACATTGAAGGGATGGAACCCGTCGACGTCTTTTTCCGGGCGGATGGCGAGAAGCACGGCACGCGAGTCGACGTGCTTTGGCAAGGGCATCTGGACGAGGATGCCATCGATGTCATCGCGCTCGTTGAAATGGCGGATATGGCCGAGCAGCTCCTCCGTGGAGACGTCCGCCGGCAGGCGCAGCTCCTCGCTGTACATGCCCAGCTCGCGGCAGGTCTTGACCTTGCTGGCGACGTAGAGCTGGCTGGCGGGGTTGTCCCCGACGAGGATGGCGACAAGGCCCGGCGGGCGGCCCGAGGCGGCGAGGCGGGCGATGCGCGGCCTGAGCTCATCGAGGATCTGCTGCTGGATGGCTTTGCCGTCGAGGATGCGGGCCATGACGTTATCACGATAGCAAAGGCGGCGCAGCGGCAATAAGATATTGGCATGCGGTTTGGAGTGATTTTGCTGGCCGTGATCCCGGCGCTCGCCCAACAAGGCGTGCCGCCCTACAAGAATCCCCGACTGAGCGTGGAGCAGCGCGTGGCGGACCTGCTGGCGCGGATGACGCTGGAAGAGAAGGCGGCGCAGACACAGGCGCTGTGGCAGAAGAAGGCGCTGATCATGGACGAAAAAGGGAATTTCGCGCCGGAAAAGGCGGCTGCCGTCCTGCGCCACGGGATGGGACAGATCACGCGTCCCAGTGAAAAGAAGGGGCCACGGGAAATGGCGGAATTCACCAACGCGATCCAGCGGTGGGTGATGACGAACACGCGGCTGGGCATTCCGGTGATGTTCCACGAGGAGTGCCTGCACGGACACGCCGCGCCCAAGGGGACGCATTTCCCGCAGGCGATCGCGCTGGCCAGCACCTGGAACCCGGCGCTGGTGGAAGAGGTGTTCACGGCGGTGGCCCGGGAGGTGCGCGCGCGGGGAGCGCGGCAGGCGCTGACGCCCGTGCTCGACCTGGCTCGGGACCCGCGATGGGGGCGCGTGGAAGAGACTTACGGCGAGGACCCGTATCTGACGTCGCAGATCGGGCTGGCCTGCGTGCGCGGATTCCAGGGTGAAGGGCCGGCGCTCGCAAAGGACCGCATTTTCGCCACGCTGAAACATTTCGCGGCGCACGGGCAGCCCGAGGCGGGCACGAACGCAGGGCCGGCCCATTTCGGCGAGCGCATGCTGCGCGAGCAGCTGCTGTACCCGTTCGAGGTGTGCATCCGCACGGGCAAGGCGATGAGCGTGATGCCGTCCTATAACGAGATCGACGGCGTGCCCTCGCACGCCAACGAATGGCTGATCGAACGCGTGCTGCGGCAAGAGTGGGGGTTCCAGGGCTTCACCGTTTCCGACTACAACGCCATCAGCGAATTGATGACGCTGCACAAGGTGGCGGCTGACAAAGACGAGGCGGCGATCCGGGCCTTGCAAACCGGGGTGGACACGGAGCTGCCGGACATCGACGTCTACGGGCGCCTGGCGGAGCTGGTGCGCGCAGGGCGTATCAGCATGGAGACGCTGGACCGCGCGGTGGCGCGCATCCTGCGCGCGAAGTTTCTGGCCGGCCTGTTCGACGACCCGTACACCGACCCTGATCTGGCCGAGAAGGTGACCAACAGCGCGGCGCACCGCGAGCTGGCCCGGCACGCGGCGCGGGAGGCCATCGTGCTTCTGAAGAACGAAGGCGGCGTGTTGCCGCTGGATGCGTCGAAGCTGAAGACGCTGGCGGTGATCGGCCCGAACGCAGACAAGGTGTTGCTGGGAGGCTACAGCGACGACCCGGGTTATTTCGTCACGGTGCTGGACGGGATCCGCGCGAAGCTTGGGCAGCGCGTGAAGGTGGTGCACAGCGAGGGCTGCCGGATCACCGAGCCGGGCGGGAGCTGGCACAAGGACGAGGTCAAACTGCCGGATCCCGCCGAGGACGCGAAGCGCGTGGCGCAGGCCGTCGAAACCGCCCGCGGGGCGGATGCGGTCGTGCTGGTGCTCGGCGGCAACGAGGAGGTTTCGCGCGAGGCCTGGTCGCCCACGCATCTGGGCGACATGGACACGCTGGAGCTGCCCGGGCGGCAGAACGAGCTGGCGCAGAAGATCGCGGCGCTGGGCAAACCGGTAGCTGTTGTGCTGCTGAACGGCCGCCCTTATTCGATTTCCTGGATCGCAGAGCATGTGCCGGCGATCATCGAAGGCTGGTATCTTGGGCAGGAAACCGGCCATGCGGTGGCCGATGTGCTGTTCGGGGATTACAACCCGGCGGGGCGGCTTCCGGTGACGATTTTGCGGAATGCAGGACAAATTCCCGGTTATTATGCGCAGAAACCGAGCGGGCGGCGGGGTTATCTTTTCTCATCGAAAGAGCCCCTGTTTCCGTTCGGATGGGGACTGAGCTATAGCCGGTTCGAGTACTCTGCGCCAAAGCTCGAGCGCGACACGATCGGCCCGGGGGGCGAGACGGAAGTATCCGTGGAGGTCAGGAACGCAGGGCCGAGGGACGGCGACGAGGTGGTGCAGCTCTATATCCGGGACGACGTCAGCAGCGTCACGCGGCCGGTGAAGGAGCTGAAGGGATTTCAGCGCATTCATCTGAAGGCCGGGGAGACAAGGACTGTGCGGTTCCGGATCACGCCGGCGCAATTGTCGATGATCGACATTCACATGAAACGCGTGGTCGAGCCGGGGACGTTCACCATCATGACGGGCCCCAACAGCCGGGATCTGAAAACGGCGAAGCTCACGGTGAGCCGTTGATCGCGGCCGGCCCGGCGGGAGAGCGCGGCGGTCGGTAAAATTTCAGGGCATTTTCCCGGAAAAAGCGGGAGAATGCAGCTGTCCCTTTTCGCTGAAAATACGGGACGAGAATGTCGAGCGCGGCGGAGAACGGCGCAACACGGTCCGAGACGGGCCAGTTGCTGCCGTACACGACACGGCTTTCCCCGAAGGCTTCCAGCAGCGGATCGAGCAGCGGCGCGTACCAGGCAGGATCGCGGATGAGGGCGCCTTCGCGCCGCCGGGGCAGATGGGAGATCTTGCAATACAGGTTCGCGAGCGGCCGGAGCGCGGTGCTGAGCGCGCCGGGAAGCGGCTCGTCGAACGGCATATGATCGACAATAATGCGCAGGCCGGGAAGGACCGCGGCGAGGCGGACAGCCTGCGGCAACATGCGGTGTCCGACGAGCAGATCCAGCGAGAGGCCGAGCGATTCCAGGGGCCGGAGAGCGCCTACGAGGCCCGGCGCAGCGAGATCCTTTTCCCCGAGCCGGATGCCGCGAAACAGCGGGTTGGCAGCGAAGCGGCGCAGCAGTCCGGGGAATTCCGGCGAGGCGGGATCGAGGCGTCCGACCACGGCGAGGAGGAACGGATCCCGGTCCGCCAGGTCGAGCAGCCACTGGTTGTCTTCCACCCACGGGCTGGCTTCGATGACGATGACGCTGGCGACGCCATGCGGCTGCGCGACGCGCCTGTATTCATCCGGCAAAACGGTGCGGTACAGGAGCCGGTCCTCCCTGGGCGGCCAAGGCACGCCCTGGGGGCGGGACGGATCGTAGAAGTGGACATGGGAGTCGACGATGGCAGGGCGGCCGGCGGCTGTGGCCGCCATGGAGGCGAGAAAGGAACGCCGGTCCATGCCGGCAAGACTATCAGGTTTCCGGTGCAGTTCCGCCCAGAGTAGGATAATTGAGCAGAGCCATGAGTCTGGAGGAAGTCGCCAGGCGCGCGGGCGTTTCCACGGCAACAGTTTCCCGCGTGCTGAACAATCTGGATATCGTGAAGCCGTCCACGCGGGCCCGGGTACTGAAGGCGATTGCGGAGCTGAATTACCACCCGAATCTGCATGCGCGGACGCTGGCGGGCGGGCGAAGCAACACGATCGGGATGATCGCGTCGAATCTCGAGAACCCGTTTTTCTTCGACGTGTTCCGCTCATTGGAATCCGAGGCCCGCGCCCACGGCTACGAGGTGGTGGTGGCGCACACCGATTACGATCCGGAGCGGCTGGTGCGCAGCGTGCGGCTGATGATCGGGCGGCGGGTGGCGGGGCTGGCGGTGGTGGTGTCCGAGATGGACGCGTCGCTGATCAACGAGCTGAAGGCGGCGCGCACGCCGTGCGTCTTTTACGACGTAGGCAAGCCGCAGGAACGGATGACGAACATCCGTGTGAACTACAGGCACGGCATCGAGCGGCTGGTCGAGTATCTGCACGACCTGGGGCATCGCCGCCTGGCGTTTGTGGGGCACCATTCGACGCTTGGCCCCACGAGCGAGCGCGAGCTGGCGTTTCTGGACAGCGTAAAGAAATTCCCTGAAATGGAATGGCGCACGCAGGCCGACCGGGACGGGTTCGATGGCGGGCGCATGGCGGCCCTGCGTATACTGGCGACCGGCTTCAGGCCCACGGCGGTGATCTGCGTAAACGACATGATGGCCGTTGGCGTGATGCGGGCGTTGCGCGAGAAAGGGCTGCGCGTGCCGGACGATGTTTCCGTCACGGGATTCGACAACATCCGGCTGGCGGAGTATTGCGAGCCGCCGCTGACCACGGTGCACATCCCGCGGGATGAGATCGGGCGGATGGCGTTTGCGGCCTTGATTCCCCACAAAGATCTGCCCAGCCTTTCCGGGCAGGAAATTGTCATCGAACCCGAGGTCGTCCTGCGGGCTTCAACGGCGAAAGCCAGACCCTGAAGCGCTCTTCAGTCCTTGATAAACCCGTAATAGCGGCCCAGATAATACGGAAGCAGAAACACGGCCCCGTCGCCGAGCCACCGGCCCTCGCCGCCCGTGTCGAGCTGCCAGGGGTCGTGGTTCCAGTGGCTGAAATAGCGCTCGTCGGCCGGGATTACCTTTCCGTTATTGCGGCGGCCAAACGGCTGCTTCCGGTTCTCGCGCATGAAAGCCGGCAGGAGAACCAGATCCTTGCGATGGCTGTTGCGGTGGGCCCAGTCGAACCGGTCCAGCGGGATGCGTTCGAGCGTGTCAATGGCATCTTCCAGCCAGCCTGAAGGCGGCGTCAGGTCAATGGCGCCGAAAGCGTCTTCGAACCGGGCGCCGCGAGACACCGCGGCATAGAGGAAATTGAACAGAGGATTCATTTCCGGCATTTCGTTTTCGAAATGATGGCGGAAGCCGAGCAGGTATTTCATCCTGAGATCCTCGTCCTTTTCGTAGCGGATCAGGTTGAAATAGTTCATGAAAATCATCTCGTCGTCGCTCTGGTTGCCGCCGCCCGGCCCCTGGTGGGACTTGACGATCATTGCATTCATGGCATAGCCGTGGCGTTCGACGAGGGCCCGGCAAGCGCGGTCGTATCGCGGGTCTCCGGTGATATGGTGCGCGGTGCGAAGGTAAGAGAGGATGCTGAGCGAGTTCAGCCCCCGCTCCTGCCACCAGTCGCGGCTGTGATTGAGCTCGTCGGGGCCGAAGACGGCCCAGCGCGTGGGCTTTCCGTCGTGATCAACAAGCGAGTAATTGTGGACGAGCAGGTGATCCGCAATCGCCGCCACGTGCTCCCTGACCTCGCGCTTTTCTTCGTCGGTGCGGGCCACGAGGTCGTAATAGAGGCCATAGAAGAAGAAATGGCCGTCCAGTTCATCGGAGCTGGTGTCCGTTTTCCAGTACCATTTCCCGTCGGCGCTGAGCGGCCACCGGGGAACTATAATCTTCCAGAGACGGTCGGAGGCCTGGCGGCGCCGGTCCCGCTCCGGGGAATCGCGGAGGTTGGGGTCGGGGCCGGATGCCGGGAGAATGGAGCGAGCGACAAATCCTTTTGGCGCGGGATGGGAGCCGCCCCGAGTAACAAGCGAGAGGAACCGGAGGGCTTCAAACGTCTCTCTGGCCCGGCGCCGCGCATCCTCGCTTCCGGTAGCTGCAAAGGCAAAGCACTCGCCGGCCCCATACATTGCCGTCCACAGTCCGTCATTGTCGCTGTCGGTCTGAACCCATTCGGACGGGTCTCCCGGCCGGGCGGTCATCACCGGATGAACAAATTCGTATGGCGTCCGGCGGTGCCGACGGTCGATTTCTTCTTCGAAATAGCGCGCCTTTTGCGCGAACGTCATCGGCTTTCTCTCAATTCTTGAGACGCCGCCGGCCGTGGCAATCCAGGCCGTCCCGCTTCCGTCGGCGGCGATCGCGCGAACCTCGTCGTGGGGAAGCCAGCGGCGGCCCTGGCGGTACGACCAGTGGCGGCCGTCAAAACGAATGGCCCCGATGCGGGTCCCAAGCCAGATGGAACCGTCGGCGGCAGCGGCGATCGAAGTGAAATCATCGTAGGGCAGCCCCTCGGCGGGCGTCCACAGAGTCCACCTGGCTCCGTCGAAACGGCCGACGCCCTGCGGAGAACAGAACCAGAGCCGCCCCTGCCTGTCGAATGCGACGCCGCGAACGTCGCGCACGGCCCAGCTGCGCACGCCGTCATCGGGAAAGAGCCGCTTCCAGCCTCCGCCCTTCTCCTTGAGGAATAGTCCATCCGGGCGGGCTTCCGCCACCGCGCCTGCCGTACTGACCGCCCTTTTGGCCGGCGGGGGAACCGTGGCGGAGGCGGGCGTCCACCGGGTTCCGTCAAACCGGGCGATGCCGGCAGAAGTCAGCGCCACCGGCTTTCCTTCGCGGTCCAGCCAGATTTGCCGCACGTCATTCGACGGCAGCCCGTGGGCTGTTGTGTACTCCGTGCGGATTTCTGCCAGGAATTGATGCGCGAGACATGGAAGCCCGGCCGACAAAACAACCAGAAAGCAGAGCAACAGACGACGTTTCACGGATGAATTACCTCGAATTCATAGATATTCTCCGAGACCTCCCGTCCGCGGGAGTCGACAATTTTCGCGACCAGGCGATGCGGGCCGGCCTTGTCAGGCGTCCACGCGACGAGCGTCGCCGGCTTCACTGAATCGGCCTCGAGGTTCACCGTGGCCGACCCGCGGGACGCTTCCCCGGACGGGCCAAGGATTTGCCACCGCAGCTCGAGCCGCGGGAAGTCCGTCCAGAGGTCGTTCACCGCCCAGAGCTGACAGCGAAAGGGGGCGCCGACCTGCCAGCGGTCCCGGTCATACTCAAAGAGGGCCGCGACGGGGGCAAAGCTGCGGCGAACGGTGTCGTAGACCTTTGTCGGACGCCTTTCGAAGTCGATGGCCGCCATGGTCACCGAAGGCCAGATGTCAATGGCATGGAAATGAAGAATTCCGCCGGCGCCCTCGGCCTTGCGGCGGCGCATCCTCTCGATCGCCAGCTGGAACAGGCGCGAGACATAAGCCTGCGTGCGCGGGATGAACTCTTCCATCGTGGTTCCTTCCGGGTCGCCCCACGCGCGCAGGGCCTCCGGGATTTGCAGGCGGCGCCATTCCCACTCCTCGCGGTATTTTGTGAACGGCCATTTGCCGTCCATGAACGTCTTCAGGGTCTCGTAATTCGGCAGCGCCGTAGCCCCGAGTTCGGAGACGAACACCTGATCGAGCTGCGCGTATTGCCAGATGCTGCCTCCGTACCAGCCGTAGTAAACGTGACTGTCCCCGAAGCGCCCGGTGGAACGAACCACGGGACGGCGCTGCGGGTCGAGGAAAAACGGACGGGCGGCGAGATGTTTGGTCAGGTCGCGGTAGTTTTCGAAGTCTTCCTCGTCGCTGGAGGTCCAGAGGGCGACACTCGGGTGATTGCGGACATACCGGAGATGGTTGTCGTACAAGGAGGCGGCGCGAACGGAGAAATCCCTGTCATGCGGATACCATGCCTCGAGGAAGTCCTGCCACACGAGCACGCCGCGTTCGTCGGCCAGCTCATAAAACTCGGGGTTGGAGAAATGGCAATGCAGGCGGATCATGTTCACGTTCATGTCGAGCATGAGATCCATGTCCCGCATGTATTTCTGTCTGTCCATTTCCGACAGAAAAAGATGGTAGTAATAGTTCGTGCCGCGGATAAACAGTTTTCGCCGGTTCAGCCAAAAGTTCCAGCCGATTTTCTCGATTTCCCGGATGCCGATGCGGAGAGAGCACCCGTCGACGGCCCGGCCGGCTGCATCGAGCAGGCGTATGTCGAGACGGTAAAGATTCGGCTTGCCCGTGTCCCACGTCCACCAAAGACGAGGTTCTTTCACAGGAATGGCCACGCGCGGTGAAAGCGGGACGACCACCTGGACCGGTTCAGCGCCCGAAAAGTTCGCCGGCGACAGCGTCACCTCCCAGCGCGAGCCATCCTCCGCATCCTCTGCCTCGAGCTCGAGCTGCACTTCCGCGCCTTCGGCCACAAGGGGAGTGTTCACGGCGACGCCGCGGATCCTTGGACCTTCGCGCGCCCGAAGCCGCACGGAGCGAGTGATGCCGACCGCCGTGATGTCATCCGGCTTCTGGTCTACCGCCCCGTAGGCGCCCTTGATTGTGTACGGGCGGTGCTTCCAGTAATAGTGCACCGGCGTCCAGACACGAACCAGCAGCTCGTTGCCGGCAGGGCGAACGAAACCGGGAGGAATTTCGACGTCCCAGGGGTCAATATATCCCTCATGCCTGGCCAGCCACTTCCCGTTCAGATACAAATCGGCGTAATAATCCGTTGCGTCAAATTCCAGAAACAACCGTTTCCCGGAAAAATTCGAAGGAATTCGGAAGGACTTTTTGTACCACCATTCTTTCGAGCTCACCCACTCGGCGGCCCGTGTGTAGATTTGCGAAGGCTCCAACCACTGGACGTGCGCCGTACCCGGGACGCGAACCGTTCTCCACCCTCCTTGCGGCGGCCCCTGGCCTTTTTCGGCCCACATCAGTTGCCACTCGCCGTCGAGAGGCAGCGTCAGGGGCTCGAACGGCGCAGGCGCGGCGTGGCGGACCTCCTGCCGGACTTCTCTGGCGGCCGGCTCACGAACTGCGGGCGGAGGGCCGGCAGCCGGCTCGGCCGTGACGAGGACCGGTTGAACGAGAACGCGGTATTCGCGCCTGGCTTCAAGGACGGTTTCCCTTCCTTTCCATGCGGGAAATGTCACTGCGATTTCGACCGGCCCGTCATCGGCCTCCGCGATGAGGCGGCGCGAGCAGGCGCCGCGCCAGTCGAGCCGGGGATCCACGGCGACAATGCCCAGAGCGCCGTAGTCGTCGGAGTGATTGTAGTAAACGATGTGTCCGCCGGGCAGCTTGCGCCAATCGCGCACGCCCACCCGGCTGAAGGGCGGCTCGCCGCCGCCCGGCCCGGTCGGCCAGCGGTATTCGCTGCCGTCCGTGCAGCGGTCAAATGGCACATAGGGGCTTGCGGAGATGCTGGCGAAGCGGAAACCCTTGCGGGCTTTCCACCGGAACGCCGGGCTGCCGGCGTCCCAGACGATTTCCCAGGTCTCACCCTTGCGGGCGAGACGGAGAACGCCTCGCAGTGGACCCGCCTCGGCGATCTCGACACTCTCGAACGCGCCGGCTCCGCCCAGAGTCGTCCAGCCTGTGTTTGGACCGTCGACGCCGGGCACGGGCGCAGGCAGCGCCCGTGCAGCATCGGGCGAGTCCTCGTGGATGTCGCCTGCCAGAGATTTTGCGTCTTCAGGGGTCGTTTCGACCAGATTCAGACGCCTGTGTTCGGCCGCGCGCAACGAGTAGACCTCGACGAGAGCGGCATCCCGCGTGTCGATGACGGCACGAAAGTGCTCGTTGCCAAACTCAACTCTTTGCAGGCCGATTTTTCTGGCAATCACCGAGCCCTGAAACGCGGCAGGCGCGGCGGCGCAGCAGGAGACCGTGTAGCGGGGCAACTCGCCGGGCATCACGGAAACGGGCAACAGGAGGCGCCCTCCAGCCACCTGATGGGGCACTTCCCTTCCCGTGGCGTCGGTGACGGTGAAGCCTCCCTGAAGGCCCCCGAGACGTTCGAGCGGCACGGCGGCAATCTCGCCGGTGCGGCGGTAAAGGCCGGTGGGTTCCTCGATGCGGATTCTCCAGACCTGCGCCATGAGAGGCGCGGAGAGAAGAAGCAGAGCTGCGAAGGGTCGCATGGGAGAAAATGTCCAGCTCTCGTCCGGAAGAGGCGCAAGTTGCTTTCCCGAATACTATATCGTAAGCTGGCTAAAAACTGAAACAATTTTTCACTTTCAACAAGGAGATGCCATGAGCCAGCTGGCCATCCTCGGCGGCGAGCCGGTGCGCAGGAAGCCGTTCTCGCCGTGGCCGCAGTATGACGAAGCGGATCTCGCCCGGATCCGGCGCACGGTGGAGAGCCGCCGTTGGGGCGGGTTTCCTTACCCGACGCCGCTGGCGCAAGATTTCTGCGCGCGTTTTGCGGAATTCCAGGGGGCCCGTTATGCTTTGCCCGTGGTCAACGGAACCGTGAGCCTCACGGCGGCGTTGATGGCAGCGGGCGTTGGTTTCCGCGATGAGGTGATCGTCCCTGCCTACACCTGGGACGGCACGGCGACAGCGGTCCTGGCGATGGGCGGGGTGCCGGTGTTCGCCGACGTGGATCCGGACACCTACTGCCTGGACGTGGAAAGCGCCCGGCGCGCGATTACGGAGCGGACCAAAGCGATCATTCCGGTCCATCTGGCCATGCGCTTTGCCGACATGGACGCGCTGATGGCGCTGGCGCGCGAGCACGGACTTCGCGTGATTGAAGACTGTGCGCACGCGCACGGGGGCGCATGGAAGGGCAAGGGCGCCGGCTCGATGGGCGACATCGGCTCGTTTTCCCTCCAGGAAAGCAAGCTGATGACCGCCGGCGAAGGCGGCCTGCTGACGACGAATTCGCTCGAGTATTACGAGGCGCTGCAAACGGTGATCAACTGCGGCCGCGCCTCGATGACGGATCGATACGGGCGGCGGATGCTGGGCCTGAACTACCGGATGACCGACCTGCAAATCGCCCTGCTGTTCGGGCAACTGGAGCGTCTGCCGGAGCTGCGGGAGCGCCGCGCGCGCCATGCGGCGCTGCTGGAATCGTGGATCCGGGACCTGCCCGGCGTGCAGCTGCTGCCTCCGCAGCCGGCGATGACCGCCCCCACCATGTACTGTTATGTGTTCCGGTACCGCCCTGCGCCGGACCGCCCTGCGCCGCACCGCGACCTCTTCGTGGCGGCGATCGAGGCGGAAGGCGTGCCGTGCGACGGGCGTTTTTACGAGGCGGTCTATCGCAGCGACCTCTTCTACGCGACCCCTGCCAACTGCGCGCAGCTGGACAGCGATTATTCCGGCTGCCATTGTCCGGTGTCCGAGCGCGCAGCCTACGAGGAAGCCGTCTGGCTGTTCCAGTTCTGTTTCATCGGGGATGAGGAGGACGTGCGCGACATGGCGCGCGCGATCGAGAAGGTGGCCACGCAACTGGATGCGCTGGCGGCGGCCGACCCTTCCCTGGCCGGCGTGAAGGCGATGGGGCGCGCACAACGCGCCCGGTTCGAGCGGAACAAGAACTACTGACGCACAGCTCAGCCGAGCTCGGCCTCGATGGCCGCGGCGATGCGCCGGGCACGTTCCTTCACGCGCGCGGCATCGGGGCCTTCCACCATGACGCGGGCCAATGGCTCGGTGCCGGAGAACCGCACCAGCACGCGGCCTGCATCTCCGAACTCTTCTTTGGCGGCCCGGATCTCTTCCTGTACCCGCTCCAGTTCTTCGAGCGGCCTCTTTTCCCGGAAGCGGACATTGACGAGGATTTGCGGGTAGACGACGAACTCGCGGGTGAGCTCATCCAGCGTGGCGCCCGTCTGGCGGGCGATGGCGGCAACGCGGAGCGCCGTCAGCAACCCGTCGCCGGTGGTGGAGAACTGCCGGAAAATCACGTGGCCGCTCTGCTCGCCGCCCAGAGGCAAATCCTGACGGAGCATTTCTTCGAGCACGTACCGGTCGCCGACCGCAGTCCGCAGGAGCCCGATGCCACAGGCAGCCAAGGCGCGCTCCAGGCCGAGATTGGACATGACGGTGGCCACGACCGCGCGGGGCCGCAGCGCCTTTCCGGCGATCAGCAGGACGTGGTCGCCGTCGAGGATCTTGCCGGACCGGCTGACCAGAATGCAGCGGTCGGCGTCGCCATCGAAAGCAGCGCCGAAGTCCGCGTGTTCTTCGAGAACCCTCTGCCGGAGTCCTTCCACATGAAGGGCGCCGCAGCCATCGTTGATGTTGCGTCCGTCGGGGGCGCACGCCATCTCCGTCACGCGCGCGCCCAGGCTCCGAAACAGCGGAGGCGCGAGCCGGAAGGAGGCCCCGTGCGCACAATCGACCACCACGGACAGGCCAGACAGCGCAGCGCCGGCGGATTCCCGCAAATACTCGAGGTATTGTCCGGCCAGGCCGGGCGTATCTGTTACCGGAAATCCCTTGGGATTTTCGGGCGCCCGCGGGAGAATTTCGAAAATGTTTTTCTCCAGAGCCGCTTCCTCGCTGTCCGGAAGCTTGAACCCGTCGTGGGCAAAGACTTTCAGGCCGTTGTCATGATAAGGATTGTGCGACGCCGAGATCATGACGCCGGCGGAAAAGGGCCCGGTCCGGGTGAGAAAGGCGACTGCGGGCGTTGTCACCACGCCTGCCGAGACCGGCTCCGCCCCGGCGTCCCTCAGCCCCCTGGCGACAATGGCGGCCAGTTCCGGGCCGGACTCCCGGGTATCCCTGCCGATGAGGACGCGGCGCTCTCCATGGCGGAGGGACCATTCCCCCAGGGCGAAACCCAGAGAGTAAACCGTCGCCGGATCGAGCGGCGCCCGCCCGGCGACGCCGCGAATGCCGTCCGTGCCAAACAGTTTCCGGCTGCTCAACGATGCCTCTCCTTGGCCCGGGCGGGGCGCGGCCCCGCCAGCGGGGCCAGTTCGAATCGGACCTCCACCTGTGGCGAAGCGGTGAAATGCGCCTGGGGATCGCCGGCAAATGCCGTCGTCACGGCCCGCCCCTCTTTGGCGTGAATCTTCAGGTCAATTGGATCCGTGTGCACGCTGTGAATGGAATCCAGTCTGCTTTTCGGGCCGGAAAGCGTCAATCGGGGAGGCGAAACAGACCACGAAGCCACGTGGAATCCGTCGGGAATATTCTCGAATACCGGGGTCACGGATACTTCTTTTGTGACGCGCGTTTCTGTCCGAATCTGGATTTGCGAGGGGATGGCCCGTTCAAGCACCACTCCGGAGGGCAGCGAAACATTGGCGCGCTGGATGGAGAATGTCGTCAGCCCGGGGCGGCGAATGTTTCCCAGGTCGAGAATCACGGGAGCCGGGGAGGCCGCCACGCGGCTCAGCAAAGGGGAGGGACCGCGCACGATGAGGCGCACTTCCTCCACAAGGTTCGGCCCGATTTCCAGATCCGTCGGAATGTTTCTGTACTGGACCGGCACGGAAATGGCGGTGGTCAATTCACGCGAGCCGCTGTAGACGAGCCAGAGGATGAAGGCCAGGGCCAGAGACAGCAGTTTGAGGCCGAAGTTGTGCGAGACGAACCGCATCACCGCCGCGCCCCCTCTTTCGCCGCAGCAGGCAATGCCACCCGGCCGAGCCGGGCGGGCTGGCTGAGCCGTTCGGCGAGCCGTTCCGGCGAGAGATCCGTCTCCAGTTCGCCGCCTTGGGCCACGGAAATCACTCCGCGCTCCTCGCTGACCACGATTGCCAGGCAGTCGGTGTCCTCGCTGATGCCGATGGCGGCGCGGTGGCGCGTGCCGAGGACGCGCGAAAGTTCGGGGTTCATGGTAAGGGGCAGGAAGCAGCTCGCCGCGGCGAGGCGTCCGCCCTGCACGATCGCGGCACCATCATGCAGCGGGCCGCCAGGCTGGAAAATGGCCAGCAAGAGGTCTCTGGTCACGCGGGCGTCAATCGGCACGCCGCTTTCGATGAAAGTCCGCAAGCCGACCTCGCCCTCGATCACGATCAGCGCGCCGATCTTGTGGCTGGCAAGGTGCGAGACCGCAAGCACGATCTCCTCGGCGACCTCGCGCGATTCCACACGGCCGCCGAACCCTGCCCACTTCCTTTCCCCGATTCTTGTGAGCATTCGCCGGATTTCGTTCTGGAACATCACAATCAAGGCGAACGCCGTGTAAGGGGCCATGGCTTCCAGCACGGAGCGAAGCACGGTGAGCCCCAACATGACGGCGAGGGCGTAGGCGGCAAAGACGATGGTGATGCCCGCCAGAATATTGGCCGCCCGGCGGCCGCGAACCAGCAACAATACCTGGTAAATGAGCATCGCCACCAGCAGGATGTCCAGCAGGCTGGTGAACGTGAGCCGCGGCGCGGCGCTCATCACATCTTTCAGGTATTGCGGCAATCCTCTGCCCTCCGGACGGCCGGTTCCGGCCCAAATTATGAGTGTAACGAATGATTCGTCGCGGCACCGGCTGTTTTTCGCGGCAGCCGCAGGCGCACGACGGCGCCCCCTTCCGGCTCGTTCCCGGCCTCGAGGGTCCCGCCCAGCGACTGCGCGAGGCGGCGGGAGATGGCCAGCCCCAATCCGGTGCCGGCGGACTTGGTGGTGAAGAAGGGCTCAAACCCTCTCTGGAGGGCCTCTTGCGTGAAGCCGGGACCATTGTCGCGGACCTCGATCAGGACGGACCTTCCGGCGGCGCGGGCGATGACGGTAACCGCGGGCCGGCCGCCATCCGCGGCCGCCTCGGCGGCGTTGCGCAACAAATTGGCCAGAATCTGTTGCAGGAAATCCGGGTCGGTTTCGATCTCGGCCTCCGGGGGGATGCATTCGAGCTGCCACAGGATGTCCGCCTGTCCGGCGGACCGGCGTTGCAGCTCCACTGCCCGCTCAAGGAGCGGGCGCAGGGCGACGCGCGAAACCACGGGCTGGCGCGGCCTTCCGTAAGCGAGCAGGTCGTTGACAAGCCTTTCCAGCCGTCCGGCTTCGCCAACGATGGGCGAGACGAGCGGCCTCTGCGAATCCGGCAGCTGCTCTTCGATCAACTGGGCGAAGCCCTTGATGGTCCCGAGCGGATTCCTGATCTCGTGGGCCAGCACCGCGGCCATGCGGCCGAGCTGCGCCAGATGCTCGAGTTCAGACTGGAGCAGCAGCGCCCGCTGCCGGACAAGGAAGGCCCGCCACAGCAGCAGAGAGAGCAGCGCCAGCGCCACGGAGGCAGCCGCCGAAACCGCCAGGTTCCGTTGGGCGGGAAAAAGGATGAAATCGGCCGAATCCGCCCAGACGTCGATCTGCGCAATGCGAAGCTCGCCTTCCTGGTGAAAGGGCGCCCACCCGCGCAGCATCCTCCCCTGCGGACTCTCGATATCCTCGATGAGGAACAGCTGCCTGCCGTCCCACAGCGCGTCGAGACGGTCTCCGGGGATGCGCTTCACATGAATGCGAAGCCCCGCCAGGGCGGGCTCTTCCTGCACAAGCAGATCGAAGATCAGCTCCGGGTCGGTCCGCGGCATTCCTTCCAGCCGCCCGGCGATGGCGCCGATGCGGCTTTGCAGATAGATCCTTTTCTGTTCCTGCTGCATTCGAAGCGCAGACCAGGAGCTCCACAGAAGCACCGCCGGAAGTCCCGCCCCCAGAACAAGCAGCAACAAGGCCACCATCGGGCCGGAAAGACGAGTTGCGGAACCGCGGGCGTCGAAAGAATCCATGCAGACGATGCGCGAGGCAAAGCAGAAATTGCGCGCCGGCGCCTTTCAGCAGCGGCTATCGTATTGAATCACAGCGGACTGCCATTGGTCACCTGCATGCAGGGCTCCACGGATGGGAAGATGCAGGAACTTGCGAACCGGCTGGCGGGCGTGACGAGGCCAGACCAGCCCGGGCGGCGAAAGGCCGGGGAACGCCCCGGCAAGGGGCGATAATGAGAGGAGGCGCGGCATGCGGGCGTTGACGCTGATCCTGATCTGCCTTGAGGCGGCGAGCCTGGCACAGCCGGTCCCGCCTGCGGGGTCGGCCGCACTGGCCTCTGCGGAACGGGTGGAGATCCGCGGCGTCATCGAAAAGGTCGAGATAGCGCCGGGCCTCGGAACGCCATTCCTGACGGTGAAGACAGATCAGGGCGTGGTGAGAGTGCAGCTCGGCTCGATGAGATATCTGATGGAGCAGGATTTCAATCCGAAGGCGGGCGCGTCTGTAGTGGTGAAGGGATTCCGTGTGAACAAGGATGTCATCGCCCGCCGGATCGAGCTGCCGGGCGAAAAGAAGACGCTGGAACTTCGAACGGACGACGGCACTCCCCTGTGGCGCATGGGCCGCTACGGGAAGAAAGGACGCTGAACAGGCATGAGGCGGACAAGACTGGCACTGTTTGCGGCATCGCTCGCCCTGGTTGCAGGGCTGTGGGGACAAACGAAGGAACGAATCCGGAGCCTCCAGGAGAAACTGATCGCGCCCTGCTGCTGGAGCGAGAGCGTGGCCAGCCACCGCAGCGAGATCGCGGCGGAAATGCGGGCCGAAATCTCGCGGATGGTCGCCGAGGGCAAGAGCGACCGCGAGATCCTGGATTACTACAAGGCGAAGTACGGGCCGCGGATCCTCATGGAGCCTGAGGGCGAGCTTCGGATGTGGGCATACACGATTCCCGTCGTGGCGGGAGTCGGCGGGCTGGTTCTCGTCGTATGGCTGATTCGCCGCATGCTGGCGCCCGGGAAGGCGAACGTGGAGGGCGGCGCCGCCTGAGGAGCCGCGCAGCCTGGGAGCTGCGCCGCAGGAAGAGGCGCGCGCCGACGCAAGACGAGTCCAACAGAGGATAACCTCTCCTCTCCGGGTTGCCATCCGGCAAGACGGCTTCGGGAAACCACTCGACGCGTCAGTAGCGGGGAGAGCCGGCGCTGGCCGCCCGCAGTTGTTTCCGGGCCCGTGCGAGCCGGGTCCGCACCGCTTCTTCGCTGATGCCCAACAGTGCCGCAGTCTGCCGGGTCGACAGCCCCTCCACCACGCGCAACCGGAATGTTTCCGCAAGCAGGTCCGGCAGATGGGCGGCCGATTCAAAGACGCGATGAAGCACCCGCCGCGCGTCCGTCGCTGACTCCCCTGCGGCAGTTGCAGCGGGGCAATCTTCCGGATTCCCGTTCATAACGGGATCCCCCTTGCGGCTCCTCCGCTCCATCAGCCAGGCGTTTCTCACGATGCGTTTCGCCCAGGCAGCCACGCTTTCCGGCCGGCGCAACTCCGGCAGATGTTCCAACGCCAGCAGCAACGCCGCCTGGGC
>Ga0209162_1000986_pt1 | contig 29503 bp, 27 predicted proteins | sample YNPNPMetaG_FD_187121 | JGI IMG/M metagenome (GOLD analysis project Ga0209162, IMG submission 187121) | Anoxygenic and chlorotrophic microbial mat microbial communities from Yellowstone National Park, USA - YNP NP MetaG (SPAdes) (version 2) ...
ATGCAACCTGGTCGCTTACGGAAGAGCACGATGGACGGGCGCGCGCGGCAGCGCTGCGTTTTGCCCGCTCACCCATCGACCTGATCGACGATGACGACTGCGACGACACCGCGCTGGCGGATGACATGCCTATGTAAGGAAAGTTGTACACGCTATCGGCATTCCAGGAGTTTGGGTCTAAAGTGGTGAGTCACTTTCGACCCGACTCTGCCGAACAGTTTGGGATAGTCGTCTTCTACTAAAATCTGTAAAAGAATGTAGTCTTTTTGCAGCGACATCATGTTACGCATCCCTGAGATGTTCACCTCTGCGCAAACGCTCTAACTTGGAAAGAATGCGTTGTCGAGCTGCTGCAGTGGCCTCGGGGTCAAGTTGAACGGTTATAATCTGATTGTCAATACGTTCAATCCGCAACCAATCTCCTTCGCGAGCAGCTGGTGGAAGACGGTGGCGCGGTATATCGTATGGTCGTTGCATCTCGCCGACTAAAATGACGGCATATTCGCCTTCGAAGCGATCGATGACAGCAGGCTCATGGCTCGATTCTCCCATAGTACACTTCCTTATCATTGATCAGGGCAGCCTTTCACAGGCAATGCCATCGTTGTCTCCGTCTAACCTGTGTGGATCACGGTCAGGTCCACCATTGGCAAGGAAGAATGCCTGTGCCTCGGCCTGAGTTGAAAAGTCGCTACAATCCCTATCTGCGATTGAAATGTTCGATCCAGGGATAAGGGATATTGAGTCTTGCCAGTTATCAGTTGGCGGCACCTGGATGATGGGACGATCATACTCAGTTTGTACATGATAGTTTTTGCCATCGGTGGTGATGACAATAGTACCGTGTTCGGCTGTGCCGTAAATTGTAGCGCCTATGCGCTGGAGAGCCTGGATCGTCTCAGCGTGCGGATGCCCGTAGTTATTATTGCGGCCAGCCGAATAAATAGCAACTGCTGGTTGAACAGCGGCAAGGAACTCTGGCGATGATGAGGTGTACGATCCGTGATGAGCAACTTTCAGAACTGTAGCGCTGAGTTGATCGCGGACAGTTGCAAGCATCTCGTACTCAGCAGCGTGCTCAGCGTCACCAGTGAAGAGAAACGAAATACGACCATAGGTCAGGCGCAACACAACTGAAGTGTTATTCAGTTCACTTGCATTCGGATCACTATGCAGGACGTTCAAGTTCAGGCTACCAAGAGGAATAGCATCGCCTCGACGCGCCTCGTGGTACGGCACCTTCGCTGCTATGATCGCATCTAAAAAGCGCTCATATGTGCCAGTTGTGTGGGTCGCGCCGGAAGTCCAGACCTCACCGACTGATAGCGCTGTCAGGACTTCTACTAAACCACCAATATGGTCAGCGTGGGGATGCGATGCGACCATCACATCAACATGTGTCACGCCTTCCGCCTGCAGATACGCGAGTGCTCTCCCATTGTCATATCCGCCGTCAATCAGAGCAGTCTTCCCTTCTGGCGTCCGGATCAGGATACTGTCGCCCTGCCCGACATCGATGACATGGACTTCCAGGAGCGATTTATCGCTCGACTCTGCTACAACATGTGTCGTTGGTGAAGGAGGCGCAACGGCAACTGTCGGCGTCAATAGGCTGTCATTTGTTTCTCTGACATCAAAAGTCGTCATCGTTGCCGTTGCTGTAATGATTGGTAGGGCGTCGCTCTCGTCCCAAACGATGACAGCGAGCAAACTCTGACGCACCGGATTGATGATAGTAAGAGCAAAACATATGAGCGCTAAGCTGATCAGGCCAGGCAAAATCTTGCCGCCCAGAAAGCGGGAGCGATGTTTGAGTGCGCTGATAGGTGATTGTGCCCGGCGAGAAAGCGGCTTTCCGCACATCCCGCAGAATTTTGCCGAGAGACGAAGAGGTTTGCCACAGTGCGGGCATGTGGACGATTGGCACATGATCGACACCTTACGTGTGGAGATCGTCAGGTTGATAGAGGCAGCGGAAAACACTCCCCAGGTTACGAATCAACGATCACGTCGACGCACGCCACGCATAAAGATCTCTACCAGACTGTCGGCGGCGCGCTGCGGGTCGCCGGGACCGGGCGCCGCCACATACCACTTGTGCAGGGCGCTCGCCAGACCGAAAAAGGCGCGCACCACCGCTTCCGGATCAAGATCAGGGTCGATCTCCCCCTCCGCAATCCCCCGCTGTACCAGCGCCACGATGTCGCCGATGAGGCGCTGCATGTGTCCCAGCGCCTCATCGTGCGCGCAGAGCAACCGAAAGATCTCGGGCCAGGGACCGATGCCCAGCGTGTGCATCTGCACCTGACGTTGCAGAATCTGACGCATAATGAAACACAACCGATCCATGGGCGACCGGTCAGCCTGGGACTCGATCAGCGCAATCATCTGCTTCATTTCACGCGTCGCCGCCTCGATGACCAGTTCGTCCTTGTTGGCGAAATGGGCGTAGAGCGTCGGTTTGGAAATGCCAACCCTGGCAGCCAGTTCGTCCATCGACATGGCGCCGTATCCCTTTTCCGCCACCAGTTCCTGGGCGGCGTTCATGATTTCCTCACGCAGCGCCTGTTTCTGACGCTCACGAAGTGTCAGGGTCATACCCGTCCTCTATGCAACATCCAGAACGCGCACCAGTACGTACCGTTTGGGTGAAGTAAAAAGTCTACCGATCGGTCAAAATTCCTACTTGCGCGTAAAGATATTTTACTGTATAGTAGTCCTGTTGTAAAGGCGCGACGCGCACCGCGGCGCAGGCGTCGAGATGATGCCCTTCGCCGCGTTCTTGTTGCCCGTCCATATCTGCGACATTCGTACAATAACCCGGAGGCAGACGTGCATGGCTATCCAACGACGTGAAGAGAAGCTCAATGGAATGCCGATTTCCGACACCTCGATCCGTCAGCCGGTGTTTGTCACCATGCTTATGCTGCTGACAATCGTGTTTGGCATTCTGGCGTTCCGTTCATTGCCGGTCAATCTCCTTCCCGATTTCGAGGTGCCGGTGATTGCGGTCAGCGTTCCCTACCCCGGCGCCGGTCCGGAAAGCGTCGCCGATCAGGTGGCCAAACCGATTGAAGACGCGGTCAACACCATCGAAGGGATTGACAACATCACCACCAATGCCAGCGAAGGGCTGGCGGTCATCGTCCTCGAGTTCAAAGAGGGCACAGATGTCAACCGCGCCGAGCAGGACGTGCGCGAAAAGGTGAATGCCATTCGCCCAACGCTGCCACGCGATGTCCGCGACCCGATCTTCCAGAAGTTCGACCCGAACGCGGCGCCGATTGTTTCATTCGCCATCGCCAGTACGCAGAACCTGTCGCCACTTGAGGTGCGCCGTATCGTGGACAACGAGATTGCACCGATCATCCAGCGCGCCGAAGGCGTCGGCTCGGTGCAGGTCTCCGGCGGTCTGCAACGGCAGATCAATGTGTTGATGGACCTGGAGAAGCTGCGCGCCTACGGCATTCTTCCGGGTCAGATCACACGCGCGTTGCAGCAGGCGAATGTCAATCTTGGGCTTGGCACGATCAACGCCGGGGCGCAGGAGATCAATCTGCGCGCGCCTTCGCTGTTGCAAACGCCAGACGATATTGCCAGCATTCAGATCAGCGGCACGTCATACCGCATTGGCGATGTGGCCACCATCGAAGACGGCGTGGCGGAGAAGAAGAGTTTTACCCGTCTCAACGGCGTCGAGGCGATCATTATCGATGTGCGCAAGCAGAGCGGCGCCAATACCGTCGCCGTGGCCGATAATGCGAAGGCTGCGCTTGAGCGCGCATTCGGCGCCCGCAGCGATCTGACCTATATTGTGCCGCGTGATGCCTCTGAAGCCGTGCGCCAGTCGACCATCAGCTCGCTCGAAGAACTGATCTATGCCTCGGTTGCGGCACTGCTGGTGGTGATGCTGTTCTTCAGCGGCGCGCGCAATATGCTCATAACAGCCGCCGCTCCTGCTGCAATTGCACTCGTTGGTCTCGTCATCCTGCCTGCCATTGGCGTCCCGGTCGATAAGGTGCTCGTTCTGGCAATTGCTATTGGTCTGCTGGTGGTGCTGACCTTCATCCGCGACCGTAACACGCTGGTGACGATGGCGGGTCTGCCGATCATTTTGATGGGCACCTTTGCACTGATGCCGCTGTTCGACTTGTCGATCAACCTGATCACGCTGCTGGCGCTGGCGCTGTGCGTCGGTCTGGTGATCGACGACGCGATCGTGGTGCGTGAGAATATCTTCCGCCACACGCAACGCGGTGAGACGCCGCGTGTCGCCGCCAGCAAGGGTACCGCAGAGGTGGCGCTTTCAGTTCTGGCGATGACCCTGACGGTTGTCGCCGTGTTCGTGCCGGTGACGTTTACATCGGGCACCACCGGCATCATCTTCAAGTCGTTCGGCATCACAATTGCAGTTGCTATTCTGCTCTCGCTGGTGGAAGCGTTCATGTTCGCGCCGATGCTTTCCGCCAATCTCTTCCGGCGCCAGAAGGTGCAGCCCCATCCACACGACGAGGCGCATTCGCACACCGGCGATGTCGGTCGGGTTGCGCGCCGTCTGCGTGGTATCGATCCGAACCAGGCGGATGCCGGTCTGCTCCACGAAGCGGAAGAAGATCCCGGTCCGCTGGGACGCTTCTACGAACGCATCCTTTCCTGGAGCCTGCGCAGCCTGCGCAATCGCCTGATCGTCATCGCCACTGCCGTTATCGTGCTGGTGCTGAGCGTGGTGGTTGCCAGCGGGTTGAAGTTCAGTTTCTTCCCGCAACAGGATGCGGGTGAGTTCCTGGTCGGGTTCGAGTTGCCCCCCGGCACGGCGCTTGTCGAAACTGATCGCCTGGCGCGTCAGGTGGAGGAAGTTCTGCTCGCCGATCCCGATGTCGAGTCGGTGATCAGCACGGTTGGTTTTTCCGGCGCGCCGGAGCGCGCTGAGTTCTTCGTGCGCCTGAAGGACGAGGTTCCTACCAGTGCGGCAGAAGAGCGCCTGCGCCCGCAACTGGCATTCCTGCCGAACCTGACCTTTGGTTTGCCGTCGATTGGCGCCCCGACCAGCACCGGCGTCACCGGGCGGCAGTTGCAGTTGAGCCTGCAAACGACCGAGCCGGTGCAGAACCTGGCGCCGTTGATCGAGCAGATTAAAGCGGAAATGGCAGCCATTCCCGGCGTCGTCGATATTGACGCCAGCTACCGTCCGGGTAAGCCGGAACTGCGCTTCGTCGCCGATCCGGAGCGCATCGGCGATCTGGGTATTACCAATGATGAGATCGCTGCGTCGGTGCGTGCGCTGGTGAATGGCGACCGCGCCACTGTCCTGCGGCAGGCAGGGCAGGACGTCGATATTGTGGTGCGTCTCCGCCCCGAAGACCGCGCCACGCCCGCGGCGCTCCAGAATATCGCCATTCCGACCCGCAGCGGCGCGGCTCCGCTTACGTCGCTCGGCACGATCGAACTGGCGTCAACGCCACAGACAATCCGACGCTACAACAAACTCAACCAGGTCATCATCGGCGCGAACCTCCAGGGGCGCAACCTGGGCGAAGTGCAGAATGAACTCCAGCAGCGTCTCGATGCGAAAGGTCTTATTCCGCCGACCGTGTTCGTCTCGTTTACCGGTCTGGTGCAGCAGCAAACGGAAGGGTTCGAGTCGCTCCTGCTGGCGATGCTTCTGTCGGTGATCTTCGTCTATATGGTGCTGGCGTCGCAGTTCGGGTCATTTACCCAACCGCTGGTGATCATGGTGGCGATGCCGTTCAGTTTCATCGGCGCCTTCCTGGCGTTGCGCCTGATCAACATCGACCTGGACATCACCGGCATGATCGGTCTGATCATGCTGCTCGGTCTGGTGGTGAAGAACTCGATCCTGCTGGTGGACTTCACCAACCGCCTGCGGCGCACCGGTCTCGACAAGCACGCGGCGCTCGAACTGGCTGGCGCTATCCGTCTTCGCCCGATCCTGATGACCACCCTGTCGCTGGTGGCGGGCGCTTTGCCGGTAGCTATCGGCATTCACCTGATCGGGACCGGTGAGGGCGGCGAGTTCCGCAAAGGGCTGGCGACCGTGCTGATCGGCGGGTTGATGACATCGATGTTGCTGACGCTCCTGGTTGTGCCGACGGCGTACAGTCTGATGGAATCGTTCACCGAACGGGTATCGACCTGGTTCCGCCGCCGCTTCGACCCCGAGGGATGGGCGGAAGAACAGGCGGCGCTGGCAGCGGAGAGCATGGTTCCTGTCAACGGCAGCGCTCCGGCAGTCGCGCTGGCTGTTCCGAACGGTGGGGCAGTCATTGCGCCGACCAGCCACGCAGCTTCTGACGAGCCGAACGGACACGAACCGGTGAGTTCGCCGTCCGTCCGAACCGAAGAACGCTAGCGCCGGGTTGTTCCTCACGCAAGTTTCAACTGCATGAGGTGGGAAGAAAAGGGCAATCGACACCAGTCCACATCAAGAGGAGAATCGTACCGTGAAACGTGATCGTGTGATCACAGGCGTTGCTGCAGGTTTAACCGCTCTGGTTCTGGCGGCGTGCGGCGCACAGTCCGCCGCGCCTTCACCAACCACTGGAGCGCCGACGACGGTTGCGCCAACCGTCGCTGTGCCAACGCTCGTGCCGTTACCGACCAGTCAACCGATCCAGTTAGGCGTCACCGGCATCGGCGAAGTCAAGAGCGTGCGGGATGCCAACCTGTCATTCCAGGTGCAGGGTACTGTTGCGCAGGTATTCGTCAAAGAAGGGGATGTCGTGAAAAAAGGCGATCTGCTCGCCATTCTCGACACGCGCGCGTTCGATCAGCAACTGGAGCAGGCGAAAGCGGCGCTTGCCAATGCGCTGGCGCAGGAAGCTGCACTGACCGAAGCGCCGCGCCAGGCGGATCTCAACGCAGCGCGCGCTGCCGTTGCGCAGGCGCAGGCGGCGCTCGAAGCGCTGCAACGCGGACCGAAGGATCAGGATATTCGTATGGCAGAGGCAGCGCTGGCGGCTGCTGAAGCCAATCTGCGAGCCACCCGCGACCGTCTCTCGTTCGCCAAGACCCAGGCTGAGATCCAGATGGAACAGGCGGCGGCGGCGCTGACACAGGCGCAGGCGCGGTATGCGCAGGCGAAGTACAACTGGGAGTATGCGCGCGATACCGGCAACGACCCGATCGTTCCCGAAGTGGCGGCGCCCAATGGTCAGCGCGTGCCCAACAAACTGAGCGATGGGCAGCGTGAGAACTACTATGCCCAGTTTGTCCAGGCGGAAGCCGGATTGCGCCAGGCGGAAAAGGCGGTTGAACTGGCGGTGAAGGGCGCCGAGAGCGCGCGCCAGGCGGAGGTGACCGGCATTCAGGCGGCGGAAGCGCAGGTCGAACAGGCGCGCCTGACCCTCGAAAAACTCCGGTTGCCGCCTGACCCGGACCGGCTTGCGGCAGCCAGGGCGGCGCTGGCGCAGGCGCGCGCTCAGGAAGCGCGCATTGTTCCTGATCCGCGCGAATCGCAGAAAGCCGCAGCGCGCGCGGGTGTGGAACAGGCGCAGGCGGCGCTGACGCTGGCGCAGATCAACCGCGAACGCGCCGAACTGCGCGCGCCGTTCGATGGCGTCATCTCGATTGTCTCCATCGATCCCGGCGACCCGAGCGTGACCCAGGGGCTGCCAGCAATCCAGATCGTCGATATGAGCAGTCTGTACGTCGATGTCCAGATCAGCGACACGGATATCGTCCGGGTGCGTGAAGGGCAACCGGCGAAGGTGTCGATCAGCAGCATTCCCGACCGTGAATACACCGGCAAGGTCGAGTTCATCGCTCCAACCGCGACGGTGCAGGGATTGTCGCGCAGTTACCGGGTGCGCATCGCGCTGGACGACATCACCGGGTTGCGCGCTGGCATGAGCGCGCGGGTCGATATTCTGGAATAAGGGTTTTTTCTGGTTTCATTGCTGAAGAGACGTTGCGTGGCAACGTCTCTTTTTTGTGTCAAACTCTAACAAAAGATTAGCGCGCGCGCGCCGCCCTTCCCGTTATCATGGAAGGTGAAGACATTCCGGTTTGGTGGAGCGCGCTGCCGGTGCGGAGCGATCTGCACGGGGCGGCGCGCGCGCGATCTTCTGAAGATACTGGAGCACACGGTATGACTGCTGAAACTGAAGCCACGTCCCACGCACCCACGGCGGTGCCATTCCGCGCCGAAGTGCGTCAGTTGCTCAATATTCTGGCGCATTCGCTCTACACCGATCGTGAAATCTTTCTGCGCGAATTGATCTCGAACGCCTCCGACGCCCTCCACCGTGTTCAGTTCGAGATGGTGACCAATCAGCAGGTGCGTGATCCAGATGCCGACCTTGAAATTCGGATCAGCGTCGATAAGGATGCCAAAACGATCACGATCAGCGACACTGGCATCGGCATGACCCGTGAGGAACTGATCGAAAATCTGGGAACGATTGCGCACTCCGGCACACGCGCCCTGATTGAACATCTCGAAGAAGCGCAACGCTCGAATATCATCGGTCAGTTTGGCGTCGGCTTCTACTCCGCATTTGTTGTCGCCGATGAGGTGACCGTCATTTCGCTCTCCTACCGCCCCGACGCTGAAGCGGCGCTCTGGCGTTCACACGGCGGCGAGAGTTTTGTTGTCGATGCTGCCGAACGTGCACAGCGCGGCACGACGATCATCCTCAAACTGAAAGAAGAAGCGCACGAGTTCGCCGATGAGTGGCGCCTGCGGCAGATTGTTCGTCGCCACTCGAATTACGTCGCTTTCCCGATCTACATCGGCAACGAGCGCGTGAATGAATCGACCGCCCTCTGGCGGCAACAGCCGCGCAGCGTCGAGCAGTCGCAGTACAACGAGTTCTACCGCCAGATGACCTTCGATTATGAAGACCCGCTCCTGGCGGTGCATTTCTCGTCCGAAGCGCCGCTCGATCTGCACGCCATCCTGTTTGTGCCCGCGAAGCGCGAGCGTGGTCTGATCGAACGGCGGATGGAAGGAAAGATCCGTCTCTACTCGCGCAAGGTGCTGATCCAGGAAGACGCGAAAGATGTGCTCCCGCCATACTTCCGTTTCATCGAGGGTGTGGTGGACAGCGAAGATCTGCCGCTCAACGTCTCGCGTGAAGGCGTGCAGCGCGATGTTGGACCGAACCGCGACCCGGTGTTGCAGCGGATCAAGAAGTCGCTGACCAATCGCCTGACGAAGGAACTGGTCGAACTGGCGGAGAAGGATGCGCAAAAGTACGCAACTTTCTGGAATGAGTTCAGCCCGTTCATCAAAGAAGGGATCGCAACCGACCCGCTGGCGCGCGACGACCTGTTGCCGCTACTGCGTTTCCACACCACCAGATCGGGCGATCAACTGGCGTCGCTCGCCGAATACAAGGAGCGGATGGTTGAGGGGCAGAAGGAAATCTACTACGTGATCGCCGCCGACCTGGAGAGCGCGCGCCGCAGTCCGCATCTCGACGCCCTGACCGATCGCGGGATCGAGGCGCTGCTGCTCTACGATGTGATGGATAGTTTCATGCTCAACGGGTTGCGCGAGTACCAGGGGTTGAAACTGCGCAATGTGGATGATCCCAACCTTTCGTTGCCGGGTGAAGCGCCAGCGACCGAGGTTTCGATCAGCGATGAGCAATTCACCAGACTGGTGAACGCCTTCAAAGAAACCCTCGGCGACCGGATCGTGTCGGTACGTGCGTCGAACGTACTGCGCCACAACCCGTTGCGTCTGGTGTCGCCGGAGGATCAGCAGTACAACCGCGAGATGGCGCGCGTTCAGCGCATCCTCGACCGTGATTTCAAAGTTCCGCCGAAGATCGTCGAACTGAACCGCGGTCATCCGCTGATCGTCGATCTGGCGCGCCTGGTGGAGTCGGGGAACGATGCGACGCTGGTGCGGCACCTGATCGAGCAGATGTACGACAGCGCACTGTTGCTCGAAGGGTTGCACCCCAACCCCGCTGATATGGTCGGGCGCATTCAGGCGTTGATGGAAGCCGCCGCGCGCAGGTAGACACGAGAAGGGAGAGACAGTGCGTGACTGTCTCTCCCTTCTTCTATCGAGCGCTTCCCGGCATCCTTACCGGCGTGTCGGAAATGTTTCCGCCAGCAACCGCTTCGCCCCGTCGCCGATGCCATACGCCAGGAACAGCGGCGCTTCACCGTTCGGCAGGAGCGGCGCTTCCAGTTCGCGCGCCGCAGGACCGAGCGTTGCCAGCGCTGCCGCGCGTTCATTGTCAGACGCATCCGGCGGCAGGATCAGCAGCGCATCGCCATTCACCGTTCCAGACAACCGCGCCCCGTCGAATGCGCCAACCGTCACATCGAAGGTCAGAAAGCGCACCGTGTCCTGGGCGATCAACCGTCGATCCAGGAACACCTGCACTGCACGCAGACGCGGATCGTCTGTCAGCGCCGCTGCGCGCGCCACCCGACCGGCTGCCGTCTCGGTGAGGTCGAAGTTCTGGTAGACTGCTGGATCGCGCGGCATACGAACGAAGTAGAGCCAGACATTGAATCCCAGGCTGAGCGCCAGTGTTCCTGCAACGGTTGCGGAAACAACCTGTCGCCATCGCATTGAGGTTGCATTTCTTACGGACACAACCAGAGTGTCGAGCGCCATTCCCGCCAGCATACATGCGGGGGCGAGCGCGCCGAACGAACGCATAGCATGTGGCGCATTCGTGCTGAAAATGCCCGGAATGAGCGCCAGCGCCAGCCACACCAGCGGAACGCGTGCGCGTGTTCGCCATCGCGCAATTGCCAGCCCCACTCCAACAGCAAAGCACGCGCCCGCCAGCGGATCGAGCATCGGCGCACCGGGAGCGTGGTGCCGTCCATTTGGGTCGCCAGCAACGTGCCACATCCCCAGGTAGTGAGCGGCATTGTCCAGCGCCAGCGCCGTAACAGCGCGTTTCTCCAGGCTCAAACTGTTGGCAACCGCAACTGCGCTCGTGCGGCGGTTGTACCCCTCCAAATCACCGGCGATGAATCCCAGGAGCGGCAGCAGCACAATCATGCCCGCAACAGCCGCCGCCGCCAGTCCGGGCAGCGCCCGTCGCCAGGCTCTCATGTCACGACTGAGGTGTAGCGCGGTGAGGAGAGCAAACACCAGCGGCGCAAGTCGTCCAGTATGATAGGCGTATGCCGCCAGCGCTGCCAGCGCGCCCGCCAGCGCCATGCCAGCCAGTGCGCGCCAGCGTGTGGGTTGCCCCACTGCCCGCCACATCACCCCAATCGCCGCAAGTTCCAGCAGATGATCGAGGGTCGCAGGAAACGCCCAGCGACTCATGCTCAAGCCCCACGAAGCCCAGGCAAGAAATGCCGCACCATACACCGCCGCTCGCGCCCCCAGGATCGGTCGCGCTGCCCACCAGAGCGCCAGCGGCATGAACGCCCCCGCCAGGGCGCTGACCAACCGCGCTGAGCCTGCGCCCGGTCCTGCGATTGCCAGCACCGGCGCCATCAGGTAGAAGAGCAGCGCTGGCAGATCAGCGCCAGCCACCACATAGACCGGACGATAGGTCGGGTCGTTCCAGATCCGCAGCGCCTGCATCCCGTGACGCGCCTCATCGCGCCACATACCGGCGGGTAGATCGTCAAGGCGGTAGAGGCGCAACGCCAGCGCCACGACTGTGAGCATTACCAGCGCCAGCGCCTCGGTGCGGTATGCGAACCGCTCGCCTGAAGCCGCTGTTGCAGCATACGCGCCAGACGCCACAACCGCCAGCGTCACAGCAGCCGCCAACCCGCTCATCCCGACCACCGGCGGCAGTCCAAGGCGCAGCGCCACGACCAGCGCCAGCGTAAGACCAGCGCCGCCCCACAGCGCCGGTACCCCCAGAGAACGCAGCCGGGCAACGCTGCGTATCACCAGCGGACGCATCGGTTGCCAGGCAACGACCAGCATCAGCGGCAGCAGGGGCCACCAGGGCCATCCAATGGTTGGAAGCCAGTACCCTGATACACGCGGAAACGCAGCGGCGGCGCCCGCCAGCAGCGCCAGGAATACAACGACGCTCCAGCGCAACAGCTGGCGTTCCAGCGCCTGGCGTGGCGCGCGCCAGAGCAGTGCAAGCCAGCCAAGCACAGGAAACGACGCAAGAAAGATCGCGCGCACCGGCGGCGGAAACCATACCGCGTCGTTCGATGGCAGCGCAGCGAACTCCGCGAGAACCACCCCAAGATCGCGCCCATCGCCGGGCGGACGGTAGGCAGCGGTTCGCAGCAACAGCGGCGTATCGCCTGCCGGATCGGTTGGAGTGAGCAGGTAGTAGCGTCGCCAGCCGGGCGCGACGGAGAAGGTTCCGACAGCGCGCCCGCGCATGCTTACCGACAGCACCGGCGGATCGGCATCGCCCCGCGGCGCAGCGAAGCGCAGCATCGTCTGCGCCGGGCGTCCGTCGAAGCCGAACAGGAACAACGCCGCCTCCGGGCGCGACCAGCGAAACAGATCGGTCGGGTTGCGCTCGACATCGTAAAAACCCACCAGCACGCGCCGCGCATCCGGATCATCAACCGTCAGATGCTGATCCAGTCGCGCCAGGCGCGCCCCCAACACCAGCGACAGGATCACCAGCGCCAGCGGAACGACGCTGCCGGGCGCAACCGGAGCAGCGTCGCGAGCGTGTTGCATATGAAGCCAGCGCACAGACCGGTTCCTATACCAGCAAAAGCCGCAGCGACGCGACATCATACTCCAGGGAAGCACACACCGCAAGTCATGCTTGACGTTTAGAACACTTGTGCTATACTATACGTGGAATACAAACGGCGTACAAAAGGGGGACGAGCATGTACCAGAAAGAAATCGTCTACGACCGCGAAACACACGACTACGCGATGTACCTGGATGGAGAACTCGTTGGTTTCGCGCGGACCTACCACGAAGCCGAGATCACGCTCGATCAGTTGATCTTCGAGTTGATGAGCGGCGACTATTTCCGCAACGCGGCGTAGGTTTAGAGCAGTTCTCAGATACGTTGACCCTTGTTGGGTCTGCCGTGTCGCACGAGACGCCCACTGCTGGCGGAGTGTTGACCGAAATTCATTTCGGTCACCGCGTGGGGGGCGCGATTCCAGGAGTGTCCAACCTCGTCAACCAGGTTCAACCTTCGAGAGAACTGCTATAAGATCAAGACCTCTGAACGGCAGCTGGCGAACCTGCTGATGTACCTGCTGGGAGATATTCGTGCCGCCGCTGCCTCTCTCCTGGTACAGGCATACCCCGGCGGAGTCGGACGCAGATTCTTCTAATGCTTCGTGAACCCTCCTGCAGGCTGCGAGCCTGCGGGAGGATCACGCCACTGCTTCGTGCGTCATATCACTCTCGCCCGCGCAGGCGGGCTTCGCCCCGCTAGCCGAGGGCTTACGGTCTTCGAGTAAATAATCCGCCATAGCCCGCGCAGGCGGGCTTCGCCTTGCAGAGCCGAGGATTGATGGTCTTTGAAATAATCCGCTACAGCCCGCGCAGGCGGGCTTCGCCCTGGATAGCCGAGGGCTTCAGCCCGACGGCTCGTGTGGTATAGCGGATTAAGTTCTCAATCTCCATCAACCGACAGCTCGTTCGGTATAGTGGATTTAATGCTCAATCTCCATTAGCCCGACGGCCAGCGCTCCTCTCGGCTATCAGCTATCAGCTATCGCCTATCGGCTATTCATTCACCCCGACGGCACGCAGCGCATGCCGGAATTAATGCTCAATCTTCATCAGCCCTCCCTGAGCGCGTGGGAGCCCCGCGCTGGGACGGCGCGATTTCGTCCCCGCGCGTCAGCCCTCCCTGAGCGCGTGGGAGCCCCTGCGGGGCTGGAGCGTCTCTGCCGGGGTGCGCGCCAGAGGCGCGCGCACCTGAGACGGCGTCTCTCCTGCTCCTGGAGTAGGGCGCACGACTCTCACCCGCACAGGCGGGCTTCACCCCGCCAGCCGAGAGCGTATGGTCTTTGAAGAAATAATCCGCTCCAGCCCGCGCCGGCGGGCGTCGCCTCGCCTGGCCGAGGGCTTTAGCCCGACGGCTAGCACGGGATAGCGGAATAAATTCTCAATCTCCATCACCCCGACGGTTCGCGCCAGCCCGCGCATGCGGGCGTCGCCTCGCCTGGCCGAGGGGGTCACCCCGACGGTTCGCGCCAGCCCGCGCATGCGGGCGTCGCTCCACAGTCCCCCACGCATGCGGGGCTTCCCCAGCCACGTGGGATTCGCGCTCGAACCGCGACTCACAGTCCCCCACACATGCGGGGCTTCCGAGTGGGCTCCCGTCCCGCTGTGCGCTACGTCGCACAGTCCCCCACGCATGCGGGGCTTCCACGAGCAGGTTTTTCGGTGAAGCCCCGCGTTTCTTCTCTCGTTTTGGTCATCAGGTGGACCAACCCCCTTCTCCCCTTGTGGGTTCAAGAGCGGACAGAAAATATGTGCGATACAAGCCTGAGACAGCATCGCAACGCGGTAGACTTGCTTCAGATTCGCCCCTCTCCCGCAGTGCGGGAGAGGAGTCGGGGGTGAGGGCGGATTGCCCATTGCAACGCCAGAAAACGCATCTTTGCTCAAACGTTCTGTCCGCCCCTAAACCCTTGTGGGAGAAGGGGGTCGGGGGGATGAGGGGCAAAAGCGCGGTGGAACGCAGCAAACCGCTCATTGACATCCCTCCCCCTTGCCTGCTATCATTGCAGCGTTCGTAAACGATTTTATACCAACAGACGATGACACCCCCCTGGAAACAGCATCTCGATGCGCTGCGGATCCAGGATTTGAGTGCAATATTCCGCACTTCAAAGCCGGTCATTGGCATGGTACATCTCTGGCCTCTGCCGGGTGCGCCGGGGTATACCGGCTATGGGATGCAGACCATCATCGATCAGGCGTTGTACGATGCCCACGCTCTCGTTGAAGGCGGCGTCGATGGGGTGATCGTCGAGAATATGTGGGATATTCCCTTTCGCGCCGGTCCAAACGTGCAACCGGAGAGCATCGCCGCCCATGCTGTCGCGGCGCATGCTGTTCGTCGGGCAATCGATCTGCCGCTCGGCATCAATCTGGTGCACAATGGCGGTGTCGCGCTCCTGGGTATCGCCCTTGCTGCTGGCGCCAGTTTCATTCGCGTCTGCATGTTCACCGGGGCAGGGGTCTGGGATACGGGCGCCTGGGACGAGGGGTGCGCCGCTGACCTTATGCGACGGCGGGCTGAACTGCATGCCGGACACATCAAGATCTTCGCCGATGTTGATAAGAAGCATTCGGTGCGTTTTCCCGGCATCGACCTGGCAACCCATATCGAATGGACGCGCTTCTTCGGTGCGGATGCGCTGATTGTCTCCGGGCGCATGACCGGCGATGCGCCCGATCTGGAGAAGGTGCGACAGGCGAAAGCGTTGTCCGGCGATCGACCGCTCCTGATCGGCAGTGGCGCCGATGAGTGCAACATCGCTGCCTTTATGGACGTGGCGGATGGTGTGATCGTCGGGTCGAGTATTAAAGAGGATGGTCGGATCGAGAATCGGGTGGATGTCGAACGGGTGCGGCGGTTCGTTGCCGCAGCGCGATCGTATAGGTAAATTCATGACTTCGCTGCAAAAACGCAACGCCGAGAGCGCAGAGAACTTCAAAAATATGCGCAGCGAAGCGTGATGCGTTGGAGCGACTCGCTCAGCATCTTCCTCTGTGAACGCTGCGCCGTTGTGGTGACACGCCCTTTTTGCGGTAGACTCAATGCATGGAAAAACCAAAGCGGCGTAAAGGACGCAGAGGTTGAAGGCATACCCAGGTGACGCATGGGGGTAGAAGGTGGCAGGTTGTGCGTTGAAGGCGGCAGGTTGTGCGCATCCCCTGCGCCACGTGCAGGGGTTGACCGTTGGGCGCTGGCGCATGTGTTGATCCATTTGTTTCATTGCGGACGACAGGAGACGCGAGACATACCATGAGCCTTCACGGCAAAGCAGCGCTGGTTACCGGTGGTGCGCGACGACTGGGGCGGGCGATTGCGCTGGCCCTCGGACGCGCTGGTATGCGTGTTGCGATTCATTATCACGCATCCGCAGCGTCAGCGGAAGAAGTGATATCAGAAATGCGCACGTATGGCGTGGAGTGCATCGCTATTCCCGGCGACTTAAGCCGGGTCGCCGACTGCGAGCGCGTGGTGGATGCAACGCTGGAACAGTGGGGCGGGCTTGATCTTCTGGTGAACAACGCTGGCATATGGGGATCAACGCCGGTTGGGAGCGTGACGGAAGAACGCTGGGATGAGTTATTGAACACGAACCTGCGCAGCATGTTTTTTGTGGCGCAGCGCGCTGCGCCCGCGTTACGCGTGTCGCAGGGCGCAATCATCAACATCGCCGATGTAGGCGTTGAACGACCGTGGCGTAACCACACGCCGTACCTGATCAGCAAGGGTGGTGTGGTGACGCTCACCAGAGCGCTGGCAAAAGACCTGGCGCCGGAAATTCGGGTCAACGCAATTGCGCCGGGTCCGGTGCTGCTTCCTGACGATTGGAGCGCCGAACAGGCGGAACAGGTTGCACGTACCACACTGTTGCGGCGTATTGGCAGCCCTGAAGACATTGCTGGCGCAGTGATCTTCCTGGCACAGGCCGGGTACATAACCGGCGTGACGCTACCGGTTGATGGGGGGCATCTTTTGCACTAATCGTTTGCGAAATCACCGCTCCGACCGCCGCTTTTGCGCACAAGACGGATCGCGCCAATCTGCATCTCGCGATCAATCGCTTTGCACATGTCGTAGATCGTGAGCGCTGCGACACTCACCGCAGTCAGTGCTTCCATCTCCACGCCTGTCTTGCCGACAGTGCGCACGGTTGCTTCAATCTGAACTGTCGAGGTTGCGACATCAAGACGTGCGTCAACAGCGACGTGGGTGAGCAGCAGGGGATGACAGAGCGGAATCAGGTCTGGAGCGCGCTTGGCGGCCATGATACCGGCGATCCGCGCTGTGGCGAGCACATCGCCTTTGGGCATATCGCCTGCTGCGAGGCGTTGCAATGTTTCAGGGCGCATGCGCACCTCGCCGCGTGCTACCGCCTCGCGCAGCGTGTCATCCTTCGCGCCGACATCGACCATCCGCGCGCGTCCCGATTCGTCGAGATGGGTCAGGTCACTCATAGGCAGCGGAGAGAAGAAATTCAAAAGCCGCTCGAATGAGCGGCTTTGTTGGAGCGGGAGACGGGATTCGAACCCGCGACCTATACCTTGGCAAGGTATCGCTCTACCAGCTGAGCCACTCCCGCATCAGCGCTGATGATTATAGCACAGAGAAGGAGAAAATGCAAACACGACGCAAGGGCGCCTGTAGAGTGGCAGAATGGGTTGTCGGACCGCAACCCGGGTGACAGGAATTTTACACCCGGACACAATTCCGGCTCTGAAGATAACAAATATTCCCGGAAGATTGTCACACATTAAGGAGCCGGAGTAACCGGATGTGTCTTTTTACTGATATACTACAACTACCCTGATGGACAGCAATCTTTGCCGGCGAGGAGCACTGCCATGAGCGATGAGGCGCAGACGACAGCGGCTGGCGATACGGCGGTACACCCCCTGTTCGACATGTTCCCTCCTGCAACCTACGAGGAGTGGCGCGCTGTGGCGGAAAAGACGCTCAAAGGTGCGCCATTCGAGAAACGGTTGATCACCAAAACGTATGAGAACATCCTGCTGCAACCGATCTATACCATCGAGGAGACTGCGAGTCTGCCGCAGGTCAACTCGCTGCCGGGATTTGAGCCGTTTGTGCGAAGTACTCGGGCGCTTGGCTATGTCATCGCGCGCTGGGAGGTGTGTCAGGAACTGCCCTATCCCGTGCCGCGCGAGGTCAATGAGGCGGCGCGCGGCGATCTGTCCCGCGGACTGACGTCGCTCAACCTGCCGCTCGATCAGGCGACCCTGCGAGGGCTCGATCCCGATGCCGCTCCGACGGCGCTGGTCGGTGCGGGTGGCGTGTCGCTGGCAACGGTGGACGATGCGGCGACGCTGCTGGATGGCGTGGCGCTGGATCGAACGCCGCTGCTGGTGGCATCCGGCGCGAACGCAGTGCCGGTTGCTGCGCTGATCCTGGCTGCTGCCGAACGCTCCGGCGTGACATTCGACCGGATCGGCGGGTGTATCGGCGCCGATCCGCTGGGTGCGCTGGCGGAGCAGGGGTCGTTGCCGTTCTCGCTGGAGCGCAGTTACGACCTGATGGCGCAGTGGACAGCCTGGGCGCATGTCCACGCGCCGCTCCTGCGCACAATCCTGGTTGCGACGCACGTCTATCACAACGGTGGCGCCTCGGTCGTGCAGGACCTGGCGTGCGCTCTGGCAACCGGTGTGGCATACATTCGCGCGATGCAGGCGCGTGGTCTGGATGTGCATGTCGTCGCGCCACGGATACAGTTCGCCTTCTCGATCGGGTCGCAGTTCTTTCTGGAGATCGCGCGTCTCCGCGCTGCGCGTATGCTGTGGGCGCGGGTGGTTTCTGCCTTTGGCGGCGACGAGCAGGCGCAAAAGATGCGCATCCACGGTCGAACGTCGGCGTGGACAAAGGCGCGCTTCGATGCCTATAATAACATGCTGCGCGCAACCGGCGAGGCGATGGCAGGAGTGATGGGCGGCATCGATAGTTTGCACGTCAGTCACTTCGATGAGGCGCCTGGGTTGCCCGATGAGTTCTCACGTCGCATTGCGCGCAATGTGCAGATTATTCTCCAGGAGGAGTGCAATTTCATTCGCGTGATCGATCCGCCCGGCGGTTCCTGGGCAATTGAGACGCTGACCGATCAGGTGGCGCAGAAGGCGTGGGCGCTGTTCCAGGAGATCGAGCGCAAGGGGGGTATGGCTGACGCGCTGGTTGCCGGTTTCCCGCAGTCGTTCGTCGCTGCGACGCGTGCTGAGCGCTTCTCCGCAATTGCCCACCGCCGTGAGGTGATCGTCGGTGTGAATATGTACCCCAATCTGAAGGAGAAAGCGCTGACGGTGCAATCGGTGGATCACGCGGCGGTTCAGGCGGAACGCGCTGCCGACGTGCAGCGTGTTCGTCACGCGGTCGATCCCCAGGCGCGTCAGGATGCGCTGGGCGCGCTGACCCAGACGCTTGCCGCTGCGCCGGATCGTCTGGTTGAACGGGTAATCGCCGCAGCGCGCGCCGGTGCGACCCTCGGCGATCTTGCGGCTGCCCTGGCTTCCGGTGATGCCGCCGGTCCAGCGGTCGAACCGATCCCGTTCCACCGCGCTGCGGAGCAGTTCGAGGCGCTGCGGACGACGGCAGAGGCGTACATGGCGCGCACCGGCGCACGTCCAAAGGTCTTCCTCGCCAATATGGGACCGATACCACAGCACAAGGCGCGCGCCGATTTCTCGACCGGCTTCTTTGAGGCAGGCGGGTTCGAGGTGATTGGCAACAGCGGGTTCGCCACCGTCGAAGAAGCGGCGCAGGCGGCGCTCGAATCAGGCGCAGGGATTGTGACGATCTGCTCTACCGACGAGACCTACCCGGAGATCGTTCCGGCATTGACCGGTCTGATCAAATCGAGCCGTCCCGATGTAACCGTTGTGCTGGCGGGCTATCCGACCGATCAGATCGAGACCTATCGAGCTGCCGGGGTTGATGAGTTCATTCATCTGCGTGCGAATTGTTACGAGACCCTGGTGCGGTTGCAACAGTTGAAAGGAGTTGCTGCGTGAAAACCCCGGATTTTACGACGCTTCCCTACCGTGACGGCGCTGCTGCACCGGATCGTGAGCAGTGGCGCGAACGCGCCGAACGTGAGGCGGGACGACCGCTCGACACGCTCGTCTGGCGCACGATGGAACAACTCGATATTCGTCCGCTCTACACGGCGGAAGATATTGCGGGTCTTGAGCATTTGCGCTTTACCGCTGGCATTCCGCCTTACCTGCGCGGTCCGTATCCGACCATGTATGTAACCCAACCCTGGACGATCCGCCAGTACGCCGGCTTCTCGACGGCGGAAGCCAGCAATGCATTCTACCGGCGCAACCTGGCGGCAGGGCAGAAGGGGTTGTCGGTTGCGTTCGATCTGGCGACCCATCGCGGCTACGACTCCGACCATCCGCGTGTGGTTGGCGATGTGGGCAAGGCGGGTGTGGCGATCGACTCGGTGCTCGATATGAAAATCCTGTTCGACGGCATCCCGCTCGATCAGATGTCGGTGTCGATGACGATGAACGGCGCCGTCATCCCGATCATGGCGTTCTACATCGTCGCCGCCGAAGAACAGGGGGTGCGCCAGGATCAGTTGACCGGTACGATCCAGAACGATATTCTCAAAGAGTACATGGTGCGCAACACGTACATTTACCCGCCTGAACCGTCGATGCGCATCATCGCCGATATTTTCGCCTACACGGCGAAGCACATGCCGAAGTTCAACAGTATCAGCATTTCCGGCTACCATATGCAGGAGGCTGGCGCGACCGCCGATCTCGAACTGGCGTATACCCTGGCGGACGGGTTGGAATACGTGCGCGCCGGGTTGAAGGCGGGTCTTTCCATCGATGCGTTTGCGCCGCGGATTTCGTTTTTCTGGGCGATCGGCATGAACTATTTCATGGAGATCGCCAAGATGCGTGCTGCGCGGATGCTGTGGGCAAAGATTATCAGGCAGTTCGACCCCAAAGACCCGAAGTCGATGGCGCTGCGCACGCACTGTCAGACGTCGGGCTGGAGCCTGACCGAGCAGGATCCGTTCAACAACGTGGCGCGCACCTGCATTGAGGCAATGGCTGCTGCGCTGGGGCACACGCAGTCGCTCCACACGAATTCGCTCGACGAGGCGATTGCCCTGCCGACCGACTTCTCGGCGCGAATTGCGCGCAATACGCAGTTGTACCTGCAAGAAGAAACCGGCATCTGCAAGATCATCGATCCGTGGGGCGGGTCGTACTATCTGGAGTACCTGACCGATGCGCTGGCGCGGCGCGCCTGGATGCACATCCAGGAAGTTGAGGAACTGGGCGGCATGGCGAAGGCTATCGAAGCCGGAGTGCCAAAACTCCGCATCGAAGAAGCCGCTGCGCGTCGTCAGGCGCATATCGACTCCGGGCGCGAAACGATCGTTGGCGTCAACAAGTATCGTCTGCCCTACGAGGCGCCGATTGAAATCCTGGAGGTTGACAATACTGCCGTGCGGCTGGCGCAGATCGAGCGGTTGAAGAAACTGCGCGCTGAGCGGGACGAGGCACGCACGCAGGCGGCGCTCGATGCGCTGACTCGCGTGGCAGCCACCGGCGAGGGCAATCTGCTGGAAGCGGCGGTTGAAGCGGCGCGGGCGCGCGCGACGCTGGGAGAGATTTCGATGGCAATGGAAAAGGTGTTTGGACGCTATAAGGCGACCATCCGATCGGTTTCGGGCGTCTACAGCAGCGAGTTCAGTGATGTCGAGCAGATCCATCACGTGCGCGCGCTGGCGGATGCATTCGCAGCACAGGAAGGGCGCCGTCCGCGCATTCTGGTCGCCAAGATCGGTCAGGATGGGCATGATCGCGGCGCGAAGGTGGTGGCGACCGCGTTTGCCGACCTTGGGTTCGACGTGGATATCGGGTCACTGTTCCAGACGCCAGAAGAAGTGGCGCGTCAGGCGGTCGAGAACGACGTGCACGTGGTGGGCGTCAGCTCGCTGGCTGCCGGGCACAAGACGCTGCTGCCGCAACTGGTCGAGGAATTGCGTAAACTTGGGCGCGACGATATTATGGTGGTGATCGGCGGGGTCATTCCGGCGCAGGATTACGATTTTCTGCGCGCGCATGGTGCGGCGATGATCTTCGGTCCCGGAACGATCATCCCGGTCGCTGCCGAGAAACTCCTGATCGAGTTGCAACGCCGGTTGCACGGTGATGGAGTGGAGACCGGTCCGACTGTTCAGACGCGAGACGCAGCATGAGCAATGGTCAGCAGTCTTCGTCGGAAGAGATGCCGTTTGCACTTTCGGTGCTGGAAGGTGTAACCGGCGGTCATGACGGGTTGCCGGGGCAGCGTGTTGGCGCACCGGCGCCGCCGCCGCCCCGTCGTCGCCTGCTAACGGTCGAGGAATATGTTGCCGGCGTGCGTAGCGGCGACCGCTCGATCCTGGCGCGCGCAATTACGCTGATTGAGAGCAATGCCCCGGCGCACATTGCGCTGGCGCAGGAGGTGCTCCGTGAACTGCTGCCGTACACCGGCGGCGCACTGCGCGTGGGCATCACCGGTGTGCCTGGCGTTGGCAAGAGCACCTTCATCGAGGCGCTCGGCACAATGCTGTGCGACCGTGGGCATCGCGTGGCGGTGCTGGCGGTCGATCCGTCGAGCAGTATCTCGCGCGGCAGCATCCTCGGCGACAAAACGCGCATGGAGCGGCTGGCGCGCCATCCGAATGCCTATATCCGTCCCTCGCCGACAGGTGGCAGTCTGGGCGGGGTGGCGCGCAAGAGTCGGGAAACGCTCCTCGTCTGCGAAGCTGCCGGGTTCGACATCATCCTGGTCGAGACGGTCGGCGTCGGTCAGAGCGAAATCGCAGTGCGCGGGATGGTCGATTTCTTTCTGCTCCTCATGCTGGCAGGCGCTGGTGATGAATTGCAGGGGATCAAGAAGGGAATTATCGAACTGGCAGACGCGCTGCTGATCACCAAAGCGGACGGTGATAATCGCACGCGCGCGCTGGCGGCGCAGGCGGAGTACACGCATGCCTTGCGCTACCTGACGCCTGCCACGGAGGGGTGGCGCCCGCGCGCCTATATCTGCTCGGCGCAGACCGGCGAGGGGATCGCCGAGATCTGGGGGGAGATTGAACGTTTCCGTGATCAGACGACGGCATCAGGGGTATTCGCCGCGCGACGGCGCGAGCAGGCGCGTGATTGGGTGTACACCATGATCGAAGATCATCTCCGTAGCCGCTTCTTCAGCCATCCGGTCGTACAACAGCGCTTACCCGCCATCGAGAAGGAAGTGGTTGAAGGGACGCTGCCGGTGACGACCGCAGTACAGGACCTGATCCAGGCGTTCGAGAGTGCGTTGCAGGGGGAGGAAAAAGGGTGAACATAGTTCTATGATCCTGCTGTGGATGGGCTGTATTTGTGCGGCGACTTTTGCAACTTCACCGCGCCCCTATGATCCTGCTGTGGATGGGCTGTATACTCCGTGACTCAAGCTTGTGAAACAGCACACCGGGCACGATCAGGCAAATAAGAAAACGCGAGAAGAGCATGAAAACTATCACCTTACAGGTCCCCGATGAGGTATACGAAGCATGTTTACATATGGCGCAGAAGTATGGACGCAGCGCCGAAGAGTGGGTTATGGAATTTTTGCTCAAGCATGCACCTGGTTCACTACAAAGATCAGATGACGAACAGCGAAAAGCGGCAAGGGAGCGTCTGCGCCCGTATGCAGGCGCCCAAAGCCTGGGATATCCTACAGGCGTCGATAACGAAAGCATTGATGCTGATCTGGCAAGCGAGTATGAACGTCATTCCTGAGAGCGTCTGTAATGCTTCTGGATACTTCAGGGTTGCTTTGTTATCATCATCGTGATGAACTCTACCATGGTGACGCTGTTGCGTTTTTCCATGCGGCGCCTTACCTCTTAACCCATAGCTACGTGCTGGCCGAGTTCATTGCTCTTTGTCAGGCACGAGGATTGAACCGTGCAGCAACTCTGGCGTTTGTTGCGGATCTGATCGGGAATGAAGGCGTGGAAGTCGTTTGGGTCGATGAACTTTTGAATCATGCGGCCCTTTCTTTTTTGAAATCGCGTCTGGACAAAACGTATTCCTTGTGTGACGCTGTCAGTCTTGTACTTATGCGCACTCGTGGTATTAACGAAGCGTTGACCACCGATCGCCACTTTGAACAAGAGGGTTTCCTTCGGTTGCTCAAAACGTAGCCGCAGATTGTACAAGCAGGAGAGATTGTCTCACCTGCCTGCGGTTTTACCGGAGCATGGCAGCACCCCAGGAGAAAGAGACGTGTGATAATGGTCTTTTGAATAAATATTCCTCAGCCATCCGGTCGTGCAACAGCGCTTACCTGCCATCAAGAAGGAAGTAGTTGAAGGAACACTGCCGGTGACAACCGCAGTGCAGAGTCTGATCCAGGCGTTCGAGAGCGCGTTGCATGGAAGCGAAGAGTTGAAGGAAAGGAATGGATAATCCGCAACGTGAAAAGCCCATTCGTCTTTCCGGACATGCTCGTCAGCAACTGGCTCGCCGGGGCGCTACGGAAGCGGAAATCGTTCAGACAATCCGTTCAGCGGTCTGGCAGCCCGCTGAGCTTGGCAAACAGGAATGCCGGATGGATTTCCCCTACAACGCCTTATGGAATGGCAAAAGATATAGCGTTAAGCAGGTACGACCAATTTTCGTAGAAGAAGAAGAGGAAATTGTTGTCATTACGGTATATATTTTTAGAGGAGACACTATCATGAAGATTTCCTATGACTCCGAAGTAGATGTACTCTACATCCAGTTTCTGGAGACGACAGTTTCTACTCAAGCCCTCGCAGAAGGCATTGCCGCTGATTATGACCAGGAAGGTCGACTGGCAGGCATCGAGATTCTCGATGCGCTCAAACGCTTCGGTGACCCAAATATCCTGCGACGGATTGTTCTGGAAGATATAGGACTGATTCGAGCTTAGCGTCTCTGGAAGCGGTTTCACCGGAGCATGGCAGCACGCCATTAGAAAGAGACGTGTGATATGTCGCCATTGATGAAACGCCACATTCTGGCGGCGCTGCGAGAGCAGTTTGAGCAGTGGGATGCAGTGCTCGCGCGCTTGAGCGATGGGGAGGCCGCCGCCCCGCTCCCCTCATCGTCCTGGACGATAAAAGATGTCGTTGCCCATCTGTGGGCATGGCAGCAACGCACGATTGCCCGCATGGAAGCCGCACTCGCCGACCGTGAACCGGTCTTTCCCCAATGGTCGACGGACATCGATCTTGCGACTGAGGACGGTACGGATCGGCTCAATGCCCGCATCTACGCAACTCACCGCGATCACTCATGGTCACCAGTGTACCAGCAGTGGCGTGAAGGGTTCCTTTACCTGCTCGACATAAGTGAACAGGTCAATGAACAGAACCTGCTCGACCCCTCACGATACTCCTGGCTCGCCGGGCGACCGCTGGCGTTGATCCTCCTGACGACCTATGATCACCACCAGGAGCATGGCGAAGCGTTGGGCATCGGGTACAGTTGACAGCCTGCGCTCCCCGTCGTATCCTACACGCAGGTTTATGGCATACCCAAACATTGCCGGAGGCGCGTGTGAGCGAAAGCGTCGAAATGTACCTGGTCATGACCGCGCTCCTGCGAACCGCGCCAGATCAACCGGTGCCGCTCTCGTTGCTGGCGAACAAACTCGGCGTCTCACAGGTCTCGGCGAATGAAATGTGCCACCGGTTGGAAGAGCGGGGGTTGCTGGCGTACCAGCCCTACAAGGGCGTGACGCTCACGCCAGATGGCGAGGAGTGGGCGCAACGCATTCTCTCGCGCCGTCGTCTGTGGGTCATCTTTCTGGTCGAGAATCTGGGCATCGACCCGGAAGAAGCCGATACGCTGGCATGCCAGCTTGAACACATCACCTCGGATCGTCTGGTTGCGGCGCTCAGAGCCTTTTTGGAGCGCGCCCCTGATGCGCGTGCGTCACTCGAACCGGCGTCCTCTTCCGCTTCGCTGCGACCGCTCACCGCCTGTACCGCAGGGACGCGCGGCGTTATTGCGGCTGTCGATGTTGAGCCGGCAGCGGCAACATTCCTGGCACGGCAGGGGATCACGCCAGGCGCCGATGCCGAAGTGCTGGCGGTTGGCGCCGACCACGCAGTGTTGATCCAGATCGGGACGCAACAGGTTGCGCTGGCGCCGTCGCTTGCCAATCGCATTACGCTTGATGACAACACAGCGCTGCATGCTGCACGCCACGCCGCCTGGCAACGTTGCAGCGCCTTCTGGGCGTGTGTGCGCGGCGAACCGCGCGTTTGCCCGAGTGCTCCTTCAGGGCTGCATTGATCGGCAGCAGCGCCCGGCATCCCCGCATACCATCATTTCCTCTCTCCAGTGCAGTCACTGGATACACCTCCCTCTGACAGATACCCGCGCCTCTGCAAGGGTCGGGCAATCTCCTGGTATGCGCCGGGAGGCGATGTTGCCCGTGGCGTAATGTTTTCTTTACTTCTGGTTGCCCCGTCGCCACTTGTGATCGTGAGAATGAGTCTGGTATAACCGGTGTTAGGGTCTACCATAACTGTTCAATCGATTTCGAGAGGAATGCCAGAACATTTTCTGAAGGAAGGCGTCTATGCCTGATGAAACGTCAACGACCCTCGACCGGCTCGCACGCGGTCGCAGTGGGGTGATTGTGCGGATCGGCGGGGACCGTGCATTGCGGCGACGGTTGCTCGATATGGGACTGGTGCAGGGCGAAACGGTGACTCTGGCGGCGGTTGCGCCACTGGGTGATCCGATTGAACTGACGGTCAAAGGGTATCATCTGTCGCTGCGCAGAAGCGAAGCCCGTCTGATTAAGGTAGAGCCGATCAATGCAGCCTCGTGATCGCCATATTCCGCTGGTGTTCGTGGGCCAGGGCGTGCGTGCGCAGCTGGTCAGCATCGGCGGCAGTCCGCGAATTGCGCATCGTCTGGCGGAACTCGGCTTTGTCCCCGGTGTTGAACTATCGGTGGTCGCCGACAACGGCGAGGCATTGGTGGTCGCTGTCGGCGATGCACGGCTGGCGCTCGGATATGCGCTCGCTCAGGCGTTGATCGTAGCAGTGGAGGATGTATGACAGAGAGAACAGTGGCGCTTGCCGGTAATCCAAATGTCGGCAAGAGCACGATTTTCAACGCGCTCACCGGGTTACGCCAGCACGTCGGCAACTGGCCCGGCAAGACGGTCGAACGGAAAGAAGGACAGGTCATCCTGAACGGTGTGCCGGTAACCATCGTTGATCTTCCTGGCGCGTACAGTCTGGCGGCACGTTCGCTCGAAGAGGAAATTGCACGTGATTTTATCGTGCGTGAACATCCCGCTCTGGTCATTAATGTGCTGGACGCTGCCAACCTGGAGCGCAATCTGTATCTGACAGCGCAGTTGCTCGAAACCGGCGCACATCTCTTGCTGGCGCTGAACATGACCGATGTCGCCGCAGCCCGCGGGATAAAACTCAACCCCGACGCCCTCGCCAGATTCCTGGGGGTTCCGGTCGTGTCGCTGGTTGCCAGCCGTGGCGATGGGATAGCAGTGCTGAAATCGGCGATGACCGGGATGCTTGCTGGCATGGAAGCGTATCGAGTCATACGAAAGGTGGCGTGATGACAACCCTTGAGATGCAGTTTGGGCGAGCGCCGTTCCAGTACCCGCATCCAATCGAAACGGAAGTGAATCATCTGGCAGCACTGTTTGCCAGCACGCCTGCGCTTGCAGCATACCCGCCGCGCTGGCTGGCGATCCAGGCGCTCGAAGGGGATGAGGTTCTGGTGCGCGACATTCGTATGCGCGGCGGTCCTGCGCTGTCGGCTGCGCTCGATGCCAGCCTGGAGCGGTTGCGCGCGATCTACGGCGATGACCTGGACGTCGTGATCGTCGATCAGCGCTACCGCTTCGTGCATACCCTCGCAAGCCAGGCAGTCACCCGTCCGGCGACACCGCCCCTGACCCTCTCTGATCGCATCGACCGCGTGGTGACCCATCGCTGGCTGGGCATCCCGATCTTCCTGGCGGTGATGTGGGTCGTGTTCAAGTTGACCACCGACGTGGCTGCACCGTTTGTGGACTGGCTGGACAGTGTGCTGAGCGGTCCTGTCAGTCGCTGGATCGTTGCCTTGCTGGGGTTGATCGGCGCTGGCGGCGGATGGGTGGAGTCGCTGTTGGTGGATGGCGTCATCGCTGGCGTCGGTGGAGTGCTGGCATTCGTGCCAGTGCTGCTGGCGCTCTATTTTGTGCTTGCGCTGCTCGAAGACTCGGGGTACATGGCGCGCGCGGCGTTTGTGATGGATCGCCTGATGCACGCGCTGGGTCTGCATGGCAAGAGTTTCCTGCCGATGATCGTCGGGTTTGGGTGCTCGGCGCCGGCGATCTATGCAACCCGGACGCTCGATAGTCGTCGTGACCGCATACTGACCGGTCTGCTGGTTCCGTTTATGAGTTGCAGCGCCCGTTTGCCGGTGTATGTGCTGATTGCGACCATCTTCTTTCCGACGCAGGCGGGGCAGGTGATCTTCGGGTTATACCTCACCGGGATTGTGGCGGCGGTTGGAGTCGGAGCACTGTTGCGGCGCACCCTCTTCCGCAGCGAACCGCAGGCGCCATTTGTGCTTGAGTTGCCGCCGTACCGCCTGCCGACGTTGCGAAATATCTGGCGTCAGATGTGGGAACGCACCTCGTCGTTCATTCGCAAAGCGGGCACGGTCATTCTGGCGACAAGCGTCGCGGTCTGGTTGCTGCTCGCCATCCCCGTCGGCGGTGATGGGCAGTTCGCCGATGCGCCGGTCGAACAGAGCGCATTCGCTGCGGTGGCGCATGTGACAACGCCTGTGTTCGCACCGCTCGGTTTTGGACACTGGGAGACGAGTGGCGCGCTGGTCACCGGACTGATCGCCAAGGAAGTGGTCGTCGGAACGCTGGCGCAGGCGTATGGCGGCGCCGGAGATGCAGTGTCTGTGGACGAAGAGCCAGCAACGTTCTCCGATGATCTGGCGGGGATTGTCGGTGGGTTCGGTGCGGCAGTCGCCGATGCGCTGCGCGCCCTGCCGGGGATCGTCGGCATTGATCTGGCTCAGGATGAAGAGGAGTCAGTAGCGGAAGGACTGGCTGCCTCCATCCGCACCGGATTCGCGGCGAGCAGCGGCGGTCACAGCACCCCGGCAGCGCTGGCGTTTCTCGTGTTTGTGCTGCTCTACACCCCGTGCGTCGCGGCGCTCGCGGCAAACCGGCACGAATTTGGCACACGCTGGATGCTGGTCAGTCTGCTGGGGCAGTTCGCCATTGCGTGGCTGGCGGCGTTTATCGTGTTCCAGGGCGGAGTGTTGCTGGGGATGCAGGGGTGAGGGACGAGGGGCGCGAGGGAATGAGGCGCGAGGGAATGAGGCGCGAGGGGATGAGGCGCGAGGGGATGAGGCGCGAGGGGCGATGTAGGGGCGCAGCAGCGCTGCGCCCGTACCGGCGGCGAGGAGCGATGTAGGGGCGCAGCAGCGCTGCGCCCGTACCGGCAGCGAGGCGCGAGGAGCGATGTAGGGGCGCAGCAGCGCTGCGCCCGTACCGGCGGCGAGGAGCGATGTAGGGGCGCAGCAGCGCTGCGCCCGTACCGGCAGCGAGGCGCGATGTAGGGGCGCAGCAGCGCTGCGCCCGTACCGGCAGCGAGGCGCGAGGGGCGATGTAGGGCGCAGCGTCGCTGCGCCCGTACCGGCGGCGAGGAGCGATGTAGGGGCGCAGCAGCGCTGCGCCCGTACCGGCAGCGAGGCGCGATGTAGGGCGCAGCAGCGCTGCGCCCGTACCGGCAGCGAGGCGCGAGGCGCGATGTAGGGCGCAGCAGCGCTGCGCCCGTACCG
>Ga0209162_1000987_pt1 | contig 29500 bp, 22 predicted proteins | sample YNPNPMetaG_FD_187121 | JGI IMG/M metagenome (GOLD analysis project Ga0209162, IMG submission 187121) | Anoxygenic and chlorotrophic microbial mat microbial communities from Yellowstone National Park, USA - YNP NP MetaG (SPAdes) (version 2) ...
AGCCATTGATTTCCAATACTGCTATAGGCGCGGTGGTATCAGGAAAATTCCACGGCAGTTGAAGTCACAGCCTCGGGGGTCAGGAGTTCTGAGACTATCCAATGTAACACTTCGAAGACCGCACTATTGTGACCGCACTGCTCGCTGCCAGAGAATCAGATACTGACAAACTGAGCAAACTCGCGGTCTGAAAACCTTCGCAAATATGATCGATTTCTCAGTATAACCATGCAGAGCGGCACAGCGGCAACCAAATGATCGTGGCGAAATAAACGCGTTCGTTGCAAGCTTGGCACTCTGTCGCGCTGCGCTGAAAGGGGCGACCTCGTCGCCCACGGGGGACTTGCGAGTCGGATCAGCGGCCGAACGGTTCGAAGGCAAAAGTCTCGAACCACCCGCTAATCTGCGGTTTCGGCGCAGATTGGGGGAGCGTTCGGTTGCGGTTTCGCCGGGCTGCGGCAATGAGAGTACACATTGTCTGAGGAGCACGGCAGGCGCGGCCATAAGCATGGGAAGTGCGCGATCGTGGCACCTCGTCTGTGCCCAGCGACAGTTTGTTTTGGCTTGCAGAATTTGTGAAACGTGATGGAATGCCGAAGGATCAATGTGGCACTCACGCACTGGCCATCCATCGGGATGCACGCGGGACCAAGCTCTTGTTTTGCAAATGCAGACCTTTAGCACCATACGCGGCGTGTCGGCAACCGCTTCGGCTTTGCTCGGATTCAGCCTTGCTTGTCATGGGTTTGAAGCCAAAGACATCATGGCATTCCGAGCCGGGCCGGTCCTTTTGCGGCCCCACTTGACGGTTGCTGAACAATACAACGACAACTTGTTCTATCAATCCGGCGGCCTTCAGATTGACGATTTCATCACAATGGTGACGCCTGCACTGGACCTCCAGATCGGTCGCAGCGGCACAGCCCTCGATCTGGGCGTCGGCTATTCATACACGCAACTTTTTTACACTCAGAACCCATACGTTAGCGATGCTTCCGAGCACCGGGGCACCATTGCAGGAACACTCAGCGGCGAAAGGCTCCGGTTCAGCCTCACAGGATCGGCTTCCTATTCGGACACGATCTACGGCGGATATGAGAGTTTTGAGTTTGGCGGCCTGACATTCCTTGTGCGCGCGCCAAACGTCGAGCGGTTCAACTACGCCTTCAGCTCCGGCTTGGACTACAGCCTGAGTCCGAAAACTTCGCTTCATGGAGGATTGAATCTGAGCGGGCTCGATTTTCTGGAGCACAGCCGGTTTTACGATGTCAATTCATGGAGGGGGACAGTGGGGGGCAGCTACAAGATACGCCCCAAAATCAGCACGATCGTTGATTTCTTCTACGGCCAGTCCGCGGCAGAACCGAACAAGCCGCTTCTTGGTCCCAAGGCGGCCAAGCCCCCGCACTTGGAGACGTTTGGCGCATTTGTCGGCGCCAGGGGTGAAATCACCCCAAATATAAGCGGCACTCTCAAGGTCGGATACCAGCAGAATTACTACGGCGACCGAGACTTTGGAGACCCGGTTTACCAAGGTGACTTGTCGTGGAAAATATCTGAAAAATCGCAACTTGGTCTCAACTACAGCAGGGCGAGTTCGGCGTCCGCCCAATCGGCAGCCGCGTACACGAGGGATAATGTGGGGCTTCAGTTTCAACAGGTAATTGGCACAAGACGACCGTGGATTGTCTCTTTGGGCGCGACTTACAGCCATAACGAGTACCAGGGAGAAGGGCTGAGCCGAGACGGCGGTGCTGACTATTACAGCGCGAACATGGGCGTGTTCTACCAGGTCAAAATGTGGCTGAAAACCGGAGTCGGGTACCAGTACACAAAGACGGTTAGCGACTCTCAATCATTTGTTGACTACGAGATCAATCAGGTTACTGTAAGTGTGTCTATAGGGTACTGAGCATGAAACTCTGTGTGTGGTCAGCGCCGTGGCTCGCAGCCATCGGCATGTGTTGTTTGTTATTCCAGAATTCCTTGGCCGCCGAGGCCAAGACAGATGCACCCAAAGGTGCGACCAGCGAGGTTGCCGGTGGGAATTCCCCCAGTGCAACACCTCTCCAGCCAAGGCGTGAAGCAGAACGGAAAATCTCTCCGACCGATACTCTGTACATTACAATAGTCGGAGAAACGGGCTTGCAGACTGATTTCAAGGTTTCTGCAAGCGGCACAATACAGTTCCCGTTCCTTGAAGTCGTCGAGGTCTCAGGACTCACCCCTTCCGAGCTCTCGCTCAAACTGCGAGAGTTGTTGATGAAGGATTACTTTGTGGATCCACAGGTTCTGGTTACGGTGAAAGATTACCGGACCGATTTCGTCACCGTTATCGGCCAGGTCCAACGCCCGGGCCCAATCATGCTCACCGGCGAACGCAAGTATGACATCGTGGATTGCATAGCACTGGCGGGCGGAACAACCCGCCTCGCAAGCAATACCATAGAATACACCCACCGGGGCGAAACTCGAAAGCTCTCGTATGACAAAATCAAGAACGAGAAAGACCCGGCAAAACGGATTTACGTCGAGGCCGGAGACATCATCGAGGTGAAAGAGACCTGGATGTAACCGAACAACTTTGCTTTTTGAGCCATGCCATACTTCCCACAAGCTGCCACAAACGATCTTATCGAGTCGTCTGCCTCGCCTGCCGCAAACATCAATTTGCGGCATTATTGGCACGTAATACTCGAGCGCCGGTGGCTCGTTATTGCCACCTTTGTCTCAGTGTTTGTGCTCTGCCTGGTTTATCTGTACAAGGCACCCAAGATTTATCAGGCAACAACTCGTATCCAAATCGACCGCGAGTCGTCCACGTTCAACCTCCAGGATTTGGTGGTCAGCGGAGGCGCAGATACAGACTATCTCCAGACGCAGTACAAGAACCTCATGAGCCGTTCGCTGATCGAAGCTGTTATCAAGAAACAAAAGCTAAACGAGGACCCAAGATACGCCAAGGAACTCGACGTTGCCCAAGCCGTCGCAGACGATATCACCGTCGCCCCAATTCGCATGAGCCGGCTCGTGGACGTCCGCGTCGAGCACACAAACCCCAAAAAAGCCGCCGATATCGCAAACACCCTCGTCGAAGAATTCATCGAGCAAAACGCCGTCCTCAAACAGAAACGTACCCTTGACACCCTCTTTTTCCTCAAAGCACAAGCCAACAGCCTCGAAAAGGATGTCCAAGAAGCCGAAGAAAAGCTCCATAATTACCGCACTCAAGTGAAATTCGTCTCGCTCGACGAACGCTACAATGTGATTGCCGAGGCGCTCAGTCAGGCTCAATCCCGTTATACCGATGCCAAAGCAAGGGCAGAAAACGCCGAAACTGTGATCGTTGAACTCGAACAACACGTGAAGGCCGGGAAACCGATCGAAACGTTCCCGGCGGTCGCCTCTGACCCGGTGGTCAAAGACCTGCAACGACAGCTCACCACCCTGGAGAACGACCTTGCTGTCCTCCTGAAACGCTACAAAGACAAACACCCAACAATCATCGCCGCACGATCGAGAATCGATGAAACCCGTAAATCCCTTGACCGGGCAGTCCAAAACCTCGTCGAAACGCTGCGTGCCGAGGCGCGTCTTACCCGCGTCACCGAACAAACCATCGCCTCGAACGTAAAAGATTGGGAAGAGCGCCTGACTGAATGGACCAAGGCCAAAAAAGATTATGACATCCTTGTTCGCAAAGCCGATACCAGCAAAACACTGTTCAACCTCGTTCTTTCAAAAATGAAAGAGGTCGAGCTGCTCGGCAAGGACCGCGCCAACAACATCAGAATAGTTGATCCTGCCTCAGTACCCGTTAAACCAGTCAAGCCCCGCATCGTGACAACCCTGTTGCTCGGCGCTTTCGGCGGTCTCGCGGTCGCCCTCGGACTGGCACTGTTTGTGAACTACCTCGATGATTCAATAAAGACCCAGGATGACGTAGAAACATATCTCCATCTGCCGTTCCTCGGTTACGTCCCCAACATCAAATCAAACAGCGTCGTCGAGCGCGACCTCCAGTCCCACCTCCATCCTCAGTCCAATGCATCCGAAAGCTTCCGCACTGTCCGCGCAGCCATCGCTCTCGGCAGCAAAGCCGGCAAAATGCGCGTGTTGACCGTCACAAGTACGATACCCTCCGAGGGCAAATCCCTTGTCGCATCCAACCTCGCAATCGTAACTGCACAGACAGGACTCAAGACGTTGTTGATCGACTCCGATATGAGGCGGCCGTCGGTGCACAAGGCATTCCAATTGCACAGCCCCGTTGGGCTCGCCGCGTACCTGATGGAAAAAGCGCAGAGCATCGATGAGCTCATCCACACCACAGATGTTCCCAATCTCGATGTGGTCTGCTGCGGTGCAACTCCGTCCCAGCCCTCCGAGCTCCTCGGGTCACGACGAATGATGCAGTTCATGCAGGAGGTCAGCAAACGCTACGACCGCATCATCATGGACTGCCCCCCGATTTCCGCTGTCAGCGATCCTCTCGTGCTTTCCGCGATGGCCGACGGTGTCGTGTACGTCACCAAGTTCAACAAAATCCGTCGTGAACACGCTCGAAAGAGCATCCAACGCCTCCTCGACGCAGGCATTCACATTTGCGGCGTCGTTCTGAATGACATCGACTTCGAAGGCCGCGACTCTTACTACTACTCGTATTACTACTACCAGAACCGGTATTACTCGAGCTACTACCGAAGCCGCAGCACCGGTTCGACTTCATCCACCGCAGAACAGACCGAAACAAAGAAGAGTTGAGCCCTCTTCAAGAACACGTTCTTGCAGGGCCGGACCAATAGCACGTTCGATTGGTTGGCGGAGCACCATATTGCAAAACCTGCACAGCAATCGCAAATTGGTGGGTCGTTCGAGACCGGTGTCTCCAAGAATTCATTAACGCATCCCGACTTATCGCCGCTGAGGGCGGCGGAGTCGCCCCTTTCAGTGCGGCGCGACACAGCGTTGTTCCTACAACCAGCGCAACGGTTACGCCTCGAGCATTTGGTTGCGGCTGCGCCGCGCTAAGCGGTAGGGCGAGGCAAACGCCCGATCCGGAAATTCCACCGGCTGGCCGGTCAAGGGACCCCGAGCGGTCATTCCGGTGAGATTTCCGGGCTGATTTCCGAAAGACGTTTCCAAAGCGGCTTTAGATCGGGGTCAGCCTTCGCCATCTGCAGCACCGTTGACTGTCCCCCAACTGCAATTGCGCGTTGAAGCAGTTGCCATGCTTCATCAGCATGACCGGATTGCGCCGCGTAACAAGCGAGATTGTAAGGAATAAGAAAAACCTTGGGGAACTTCTCGAGCGCCGGGTGCAGAAGTGACCACGCCTTTTCCAGTCCGCCATCTTTCATCCGCCTTGCTGCATAAGCGCGAATAATCCAGCCATCCACTTCGTGAGGAAGCAATTCCACAAGCCGCTCTGCGATCCGAAAAGCCGCATCCCAATCGCCCAACTTGGCCCTGATCTCCCACTCCACCCGAAGCACACCGGGCTCGTTCCGGTTGGAAGATGGTAACCGTTCCAGCTCGGAAAGTGCTGAAACAGCGTCTCCAAGCGCCAGCCAGGCTCGGGCTTCTTTGAGGGCGAAATTGTCCGGCTCATTCAATGGCATAGCGCGAGTATGATCCGCCGCTTTGGACTTGCCAACACCCGCGTTGTTCCGATGCCGCGCCGAGCTGCATTTTGAATAAAAGGACTCTGCCCGCATCAACAAGAGGACGCGCAGCGTACGATCGTGGCGCACTCATTTCAATAAACCAGCCCAACTCGCACAACCTGAAGTCCAAGCAGGAATCCGTTGCCTCCCCGGCCATTGTTGCGATGAATTAATGCTTCGATATTTTTTCGAAAAAAATGTTGACGACATGTTCCGCAATGTGCTAATTATGAACCTGCGTACGGTGGAACATATTTTGTGCCTATGAAAAGGGAGCATACAAATTGGGTTTTGGCCCTCGTGTTAGCGGGGTCCATCGGTGTCATTTCTACGCAGGCAGTTGCCGGCGTCGAGTCAAAGGGTGCTGTGGTTAGCAAGGCAATGATGGGAGTGCGCGTGCCTGAGTTGGCTGCCAAAGCAGCAGTGCTTGTCAAGCAAGCCGACATTGGAGACCGCGAAGCCATTGCGGTGGCCGTGGTTGAATATGTGGCGAAGGCATATCCTGCTGCAGTCAAGTCTGTCATTTCTTCGATTGCAAAGACGGAGCCTTCTCTTGCACCAAAGATTGCTGCGAGGGCTGCTGAGTTGCTTCCTCAAGACAGCGTGGCTTTGGCGTCGGCAGCCGCATTGGGAGCCAGGCAGTTCGCCCCACAGGTCGCTGCCAGCGTCGCCAGGGCTAATCCCAAGGTGGCCGCCGAAATCACTGAGACAGTCATACTGGCCGTTCCGCAAGAAGCGGCTCGAACTGCAGATGCAGTGGCTGCCGCAGTGCCGTCCGCCAAAGATTCACTGCCCGTAATCGAGCGCTCTGCAATGGCAAGTGGCGGTGTGCCCATCTCCATCCAACGCAAGAAGCCCGTTCCTCCATCCCAGAGCTTGACCGGACAGGATACGCCGGGGTACGACTACGCGCGTCCTTGATCAGCGTCACCAAGCGAATTTCGTGATGCAACGCCCGAGCGTTCGCTCGGGCGTTGTTTGTTTGGGTTGCGCGAATTTGGGATTCCACGTTTTCTACGCACCGTTTTTGCATAAATTCCGGCTCGACAGAAGCTCCACAGCCGCTTTGACTGAAGCGCATGAACACTACACTGACAAGAAGACGGTTTCTGAGTCGAACGATCATTTCAAGCACGGTAATCGGAGCTGCTCCCTGTTTCCTCCGCGGATTCGGCTCTCTTAACCAGAAGATAAATGTCGGGTTCGTCGGCGTGGCAAATCGCGCTGCCGACAATTTGTCGGAAATCAGCAAGTTAACCGACCATGTCAACGTGGTTGCTCTGTGCGATGTTGACGACAGGTATCTGGCGCAGGCACACGAAAAACATCAAGGGGCGAAAACATACAACGATTTTCGAAAATTGATCGACCAGAAAGACATTGACGCAGTTGTCGTGAGCACGCCAGATCACACACATGCGGTGGTTGCTGCGGCGGCACTCCGCACGGGACGACACGTTTACTGCGAAAAGCCGCTGACCAGAACAATCTCGGAATGCCGTAGAATTGAAGAACTGGCCAGAGAACACAAACGAATCACTCAACTCGGCACCCAGATTCACGCTGGTGACAATTACCGCCGCGTCGTCGAACTCGTCCAATCCGGTGCGATCGGCCCCGTCCACGAGGTGCACGTGTGGGTCAGCGCTTCCTACGGCGGCATGAACAAGCCGACAGACAAACCACCTGTTCCACCCGGATTGCATTGGGATTTGTGGGTCGGACCGGTTGGCCCTTGCGATTATCACCCCGATTACGCGCCGTTCAAATGGCGCAATTGGTGGGCGTTCGGCGGCGGTTCCCTCGCAGATTTCGGGTGCCATTTCATGGATTTGCCGCATTGGGCGTTGGACCTGCGCCATCCATTGTCCGCAGAACCTCTTGCCGGGCCGCCAGTGCATCCGGATTCAACACCACCATGGCTCATCGTCAGATACGAATACCCTGCGCGCCCCGCGGTTGAAGGCCGGGGACCACAGCCTCCTGTTGTTCTGACATGGTATCACGGCGGAAAACAACCTGCACTGCTCGATGAGGAACAGTCAAAGTATTTTCGAAGCGGAGTAATGTTCGTTGGCGAAAAGGGAATGTTGTTGGCCGACTATACACGCAGGCAATTGCTGCCTGAAAAAAACTTCGCCGGTTTTCAACCTCCGCCACAGTCGATCCCAAAGTCCATCGGACATCACCGCGAGTGGATCGAAGCGATCCGAAACGGCGGTAAAACGACATGCAATTTCGATTACTCGGGCGCTCTAACGGAGGCAGCGTTGTTGGGCAACGTCGCATACAGAGTCGGCCGAAAAATTGTCTGGGACGCCAAAACACTCCGAGCAATCGGATGCGGAGAAGCTGACCAGTTTATTCAACACCGTTACCGCAAAGGCTGGAAGCTTTAGCTCGTTTATTTGGCCGCGCGGCGAGGCGGAGCGCAAAGCCTGCAATAAACGCCTTCATCCCGCCGCACTCAGCCGGTTGCGGCTGCGCTGTACAATTATAGTGAGGAATCGATCATGTTGGCGAAGATTTTGAGGCTGCGAGTTTGCTCAGTTTTTCAGGATCTGCCTCTCTGGCAGCGGGCAGTGTGGTCACAACAGTGCGGCCTTTGGAGTGTAATATTCGATAATCGGCGCTGAAATCGCAGATCAGCGTGTGGTTCGAGAATTTTGCCTTCGAACTGTTCGTCCACTGATCCCACTCGCATCTCCCCTCGCGGGCGACGAAGTCGCCCCTTTCAGCGCGGCGCGACAGATTGCCCAGCTTGGAAGGAACGCCTTTACCTCGCCCAGATCATTCGGCTGCGGCTGCGCCGCGCTGAGAGTTATCAGAACAAGTTTGGTGTGAATCGGAAGAGCGGCGCGAGGCGGATCCCGGGAATGTGGTTTGGGGAGGTGTATGTGTTGCCTGATTCGAAGGTGAACGGGATCGAATGAGGGCGCGAAGGACGAAGCCGAACAAAAAGGAAAGAGGGGTTCCAGAGATCGGATTTGCGACACGCCGAAGGTCTGCCGATAGTTTTCGGCGAGGGGGGAATTGTTGTCGGGTGATTCTGTTGATGGCTTGTTTGGCGCGGTGATTGGGGTTAGATCGGCAGTGTAAGGAGCGTTGGACCGGGCTGGACTGGAAACGTGGTGTCACGCGTGAGGTTTCCGAGGGTCGTGGGCAGGTGCGGGTGTTTGGTCCTGGCGGGAGCAAATAGAGGGACAGACACGATATTGCGAGGACCGTCGAGTTCCTATGGCGAGCGTTTCGGGCTCGCGGAGGGAAACAAGGGGACAGACACGATATTTGGCCCGGCTCGAGGCTGGTGGGCTGGTCACGCCGGGCGGATCGGGGCGCCAGTTAAGTTTTCATCTGGGCAACGAAAGTGAGATTGAAGTTGCAAATGTATCCGGTCAAAAGGGCCAGTTATGCTATGGGCTGAAGGTTAATCCGCAAAGGCGATCGCCGGCTTGCATCGGGCAACCATGGTGTTAGTTTGCACGCGCTTATGCAGTATGGCCTGAGAAGCTACAGCGGAAAGCTCGTGCAGTTGGGCGCCGTTGCACTAGCTGGATTGATGAGTGCCAGCGCTGCCGGGTTGGTGTACCCGGGCAGGAATCCCGGTCCCGCCCGCGCCACAGTCGAGAACAATACACTTCGGTTGTCCAACCAAGTGCTCGACTTTGAGTGGCGGGTACACGGCACACGGCTGCAGCCCGTTCTGGTCCGAAACAGGATCACAGACCAAATCCTCCCTTTTCAGGGCTGCGACGGGTTTGCGCTCATTCTGGCTGATGGGACAATCGCGAGATCGGCGGACTTGCAAATCGTCGAAGCACCGCGTGCTGTCCGGCTTGCTGCAACAAACCGGGCAGCGCGGTTGTCGGAGCGGACACCCGGTTGGATGATCACAGCGCGGCTTGGCGCACCGGACGGGCGTTATGATGTTGATTGGCAGTTGATACTTCGGGACGGCGCAAACGCCGTTCGCCAGCAGATAACTGTCAGGGCCAAAGCCGGTCCGTTACAATTCCACGCGGTTCGTTTGATCGATCTGCCGTCGGTCGGCGCGCGCGTCGTCGGAACCGTTCCAGGCTCACCAATGGTGGTCGGCGATTTCTTTGCCGCGTGCGAGCATCCAGAAGCGGTCAACATCGTGACAAATCGCGCACAAAGCGAGCTTCGATTGGACTTCTCGCTCGCACAAGAACAGACGTTCACCATTGCGGCGTCGGTGGGCGTTACTCCGCCCGGCCAGATGCGCCGTGCGTTCACGTACTATGTGGAACGCGAACGGGCGCATCCTTACCGGCCTTTTCTCCACTACAATGCCTGGTACGACATCTGTTGGGGCAACCGCAAGATCAATGAATCGGAATGTTTGGAGGTGATCGACCTTTTCGGGCGCGAGTTGATTCAGAAGCGCGGGGTGCCACTGGCATCGTTCGTGTGGGACGATGGATGGGATGATCCGAAGACGTTGTGGCGGCCTTTGCAGACCAATTTCCCGCGAGGTTTTGAGCCGATTCTTGATCGGGCGCGATCCTATGGATCAACCCTGGGTTTCTGGTTGTCTCCGTTCGGCGGCTACGGTCAAGCTGCTCAAGACCGACTTGCCATGGGAAAAGCGCAAGAGTTTGAAACCGGGCCGCACGGTTTTCTCCTCGCTGGAACCAATTACCACGCGCGGTTTCTTGAAACCTGCGCAGGTTTCATCCGCAAATCCGGTGCGAACTTTTTCAAGTTCGACGGCTTGGCCCGCGGTGCGCAGGAAACCGAGGCAATGCGGCGCCTGACACAGGCACTCCGCGAAATAAAGCCGGACCTGTTCATTAGCATCACAACGGGCACTTGGCCTTCGCCATTTTGGCTATGGTGGGGCGATTCGACGTGGCGTGGCGGTGATGACATGGGGTTTTACGGTCAAGGTTCGAAACGCGAACAGTGGATTACTTATCGCGACATGGACACTTATCGCCGCGTGGTTCGACAGGCGCCACTGTACCCGATCAATTCGCTCATGACCCAGGGGTTTCCCCTTGCCAAACACGGCATGGCCGCGGACGTGGGCGTGGATGCCAACGAGGTCCGGCGTGAGCTGAGATCATTCTTTGCCAGCGGGACATGTCTGCAAGAGTTGTATGTAACGCCATCGCGAATGACCGACCAACACTGGAACGACCTCGCCGAATGCGCCACATGGGCGATGTCCCGAACGGAAGTGTTGGTGGATACACACTGGGTTGGAGGTGACCCCGGCGCCGGTGAAGTGTACGGCTGGGCGTCATGGTCTCCTGAAAAAGCTGTGCTCGCGTTGCGCAATCCCATTCCGTTCACAAACAACATCACCCTCGACCTCGCACAGGTGTTCGAGCTCCCGCCGGGCGCTCCCGTTCGTTACCGGCTCCACAGCCCGTGGCGCGAGGATAAGACTCATGTGCCGCTCCGACTTCGGGCTGGCACGCCACACCGGTTCGAGCTTGAGCCATTCGAGGTTGTCGTGTACGACGCCACGCCTGAGTGAGTAAATGCCATGCTGGAAATCCGCGAGCATCTGGCAGTGTGGTTGGCCCACGATTTGACACCCGCCGGCCCAATTCCGACCGCCGCCGACCCCGACGGATGTTATCCCTACGAAAGCTACGTCGAGACAAGCACCCGACCGGTCTTGAAGGAGTTCGTTTGCGTCGAAATCGAGAACGATCTGCTGCGCGCTGTCATTTGTCCCGGTCTGGGAGGACGAGTGCATTCGTTGTTCGACAAACGGTCGGGTCGTGAAACGCTTTTTGTGCCGGAATCGATCAAACCGGTGCGCATTTTGCCGAGGTTCGCGTTTGTCCCGGGTGGTATCGAGGTCAGTTTCCCCATTTCACACACCCCCTCGCAAATCGAGAAAGTCCATTGGCGAGCCGAGAGAACTGGCGGACGAGCGTATGTCTGGGTGGGCGAACGTGAGTTGCGATACGGTCTGCAATGGACCGTCGAGTTTTCACTGGGTGAACGCGACGCTTTTCTTACCCAGCGATGTTTTTTCCGGAATCAGACCGGGCAAACCAGAGAGTGGATGTCGTGGTCGAACGCCAGCCTGCCAGCCCGCGAAGACACGGCTTTTGATTTCCCGTCCGGTCCGGTGCTCGCTCACGGGGCTAATGTTCAGACCATCGACTGGGACACGGCAGGCCCAAAGTGCGTTGGCGATCTCGATCGTATGACCGGCTTCTTCTGGCTGAGTCCGAACCTTGCTGCTTTTGGCGTTTTTACCCCGAGCCTCGCTTGTGGCCTCTACCACGTCGCAGATTCTGCTGCCGCGCCAGGAATGAAGCTGTGGAGTTACGGCAAAGGAAAGCACGAACAATGGGGTCACTTGGGCTCGCTCAGCGGCGAAGGTTACGTCGAGATTCAAGGCGGACCAATCCGCGACCAGTCTCTATTACGCACGTTGGCCCCGGGCCAAATTCATGTCCATTCGGAGTTCTGGTTTCCCAGCGCGGAGCGACTCGATTTGCGCAAGCTGGTCATACCAACAGTGCAACTTCTCGATCCGGCGCACGTTCCATGGTTTGACTGGCCCCCGAGAGCGTCCGTCAATCTCTGGACTGACCTTGTCGCTGCATGGCGAACGCGTGTAGCCCATCGACTACCCTTGCCCCCGGGGCCGACAAGCAACTGGTGGGCGCCAAGTGGCATGGATGAACTGGGCGAAGCCCTGCAATGGGCGGCGAATAATTCCACACGCGCACACAGTGATCTGTGGGCGTTTCAGCGTGGCGCGTGGTTGGCGGGCCGGGGCGAATTCGGTGCGGCTCTGCGCGTGCTGGAAGAATCTGGCGACCCACGCGCGGCTGCGCTGGCAGCGCGGCTTTACCTGCGCTGTTTGAACGAACCAGCCAAAGCCGTCGCCAGCTTTCAACGAATTGACTGCCCGGCTCTGGCATGTCACCCGCAGATCGTTGTCGAACGCGACCTCGCACTGGCTGCAGTCGGACCCGCGACATTGCCGGAGCGACAGAAATGGCTGGCACGCGTCGGGAATTCTGAAGACGACTGGGTGATTGAACGGCGAATTGCGATGATGGCCGATCTTGGAAATGAACAGAATGCGCTTGATTTGCTCCGCAAACATCGTTTCCAAAAAGTGCACCAGCGTTACGTGCGGACCGAACTCTGGAACCGCCTTTGCGCAAAGACCGGACACAAGACAGCCGAACCTCCAGACTCGCTTGGCGAAGACGACCTCGCTCGTTTTGGCGCATACAGGCAATTTGATTCTTAGCCCGAAAATCTCGCCGCCCGACCAGCCAAGCACACCCAAACCGTCATTCCGGCGAGATTCCCGGGTTGGCGAGGCTTTGCCTCAGACCGACCAGGGCTGATTGACCCGGAACAAAGACCATCCGCATCGCGGCCCAGTCGCAACCGAACGATCACAGCGAGGCAAAGACGTTGGTTGCAAGCTCGGCGTCGTGCTGCGCCGCGCTGCCCGGGCGGGCTTCGTCGCCACAGCAGCGATGATTGGGATGAGTGAATGTATTCCTTGAGATTGGTATCGAACGATCTGGCAATCTGCGATTGCTACGCAGATTTTCCAAGAGGCAATGCATCATGCCGCGCGCGCGAGACACACGGCCTTCAGCGGCGCGATTTGGCCGATATCGCTGAAGTGCGAGTCGAACGTTGCCAATTCAACGCCGTGATGAATGCAGAGCGAGGCGATCAAAATGTCCATGGCAGGAACGTTCAGGCCTGCGTCCTTGCATTGCTGGCCCAGTTGTGCCGCTTCCCGCCACAACCGGGGCGGAGTTGGCAGCAAAGGAACCAGCGCAAAGTAAGACTCAAGCCGGGAACGTTCACGACGCGGGCAGTTTGACAACAGCTCGAACAGTATGGGTTCGGCAATGAAAACATCCTTCTGATTCAAGTACATGAGCACCTGGTCCTTCACCGCCCGCGGCGTGGAAGGCCGGAAATGGTCGATCCACAAAGAGGTATCGATTACGATTCCCATGTTGGTCTGTCCCGCCGGATGGTCTCGAGAGTTGGTAGGTCTATCCCCCATTGGCCGGAGTGGAACTTCTTGTTCATCTCCAGTCGCTTTCGGTAATTGAGTTCATCCACTGCCAATCGCCGGATGGCAGGGCCTTTCTTCTTCTCGCCAGAGTACTTCAGGATATCCTGCATCTCAGAATCTGAAACTTCGACCGTTACCTTCATACATTTAGGCTATGCGAATAGGATTGATTTGTCAATCCGCTATAACCCAGCCCGGCGTAGCCGGCCACGGGCACATCTTCAGTGTTCACTTGCGCCATCAAGCTGGTGTAACTTGCCAACGGCATGAACCGACGATCTTTCCTGAAAACTGGCGCTGCAGCCACAGCAGCTTTTGCAACCAGATTCGTGACCGCCGCGGAAGGTCAAGGTGTTGTCCGATTCGGCATCATTGGGACCGGCGGGCGTGGCACCAGCTTGTTGCAAACGTTGCTTCTGTTTTCGCAGGCTGAAGTTCCCGCTGTGTGCGATGTCGTTCGGGATCGAGCCGAGTACGCCGCAAACCTTGTTGAGAAGAAAAGCAACCGCCGTCCGACAGTGTACGCCGGCGGCGAATCTGTCTGGGAAGAGATGGTTAACCGGCCTGATCTTGACGCGGTTATTATCGCCACCCCGTGGGAATGGCATGCCCGAATGGCTGTTGTTGCCATGCGCGCGGGCAAATGCCCGGGTGTTGAGGTTCCCGCCGCCATCACGTTGGAAGAATGCTTGGACCTTGTGCGGACTTCGGAACAGACCGGCATCCCCTGCATGATGCTCGAGAACGTCTGTTATTACGAGAACGTGTTGGCTCTGCTCCGGATGATCCGCGAGGGCTTGTTCGGCGAAGTCCAGCATTGCGAGGCAGGTTACCAGCATGACTGCCGTTCAATCATGTTCGATGAAACCGGGCGACTCACATGGCGTGGACAACACGTCCTGACAAAGAACGGTAATCTTTACCCGACGCATCCGCTCGGACCGGTCTCGCAATGGATGAACATAAATCGCGGTGACAGGTTCGTTTCGTTAACCAGTGTCAGCACGCCGGCGCGGGGGTTGCAAGAGTATGCCGCAAATCGGTTCGGGGCTGACCATCCCGCTGCCAAACACCGCTATGCACTGGGCGATGTAAACACCACTGTTCTGGTAACCGCCTCTGGTCGGACCGTCACGCTCTACTTCAACCTTATGACACACCGGCCTTATGACCTCATCCTCCGATTGGAAGGTGTCAAAGGCATCTACCTCGGCACGACAGATCATATCTGCCTCGAAACGGAAAACAAAGGGGCGCATGAATGGGAACCCTTCGCGCCATACCAGAAGCGATTTGAACATCCGCTCTGGAGGGCGTTGCGCGGCCCGGCGTTGAACAGCGGTGGCCATGGCGGCGCCGAGTATCTCATGTTCCACGATTTCTTGAAGAGCGTCCGGGCAAAGACAGCAGCGCCGCAGGATGTCTATGACGCAGCCACGTGGTCGGCTGTGTTTCCGCTCAGCATTCAATCGGTGGCAAAAGGCGGACAACCGGTCGAGTTCCCCGATTTCACTGCCAACCGGTGGAAGACCAATCCACCGCTACCAGTGTACGGGACCTGAGTCGTTCGCGTTGCTATAGCTATTCGTCCTTTCCTTCACCCCGTTGAAAGTTGTGCGTTGAACTTTGCACGTTGAACGTTCCCAATCGGCATCCCGGTGGGGTGGTTCTGTTGATAACGCACAATGCTCAGCGCGGCGCAGCCGCAACCGAATGGTCACAGCGAAATAAACGTGTCCGTTCCAGGCTTGGCACTCGGTCGCGCCGCGCTGAACGGGGCGACTTCGTCGCCCAACGGGGAGATGCGACTGAGATCAGTGGCCGAGCAGTTCGAACGCAAAGATAACGAAGGATCTGCTGCTCTGCGATTTCCGCGCAGATCATCAAATAATTATACGGCAAAGGCCGCAGTGTGATGACCGCCCTGCACGCGGCCAGAGAAGCAGATACTGATAAATTGAGCAAACTCGCAGTCTTCAAATCTTCGCAAATATGATCGATTCCTCACAATACACCGCTCAACGTTCAAAGGGAGGCCGGTCGTTTGGATGAAAATTCGTGGCGTATCGTGCCTGGCACTCTATTTGTTTCCTGCTGCCACAGGCGCAGTTGTTGCGAGCCGATCATTCGGTTGCGGCTGGGCCGCGGTGAGGAGATGTCGCTCGCTGCTGTTACACCTTCGAGCTTTGGGACTTGAACCTGGACCGACTGGTCACCGCCGACGTCGATTCCAAGCTGGTTTTGGTAGTTTCGGGCCCAAGCGTAAAGTTCGCCGTTGACACCAATTGCGAGCACGAGAAACTCATCCATCGAGAACCTCTGCCAACAACTGACTTTCTCGGGTGGTTTTACCAATCGCGGGGCAAGGGACTGAGACCATGCCATCTGTCGAAAAACGGTCTATGACCGGAACGGGGGTGCGATCGGTCTTTGGGGGTATGCGAGCGAGGACGATCGCGCCTGGTGAGTCGTTGTTGCAGCACTGCGCTGGTGTGCTAACCTCAGACCGTTCGGTGTGAATGGGATTCCTCAAATACTGTGTTGCGACTGCTCACAAGCCCGTCTTTTGCAGTCTGAAGTACGGGCAGCGGTCAAACAGTGCCTTGCAAGTGCCGGCGTGGAGTTCCTCGCGGTAAAGGACCTGTGCGGGTTGACAGCGCGGCGCGACTCGTTGTTGCAAAACTTTGCGCACGGGAATCCGTTGGCAGTTGTTGCATGCTATCCGCGCGCAGTACGCTGGCTTTTTTCGGCAGCAGATGCGCCCCTCCCGGAAAACGACGTTGTTATTCTGAATCTGCGTACACTTTCTGTTGGCGAAGCAGTGGAAACTGCGCGCAGGCTTGCCGGTGCCATTGCCGTTCAGCAAACCCCACGGACAACCGGGATCGGGACCGCCAACTCAAACCCGGACGCGTGGAATCCTGCGGATTGGCCACCGTGGTTCCCTGTCATCGATTACAGCAGATGCAGCAACTGCCACCAGTGTCTAAGCTTTTGTTTGTTTGGTGTGTATGGCCTCGACAAGGACAATCGCGTCAGAGTTGCCAATCCGACGGCCTGCAAAACCAATTGCCCGGCATGCGCGCGCGTTTGCCCGCAGGCAGCAATCATTTTCCCAAAGTACAAATCGCCTCCCATCAACGGCGATGAAGTCTCGCCCGAAGACATAAAACGCGAGAGTATGAAAACCGACATTGCGGCATTGCTCCGTGAAGATGTCTATTCGGCGCTGCGAGCCCGAAACCAACGAAATCGGCGGAGATTTGCGCTTGAATTTGATGCCGACAAGGCGGCCATGGAACGTTGCAAGTGCGCTGCGCAGCCGAGTGAACACCACAAAGCGTTGCTGGCTGCTCTGACCTCAATCCCGAATGTTAACCGTACAATGCCAGACACCAACAACACATCCAAGGAGCCCGGCCCAACCATGCAATTTCAAACAATCTTGGAAAGCCAGAGACAGGCTACGACAACCGAACCGACCGATCTCGAACTGGTCGCCAAAGCAAAAGCCGGTGACTTGTCCGCTTTTGAAACTCTTGTGACAAGGCATGAGCGGCGCATTTATTCGCTCGCTTTCCGTATTCTGCAGCATCAGCAGGACGCAGAGGATGTGACACAGCAGACTTTCCTCAGCGCTCTCGAACATCTTTCAGGTTTCCGTGAAGAAGCGAGCTTCGCAACATGGCTCTCGAGAATCGCCACGCACGCCGCGCTGAAAGTGATCCGGAAACGGCATGCAACGGAAACCCATGTTGATGAAAACCCGCACGCCGAGGAAGAAGAACGCGGGCCTCTGCCGCATCCGGAGTTCATAGCCGATTGGTCACAATCCCCCGAACACCTTGCGCAGCAGAACGAAACGCGGCAGTTGATCGAGCAAGCCCTGCAGGAGCTCGACGACAAACATCGGCTGGTGTTCATTCTTCGCGATGTCGAGGGTTTGTCCGTAAAGGACACAGCCGCAACCCTTGGCATCAGTGAAGTAAACGTCAAAGTTCGGCTGATGCGCGCCCGGCTCCGGCTGCGCGAGCGGCTGACCAGAGCTTTTGGCGATCCGGCGCGTCGATTGGCGCCGCATAAGCACGACGGCGATGACATGGACGCGTAACCTTTATGACTATTAAGGCTCAACTATTAGGCAAGACTTATCAGGCTTGTCGTCGCGCTAAAACCGCGTGCAGTAGTGGCATTAGAGCCGTGATCAGAAGCTTGAGGCCGAAATGAATTCGAATTTAACTGCGCGCCGCCCGAGACCAGTTGATGCAATCGGCGCACCGGCAAATGGCCACGGACCGGTTCGGATGCCGAAGCTCGGGTGGTTTGACGGCGAAAACAATGATGCACACCGGCCTTTCGAGTGGTGAGATACAGACAATGAAATGCGAAAAACTGCTGGCGCTCCTGAACGATTACATCGACGGTGATGTGCAGCCCGGCATTTGCGCCGAGCTGGAACAACATCTCGCCTCCTGCAACCCATGTCATGTTGTCGTGGACACGGTCAAGAAAACAATCACGCTTTACAAGGCAGGCCAACCTTACGAGCTCCCGCCGGGTTTTCGGGATCGATTGCACGCCGAACTGCGCGCGCGATGGAAACAGTCAACGCCGGCTTCGCCATCTGAAAACAAAGGTTGATGCCCGGCTGTATTGCTTCTCCACATCTCTTCATCTAGACTTCCCCGTCATTTCTGTAAAAAGACATCAATGCCACCAAAGACTCTGGTTATAGTCGGCGGCGTAGCTGGCGGTGCGAGCGCTGCGGCTCGCGCACGTCGCCTTTCTGAGGACGCAAACATAATAGTATTTGAACGGGGGCCGCATGTCTCGTTTGCGAACTGTGGGCTCCCGTATTTCGTCGGTGGCGAGATCCAATCGCGTGAATTCTTGCTGCTTCACACCCCGGCAACGTTGAAACAGCGGTTCAATCTCGACGTGCGGATCAAGACTGAAATCGTCGCCATCGATCGCAACGCAAGACGCGTGAAAGCACGCGAGATTGATTCGGGTCGGGAATACTACCAGCAGTACGACGCTCTTATCCTGTCAACCGGCGCGATTCCGGTTCGCCCTCCGATCCCCGGCATAGACCGTCCGGGGCATTTTGTTGTGCGGAATGTGCCGGACGCAGATGCAATCGCTGGATGGCTCGAAAACCCGGAAACAAAGCGGGCCGTTGTAGTTGGGGGAGGTTACATTGGCCTTGAGATGGCCGAGCAACTCAAACGCCGCGGACTCGACGTCGCAATCGTTGAGGCCTTGGACCAGGTCCTTGCCACATTCGACATCGAGATGGCGCGCATGATCGAGCTCGAACTCAGGAGCAAGGGGATCAAATTGTTTCTGAACAGTCCAGTGGTCGGTTTTGAAGAACCCGCGGCTTCGGATTCTGTCCGGGCCTCGATGGTGGTACTGAAAGACGGTCGCAGATTACCTGCCGACATTGTGGTTCTTGCGCTGGGGGTGCGCCCCGAAGTCAGCCTTGCCAACAATGCCGGGCTCGAGATAGGCGCCCGCGGAGGCATACGCGTTGATGAACGCATGCGGACCAGTGACCCGCACATTTGGGCTGTGGGCGATGCCGTCGAAGTGCGCGACCTCGTAACTGGCGAATGGACATTGATCCCTCTGGCGGGACCGGCCAGCCGCCAGGGGCGCATTGCAGCGGACAATGTATTCGGGCATCAAAGCCGCTACGCAGGCTCATTGGGCACGTCAATTGTTGGTGTTTTCGGAATAGTCGCCGCCGGTACGGGCGCGAATGAAAAGTGCCTTCGCCGTGCAGGCATTCGCTTCGAAGCCATTCACCTTCATCCGCCCTCCCACGCGACTTATTATCCCGGCGCTTCAACAGTCACGCTGAAGATTCTTTTTTCGCCCGAGTCCGGTCGGTTGCTCGGCGCACAAGCGGTGGGACGGGACGGCGTGGACAAACGTATCGACGTCATCGCCACCGCCATCAAGGCCGACATGACCGTTGATGACCTTGCCGGACTTGAACTCGCCTACGCGCCGCCGTTTGGGTCGGCCAAGGATCCGGTTAATCTCGCCGGAATGGCGGCGCAGAACATCATACGCGGTCATGCCCGCCACATTCACTGGGACGATTTGGCCAACCTCGATCTGTCAACCACAGTGCTGTTGGACGTGCGCACGCAGGTCGAGCGCGAAGCCGGTTGCATCCCCGGTTCGATTCACATTCCGTTGGAAGAATTGCGCAATCGACTGTCGGAGCTTCCTCAGGACAAGGAAATAGTGGCCTACTGCCGGAGCGGCCAACGCTCGTATTATGCTTGCCGGATTTTGACGCAGCAAGGATACAAGGCCCGGAATCTTTCCGGGTCTTACCTGACGTGGTATTACGCTTGCAACGCGACATAGTATTATGTTTGAGAATCTGCGCAGCGCTGCGAGATGATGGGCCGGCCCCACGCTGAAGGCTGTCTCGAGCCATGAAAGCCTCGAAAAAGCTGATGGTCACCGGCGCCCGCGGTTTTGTTGCCGGCAACGTCATTGCGCATGCCCTGAAGGATTGGGAAGTCCATGCCCTGTCCCGGGGCGAACCGTTGTTCGAGCATCCCGGTCTGAAATGGCATGTTGCGCCGTCTCTTGCCGAAGCCGATTTGGCGCGCGTTTTCCGGCAGGTGATGCCGGACGTTGTCATTCACACCGCTGCAATTGCCAACATAGACTTCTGCGAGGCAAACCCGGCTCTCGCTCGCAAAGCCAACGTCGAAATGACTGCCGTCCTTGCCGGCCTGTGCGCAAGCAGCGGGTCCAAACTGGTGTTTTGCTCGACAGACAATGTTTTCGACGGTGAGCGGGCCCCATACCGTGAAGACGATTTGCCCGCGCCGGTGAATTATTACGGACAAACCAAGTTCGAAGCTGAAAGAATTGTCGCGTGCGCCGGGAAAAACACCGTCATTGCCAGACTCGCGTTCGTGGTGGGATTCCCCGCGTTCGGGCCTTGCAATTCGTTCCTTGGCAAAGTGGTCGAGGCAATAAGATCAGGACAGCAGTTGTGCGCGCCGGAAAACGAATTCAGGACTCCAATCGACGTCGTCAGCGTCAGCCGCGCGCTTCTCGAACTGGCAGAGGGAGATCACGTCGGTGTTTTTCACCTTGCTGGCAATGACCGATTGAACAGGTTCGAGCTGCTCGAGGAAGTTGTGCGCGTTCTCGGCCTGCCGCCGGACAAAATCACCACGATAGACCCGTCCCGCGTCCAATCCAGAGCGCGTCGCCCACGGGACGTTTCGCTCGACAACCGGAAAGCTTTGTCTTTCCTAAAGACGCCGATGTTGGGTTTCCGCGAGGCGCTTGCCGTTCTGGCACGTGAACAGCCATATAAAACCCACTAATCTCCGCTCAGCGCGACGCAGCCGCAATCGAATGATCGCGGCGAGATAAATGCGTTCGTTCCAGGCTTGGCACTCCGTCCCGCCGCGCTGAGCAGACTTGCAGGGCGCGTCTTACGTTCCAGCCCGATTTTTCCAGCGCTTCACGCGCCTTTTCATAATCCAGGCCCGTTAATTCCTCGAGAATCCGCGCGGCACGATCGCGCAGTTTTGTGTTTGCCGGGTTGACATCAACCATCAGGTTGCTGATGACCTTGCCCAGTCGCACCATCGCAAGCGTCGAAATGATGTTGAGCACGAGCTTGGTCGCAGTCCCGGCTTTCAATCGGGTCGAGCCAGTTAGGATTTCAGGTCCAACCTCGGGATCGATCACAAGGTCCGGACGTGTGGTGCGATCGAACCGAAGCCGGGGGTTGAAACAAATTAGAATTGTGGCTGCGCCAGCGCGGCGTGCGGCGTGCAATGCGCCCCAGACAAACGGTGTACGCCCGCTGGCTGCAATGCCGATGACAACGTCTTTGTCAGTCACGCCTCTGAACCTGACAGCTTCGGCCCCGGCAAATGCGTCGTCTTCGGCGCCTTCGACCGATGACCATATGGCGCGCTGGCCGCCTGCGATGATTGCTTGCACCATGTCAGGTGGCACGGAAAACGTCGGCGGGCATTCACTTGCGTCCAAGACGCCCAATCGACCGCTTGTGCCGGCGCCGACGTAGAACAATCTGCCGCCATGTTTGAGTGCGTTGGCGACCATGGTGACCGCGCGCGCGATGCTGCGGCGTTTTTTCAAAACGGCGGTCGGTATTCGGACGTCTTCGGCGAGCATGAGTCGGACGGCTGCTTCGGTGCTCAGCTTGTCGAGTTGCATCGACCTTGGGTTGCGTTGTTCTGTTGGCGAAGGGCCGGTTGCGGCCGGGACCGGGAAGGCCATCACCGGTGAAGTGGCGCTTTTGATTTGGTGTGGTGAAGCTGTGGAAGACCCGGGTTGCGTTGCCAGCTTTAAAGCTTTTGCCACTGCGCCCCATGCGCCCTCTCGTTGCAGTTGACGGGTCCGCGCACCCGGCCATTTTTCTCTCAGCAAATTCGCGACGTGCCGGGCGAACTGTGGCTGGTTCTTCAAAACGCCCCCGACGAAGACGAACTCGAGTGGTTGGCCTTGCTTTGACAATCGCCGCGCGCAAGCGGCGGCGGTGTCGGCCAGACGCATTGAAGCGCGACCCAACACCTGCCGAGCGATTCTGTCGCCGAGGGCTGCGGCGGCAAACACTTCCTTTGCGAGCGCGGCAACATCGGGTTTTGAGGCTTGGTGAACCCAGCCGATGAGGTCTTCCGGCCCATTCAACATTATCGCCCGGAGTAAAGCCTGCCCCAAACGCGGCCACTGACCTGTTCTGTCGTACTGTTGCACGACAGCGCGCATGGCATCCATGGCGATGTCATAGCCGCTGCCCTGATCGCCCAGTAGATGTCCCCAGCCACCGACTTTTGCGGTTTGTCCGCGCGGATTGCGACCGTACGAACAAGACCCGGTGCCGCTGATGAGAATCACACGGGTCACAGTTGTTTCGGATCGGCTGTTCCCGGCTGCTTCCAGCGCTGTCTCGAGGTCATTGCCTACCCAGCAGGGCACATCTGGCCAAGCGAAGGATGCGGCAGATGCGACTCTTCGGCGATCATCGGCGGACCGGACGCCTGCCATCCCGATCCCAACCGCAGCGGGTTTGGGGCATTTGGCTGCGAGCTGTTTGAAATGTGCGCTGAGTTGGTCGTCAGTGAGCAAACGGGCATTGGCGGCGGGGCCTTCGATCCTTTCGACGAGGTTGTTCGAGCTGTCGGCAACCAGTGCGACCGTTCGCGTGGCGCCGCATTCAATGCCGAGGACGAGGTGTTCGCGGTTGTTCAACCTCTGCATGGGCCAGAGTATTCTCCGTCGGAAGCGCTATTTGCAAGCCGCGTTGGTGTCTATTAGCATTGTGGGCATGCTTGGTGACACCATTGCCGCGATATCGACGCCACTGGGCGAAGGCGGGCTGGCGGTCGTGAGGATTTCCGGCCCCCATGCGCTTGCGGTGGCGGACCGTTGCTTTGAGCCGATTGGCAAAGCTTCGACAATCCCGTCGCGCGCGCCCAGTCACACCGTTCACTACGGTCGGATTGTTTTGAACGACCGGGTTGTTGACCAGGTTTTGCTTGCGGTGTTTCGAGCGCCACGCTCTTTCACGCGCGAGGACACCGTCGAGATTTCATGCCACGGCGGTCCTCTGCCGGCCAAGCTCGTTCTGGATGCGGCTTTGGCGGCAGGAGCGCGCCTTGCAGAGCCCGGCGAGTTCACACGACGCGCGTTTCTTAATGGGCGATTGGACCTCGCACAGGCCGAGGCCGTGGCCGACATCATTCATTCCAAAACAGAACTTGCCTTGGCCGTGGCCAATGAACAGTTGGCAGGCCGCCTCTCGAAGCGAATCGATCAGCTCAGAAATGACCTCGTAAATGCGATGTCGCACATCGAAGCGCACATCGATTTCCCCGATGAAGATATCGCCCCGGAAACACGTGAAGAGCTTCTTGTTCGCATCGGACATGCCATCGAGAGCATGCGTGATTTGCTTCGCACGGCTGCTGAGGGCAAGGTTCTGCGGCACGGGGTTCGAGCGGCGATTATCGGCCGGCCAAACGTCGGCAAGTCCAGCCTGCTGAACAGCCTTCTCGGCCACGACAGAGCTATCATCTCACCCGTTCCGGGCACAACCCGCGACACCATCACAGAAACCGCCAACATTCGGGGTTTGCCCGTTACACTGATCGACACCGCCGGCCTGAGGCAAACTGCCGATTCAATAGAAAGCGAAGGTGTGCAGCGCAGCCGGGCCGCAGCAAGGAGCGCCGACTTCATTCTCCAGGTATTGGATTCATCCCAGCCGCTGACAGCCGAAGACGAGATTTATCTTGCCGAATTTGCTGATCGCAAACGCGTTCTTGTTTTCAACAAGGCTGATTTACCGGCTCAGCTCGAACTTGCTCCCGCACCCGATGCGCCCCGGGTCCGCGTTTCGTGTCTGACCGGCGAGGGCATCGAGCAGCTCAAAGATGCGATCAAAGACGTGATTTGGGCGGGGAGCAATTCCGCCGCCGGCACGGAAATCATGATAAACTCGCGCCACGAATCTGCCATCAAGCGCGCCATCGAAGCCGCCTCGAATGCGGCAGAGAGCTTGCGCTGTGACATCGGGATCGAGCTGACCGCGATGGACCTGCGCATTGCCATCGACGCACTTGGCGAGGTCGTCGGAAAGAACTTCACTGACGACCTCTTAGACGCGATCTTTTCGCAGTTCTGTATTGGGAAGTAGGCTTTCCGGTTCTCCGTTTCTCATTTGGCGAGTGGCGAGACTCCGAAGCAGAGTGGTCAATCATGCGTTGCGATGATGCACAGATCTCAGTAACAAGGGCTCTTTAGCGCAGCACGGCTCGCAAGTTCAATTCCGGCTTTTACTGGCGTTTGTTGTGAAAAAGGCCCCGGCTGCTCATTCGAATGATTTGCTGCTGCACGAGGACTTGTGAATTGAAGGGGTGCACTTGTGTGTGGGGGGTACCTCGAGGTCGAGCGATGTGTTGCCAGATCAGCCAAAGAAAGCCCCCCACCACTAAAATGGGACATCGATGATACGCCGGCCTCGTTCGACTGCCGAACTGAGCCGTGGCATCTGGCGCTCAGATATGGGAAGGCAGGGCTCCCAGCTCGGTTCCGCAGCCAAATGGGGTCGGGGTGACAGCGAGGTTCGTTCCAAAGCGGCAGGCTTCCTTCGGGTAGTCTGTGAACATTTTGCTCGAGCTCCCGGGAAAAGCTCATGAACACGGCCTTCCAATCCACCGGTTTTCTTGCAGCGTTAGAGTATGCGGGGAAAAGGTGAAAATCTCAGCGGGGCAAAAAGACGGCGACACCGAGGCCGTCATTCCGGTGGGATTCCCAGGCTAACGAATTCTCCGGCAGGTGTGCTCTGTTATTGCGGCAAGGCCGATGCCGACCGCGTAGGCAATCAGGTCCGGCGGGTTGAAATCGGCACCGAGCGCCAATGCTCCCAACCGCGTTCCGCGAACAGCGTCGATCCATGGTGCGTGATACAACTGCGAGAGTTCGATCAACAGCGAGAAAAGCGCGGCGCCTGCAGTCACGCCAACGGTTGAAAGCCTTGGGAACAGGAAAGCGAATCCAGCAAAAACGAACGCAGCCCACAACGCGTCGCCGCCGTACTTGCTCATGAACTGAGACAAACGCAATGTCGGCTCACGCCACAGCAAGCCTGCGCCCAGCAACGCGGCCATCCACAGAACACAAGGCAGGCGACGCCGAGAAGAGTTTGCAGTACTACAATGAGGCGCTCTTTCTCGGGGTTCTGTAGCGCATCCAGATAAGGTCCGGGTCATTCGCAGTCGTCGGGATATGTCCAATGTCTGAGTATTTGACCTTGGTGTATCGCGGGTCCTTCATACTCGGGCCGATCCATTTGTGGATTTCGGAATGACCATCAGCGAATGCGAAACCGGCGGCGCCGTTGTGGTAACAAGCCGGCTGGTCAATCCACTCGGTCCTGTACGGCGCAAAAAAACCAGCGTCGTTGATGCTGTCGGGATGCTCATCCACGAACACCCAGGTCTCCGATGGTCCCGGGATGGTGAGGTCCGAGGTGCATTTGACGTGTGCGTAAGCGGTGTCCCATGGACCTGTTTCTGCGTTGCCTTCGCCGACGCCTATGTTTCCGGATATGCTTCGGACCCGTTCGGTCCAGCCTTTGGCGCGTTGTGGCGGACTCAGGTACTTGTCAGCGGGACATTTGAAAACGTTCTTTGCGTTGCCGAAGTACTCGGCCAGCTTCGAGTAACGGCGGTCGATCAGATAAAGTATGTTTGTGTTGTCCTCGGCGGTTGTCCAGTCGAGCCAGCCGACCACCCATGGCGCGTCTTTGTGGTTTGGAGTCGGATTGTTTGCCCAGTCACCGTGAAATGCACCCGGGAACTTGTCGTTGTTGTCTCCGATGTAACTGTGCCATGCGAGCATGAGCTGCTTGGTGTTGTTCATGCACATGATACCCTGGGCCTTGGATTTCGCCTTGCCCAGCGCGGGCAACAACATGCCTGCAAGGATTGCGATGATGGCGATTACGACCAGCAGTTCGATGAGTGTGAAACCCCAAGGCGCATTTGCTTGGTGGGGCGACAGACTTTCGTTTCTTTGCTCCGGGTTTTTCATGGTTGGCCAGACTTGTCTGCTCGGAACTCTTATCAACATTGCGTCTGCTTGCCATTCCGGTCAAGAACAGAACCAGCAGCGCATGGCACAGGTCATCCGAAGAGGTCCAACTGCGCCGGCGGTTCGAGAGTTTTCAGTTTGTCGCGGTCTTGTTGGCGCCTCGAGGGCCGTCGCACGTTTCCTTCGGGGGTGAGCTCGGAGGCTTCGAGGTTGGCGAGTATGACTTTTGCGCGATCAACAACCTCGCGCGGCACACCGGCAAGACGCGCCACCTGGATGCCATAGCTCTTGTCGGTACCGCCCGGGACAATTCTGCGAAGGAACACGACCTGGTCATTCCATTCCCGAACCGCCACGTTGAAATTGCGAAGCCGGGGCAATCGCCCTGCAAGTTCAGTCAGTTCGTGATAGTGCGTCGCAAAAAGGGTTTTTGCGCCGATTTGGTTGTGGATGTACTCGACGATGCTCCACGCGAGGCTCAATCCGTCGAAAGTGCTGGTGCCACGCCCGATCTCGTCAAGGATGACAAGGCTTCGGCGTGTGGCGTTGTTGAGTATGTTGGCGGTTTCGCTCATTTCGATCATGAACGTCGATTGTCCGCGCGCAAGATCATCACTGGCGCCTATCCGGGTGAATATTCTATCGACAAGATCGATTGTGGCCGATGTGGCGGGGATGAACGAGCCCGTGTGCGCGAGCAACACCAACAATGCAACCTGCCGGATGTACGTGCTTTTGCCTGCCATGTTCGGACCCGTAATGAGCGCGATCTGCTGGTTCACGCCGTCGAGTTCGACGTCGTTGGGCACAAAACGCTCGTCGGCAAGCTGTTGTTCGAGCACCGGATGCCGCCCGTCGCGGATGACGAGCCTGCCATTGTCACCGACCTCGGGCCGGCAATAGTTGTAGAGGCGCGCCTGGTCCGCCAATGCAGCCAGAACATCAAGTTGCCCGAGCGCGTTTGCGGTCTGTTGTATCGACCTGAGATGAGCCAAAACATCTTCACGCACGCGGAGGAAAAGGTCGTATTCGAGCTGCACCGCGCGTTCTTCTGCGCCGAGGATGCGCGATTCCATTTCCTTGAGTGCGGGCGTGATGAACCGCTCGCCATTGGCGATGGTTTGTTTGCGAATGTAGTCCGGCGGGACCTTGTCAAGGTTGGCCTTGGTTACCTCGATGTAATAACCGAAGACAGAATTGAACCTGATTTTGAGGGATTGGATGCCGGTTCTGTCGATTTCCTGTTGCTGGAGTTTTGCGATCCAGTCTTTGCCTTCATGGGCGGCGCGCCTCAGCTCGTCAAGCTCGGCATTGAACCCCTGCCGGATCAGTCCGCCCTCTTTGAGCGCAAGCGGCGGATCATCAACAATCGCGCGACCGATCAAATCGACGACTTCCGGGCATTCGGTTATCGTGGCGCGCAGCTCGCTGATCAACGAAGCCGGTGTTGATTCGCCGACGTCGTTCTGCCGGTCGGCAGGTTCGGCAGCGGGAATACCAAGGTCCGGTTCGCGCAGTTTCTGCCGGCTGTTTGCGGTGCTCTCGAGCGAAGCGAGAACTTCGCGGACCTTTGGGACTTGTTCGAGAGCGATCCTGAGGGCGACCAAATCGCGGGCGTTCCCGGTGCCGGCGCTGATTTTGCCGATCGTTCGCTCGAGGTCGCGCACATTTGCCATTGCCTCTCGGAAATCGTGGATTGCTCCCGCATGATCGACCCACACCTCGATTGCGTCCTGGCGGCGGCGTATTGGTTCGACTGCCGCCAACGGCTGGGAAAGCCAGTCCCGCAACCGCCGCGCGCCCATTGGGGTGACGGTGCGATTCAGCACGCCAAACAATGAGGCGTCGCGCGGGGCGTCGCGGTTCAGCGGTTCGAGCACCTCGAGATTCCGCAGCGTGACCGAATCAAGCACCAGATAATCCGACGTTTCATAAAACACCATCCGCGTCAGATTGGTCAGGTCCCTGCGCATCTGGTTCTGGAGGTAATGCAGCACGGCGCCTGCTGCGCCTATTGCTGCCGACCGACCGCGAAGGCCATAGCCGTCCAACGACGCCACTTTGAAATGGTCTCGCAGAGTGAACTGGGCTGTTTCCGGGGCAAACACCCAGTCGTCATAGCCACTCAATGCCCAGCCAAAATCCGTCGCCATTGTTGCACCCGGACGCGGCTTTTCCGGGGACTCGGTGGAACCTTTTTTCTCGATCGAGGCCTTGTTTTTTGCGCGACCGCGCAGGAGCGTCATCAGTGACACAGCCTCTGACGGGCAGATGAGTTCGGCCGGTCTGGTCCGTTCGAGCTCGGCGAGGAGCGCAGTCTCACCGTCGGTTTCTGTGACGCGAAAATCGGCAGTGGTCAAATCCACCAGGGCCAGCCCGTATTTCGAGCCGATGGCGAACACGGCGCCGATGTAGTTCGGGCGTTCAGCCGAAAGCATGCGCTCGTCAAAATGCACACCCGGGCTGAGGACCTGGGTGATTTCGCGTTTGACGAGCTTGCCCGGGCGCGCTTCTTCGAGTTGATCACAGATAGCGACGCGCCTGCCGTTGCGCAACAGGCGTGCGAGGTAACCGTTGGCCGCGTGGTACGGAACGCCGCACATGGGAACGCCGTTCCGCCTTGTGAGAGCCAATCCAAGCAACGAGGCTCCGATTTCTGCGTCCTCGAAGAACATTTCATAGAAATCGCCCAGCCTGAAAAGCAGCAACGTGCCCGGCGGCAGGCCGCTTTTCAAGCGCCGGTACTGTGCCATCATTGGAGTGAGTTGGGCGTCGTGTGCCACGGCACGAACGATAGCGCGGAACGCGTTTGCGGTCGAAAGCTTTTTCGTGGTGGGGGATCTTGGCCCTCATTCCGCGCTGGGCGGCACAGCCGCGAGCGCCTGATCGGGGCGGGACAAGTGCGATCGTTGCAAGCTTGGCACTCCGCCGCGCCGGGCTGCCGGCATCGGTGCTTTTCCCCACGCGCTGGCAAAACCGCGGCAATCATTTGATTATGACCGCGCCGCGCTACACACTTATATTGAGAAATCGATCATTTTGCGAAGATTTTCAGACCGCGAGTTTGCTCAATTTGTCAGTATCTGCTTCTCTGCCAACGAGCGGTGCGGTCACCACAGCGCGGCCTTCGAAGTTTTACATTGGGTAATCTGCCCGGGACCAAATATGGGGA
>Ga0209162_1000989_pt1 | contig 29435 bp, 25 predicted proteins | sample YNPNPMetaG_FD_187121 | JGI IMG/M metagenome (GOLD analysis project Ga0209162, IMG submission 187121) | Anoxygenic and chlorotrophic microbial mat microbial communities from Yellowstone National Park, USA - YNP NP MetaG (SPAdes) (version 2) ...
CGCACCGGTAGGGGCAGAGCGGCGCTCTGCCCCTGGCCGTCCGCCTGCGCGGACGGCGGCATCCACGCAGGTGGATGCCTGGCCGCAGGCCCCTGAGGTGCGACTTGAGTCGCTTCGCTTGATGCGTATGGGCCACTGCTTGCAGTTGCCCCCAGTTGCCCTACTTGCGTGCCACCACAATCATCCGCCTGCTGTACAGGTCAAACTTGCTCCCGTCGAAATCACCATAGATCGCCATCGGCGACAGCCCCACCCGTTGCAGCATGTCCGACAGTTCCGGGGCGGTATAATAGCGCACCGAGTGGGTCAGGCTCTCCGCCTGTCCCCCTTCCAGCCAGGTGCAGGTCATCGTAAAGCGGCAGGTCAGCGGGTCAAAGTCGCTCTCCTCCAGGATCACAGCCCGTCCGTGGCGGCGCCAGGCGCGAGGCCACAGGCGCAGCAGGTAATAATCCCGGTTGGACAGGTCCAGCAGGAACTGCCCACCCGGCCTGAGCACCTGGCAGACCTGGCGCAAGACCTGGAGGTTTTCGGCCTCGGCGTCAAAGTAGCCAAACGCGGTGAACAGGTTGATGCAGGCATCGAACTGCCCCTGCCAGGGCAGCCAACGCATGTCCCCCTGGACCCATTGCACCTCAACCCCTGCTGCCTGTGCCGTCCGCCGGGCCTGTTCCAGCATATAGGCCGACCGGTCCAGACCGGTCACCTGGTAGCCGGCCTGGGCCAGGGGGACGGCATGACGGCCCTGGCCGCAACACAGGTCCAGGACCCGCGCTCCCGGTTGGAGGCTCAACAGAGCCACGACCCCGGCCACTTCCTGAGCCGTGCGCTCCGGCTCCAGGATCGTATCAAAGATACGCAAATAGAGCTCATTGAAATAGACATCCCACCAGGGCATGATCGTTCCTCTCAGACCGGGAAGGTCTTGACAACGGGAACCCCTTTCATCTCCAAGGACGAAAGGGGTTCCTTCCGTGGTACCACCCTGGTTGGCCGACAGCAGAGATTCTGTCTGCCCACTCTGGCGCGATAACGGGCACACCCGGGTTGGCTTACTGCGAAAATTCGCCATCAGCCAACCAGCTCCCAGGCGACCTTCGGCGGATAGCCGCTGCAGGGGGCTTGCAGCCGGTGACCCCCCTCTCTGCCGGACGCCAGGGTCCGTTCATCAGGGCCGGTCCGCCTACTCCTCCTGTTCCTCGCTGTTCCGATTCTAGGAGGGCATCCCCGTCGGCAGAGCGGCAGGGCGCCCTGTTGACTTGGACTATTATACCCGATCTTCACGAGCCTGTCAAGTGAGCTTGACAGATGACAGGCCCTGGAGTATAATCGCACCGTTTGCGTGCAGCGAAAGGGAGCACAGGCTTCAGCCTGTGCTCCGGTACGAATTGTTGGGAGGAACCGTGCAAAGGAGATGAAAAACAAAAACATCGCCCTGCTGACCATTATCATCCTTCTGGCCCTGATAGCAGGCTACATTGACCTGCCCAAGAGCCCCGGCCTGCACATCGGGTCGTTCGGCCGTGATTTCAAGATCAGGCAGGGGTTGGACCTGCAGGGCGGGTTGCAGGTCCTGCTGGAAGCGGACCTGCCGCCTGACCAGGAGATCGAGGCCGGCTCGATTGACCAGGCGGCCAGGATCATCGGCAGCCGGGTCAACGCTCTGGGGGTCGTTGAACCGCTGGTGCAGACCCAGGGATCCAGGCGCATCATCGTCGAACTGCCGGGCGTCGAGGACCCGGAACAGGCCATCGCCACCCTGCGCGAAACCAGCCTGCTGGAGTTTGTGGATGCCGGCAACACATTTTTGCCCGTGGGCACGATCATTCAGACCACCTATCCGCAGCTCTGGTCCGGAGGGGCAACGACCCACGAGATTGTGCCGGCGCCGACCCTCACCCCCACCGCGATCAGCCTGACCCCCTCGCCAACGCCGTTGGTGACGGCCACCGCCCCGATCACCGCCACCACGGGCCTGAGCCTGGAGGTGCCTGCTGTCACCACCGAAGCCGTGCCGATCGCGGCTGCGCCGACTCCATCGCCCACGCCGGCAACCCCCACGCGGGTCTATGCCACCGTCCTGACCGGCAACGATCTCAAAGCCGCCAACCCCTATCGCGATCCCAATACCGGCCAGTTTGGCATCGCCTTTGAGCTGACCGATGCCGGGGCCAAGGTCTTTGCCGACTTTACCACTGCCCATGCCGACTATGACAAGACCCCCTATTACTATCTGGCCATTGTCCTGGACAAAGAGGTGATCTCCTGCCCGCACATCAAGAGCCCCATCCCCGAAGGCAAAGGGGAGATTTCGGGCAACTTTACGCTGGATGAGGCCAACCGGCTGGCGATTCAACTGCGCTACGGCGCGCTGCCTGTCCCGCTGCGGGTGGAAACCACCCGCTCTATCGGGCCGACGCTGGGTCAGGATTCGATCCAGCGCAGCATCCGGGCCGGTGCGGTGGGCCTGAGCATCGTCCTGCTGTTTATGCTGGTCTACTACCGCCTGCCCGGTTTCCTGGCCAACCTGGCCCTGATCCTGTACGGCCTGCTCAACCTGGCCGTCTACAAGGCCGGCTGGCCTGTCCTGCTCCTGATCGGCCTGGTGATGATTGTCAGCTACCTGCTGGACCGCAGGGATGTGTGGCCGGCCCTCCTCGGCGGGGTTTTGCTCCTGCTCACCTTCGGCACGGCCATCGCCGGTTTTGTCGGAGTCACCCTGACTCTGCCGGCCATCACCGGCTTTATCCTGTCCACCGGCATGGCCGTGGATGCCAACATCCTGGTCTTTGAGCGGATGAAGGAGGAGCTGCGTGCCGGACGGAGTTTGGGTTCGGCGATAGAAGCCGGCTTCAGCCGGGCCTGGACCTCCATCCGTGATTCGAACATCTCGACCCTGATCACCTGCCTGATCCTGTACCTGTTTGGCACCCGCTTCGGGGCAGGAACCGTTCAGGGGTTCGCCGTGACTCTGGCATTGGGGGTGATCATCAACATCTTTACCGCCATCACCGTCACGCGCACCTTCTTCCGCCTGGTCTTTGACTGGCTGGGGGACAGGTTCCGGGTCCACAGGTTGCTGATGGGCATCTAAATGGGGGGCAACGGCCCGCAGTTGCCCTGCTGTCTCAGGAGGATGGGAATATGTTTAGCATTGTCGAGAAACGGCACTGGTACTTTTTGCTCTCGGCCCTGATCATCGTGCCCGGTCTGGTGGCGCTGATCTATTCATTTATCATCTTTGGCTCGCCGGTGAAGCTGGGCATTGACTTTACCGGCGGCTCACTGCTGGAACTCCGCTTTGGCCAGGCGGTCCAGCCGGCCCAGGTGCGCCAGGTGTTCACCGATCAGGGCTTCCCGGGCACCACCGTGCAGACGACCACCGACGCCCAGGCAATCCTGGTGCGCAGCAAAGAGATGGACCCGCAGATCAAGGCCCAGATCGAAGACAGCCTGCGCGACCTGTTCGGTGAGGTGGAGGAACTGCGCTTCGAGTCGGTCGGCCCCAACGTCGGCGCCGAAGTGACGCGTGCAGCCACCTGGGCGGTGCTGGCCGCGGCCTTTTTCATCATCGCCTACATCGTCCTTGCCTTCCGCAAGGTGCCCAACGCCTTCCGCTATGGGGTGTGTGCTGTGGCCGCCATGGTTCACGATATTCTGGTGACCATTGGGCTTTTTTCTATCGCCGGCCTGCTGCTCAACTGGGAGGCGGATGCCCTGTTCCTGACGGCTGTGTTGACGGTCGTCGGCTTTAGCGTGCAGGATACCATCGTCGTCTTTGACCGCATCCGCGAAAATATCCCCAGGCGGCGTGGCGAACCGTTCGAGACGGTGGTCAATCGCAGCCTGCTGGAGACCCTGCACCGCTCGCTGGCCACGCAACTGAACGCCATCTTTGTGCTCATCGCCATCCTCTTCTTCGGAGGGGCCACGATGAAGCAGTTTGTGGCGGTGCTGCTGGTGGGGTTGCTGTCGGGCACTTATTCCTCGATCTTTAACGCTGTCCCCCTGCTGGTCGTCTGGGAAACCGGCAGGCTGATCGGCCGCCCACGCAAAGCCCCGGCGCAGTAGCCTCAAGGATTGATGACCAGGCCCGACCGTCCGCTCAACTTTGCCCATCGGGGCGCGAGCCATGAAGCGCCGGAAAACACCCTGGCCGCTTTTTTGCTGGCCGCCGAGCTGGGGGCGGATGGGATCGAGCTCGATGTCCAGCTCTCAAAGGATGGGCAGGTGGTTGTCCTGCACGATTTTGTCCTGGAGACCACCACCAACGGCCATGGCCTGGTCCGAGACAGGACCCTGGCCGATCTGAAGGCGCTCGACGCCGGGAGCTGGTTTGACCCGGCCTTTGCCGATCAGCGGATCCCCACGCTCCAGGAAGTGATGGATGCTGTGGGCCGGCGGCTGCTTCTCAATATCGAGCTGAAGACGCGGGGCCTGAGCGATGAGGGCCTGGCGGCGGCGGTGGTGCGCCTGGTGGAGGAAAATGGCCTGCTCGACCGGGTGATCCTCTCCTCCTTCAACCCCCTGGCCGTGTGGCGGGTCAGGCGGCTCAACCCCTGGATCCCGGTCGGCCTGCTCTACGCCCCCGATCTGCCGTTGCCGCTGCGCCGGCCATGGCTGCACCGCCTGATCCGACCGGAGGCGTTGCATCCGCACCACACGCTGGTAGATGAGGAGTATGGGCGGTGGGCGAAAAGGCAGGGCTATCGCCTGCACGTGTGGACTGTGGACGATCCAGGGGAGATGTGGCGGCTGGTGCGGCAGGGTGTGGAGGCGATCATCACCAACCGACCTGACCTGCTGCGCCAGGTGCAGATGGCCGCTCGCCGATCAGACCGTGCTCCAGGCGGAGAGGGCCGATGGGTTCCGAGGTCCGGATAGGCGACCTGGTCCGGCTGCGCAAGCCCCATCCGTGCGGCAGTGACGAGTGGCAGGTGGTGCGCATCGGCGCCGACATCGGCCTCAAGTGTCAGAAGTGTGGCCGGCGGGTGCTGCTGGACCGCTCGACCTTCAACAAGCGGCTCAAGAGGGTGCTTTCGCGCCCGGATGACCAGGCCCAGCAATAGCTATGAGGCGAAATAGGCCAACGCCAGCCGCACCCGTTCCTCCAGGGGCAGCGGTTCGCGGGGCAGGGTCCGGATCGCCTCCTGCACTTCGGCCAGGCTGTAGCCCAGGCCGGTCAAGGCCGCGATCAGGTCGGTGTCGGCTTCGGCCGGGGTTGGACGGGGCACGCCGGCCGGCCATTCGGCGACCAGCTTCTCCTTCAGGTCAAAGACCAGCTTTTTCGCCGTTTTGGGGCCGATGCCCGGCACGCGGGCCAGGAGCGCCTCGTCCCCCTGGGCAATCGCCACCCGCAACCGCTCCGGCGGCAGGCGCGACAGGAGCGACAGCGCCACCCTGGGGCCGATGCCTGACACCGTCTGGAGGAGGCGGAAGAGAAGCAGCTCCTCCTGCGTGGCAAAGCCGTAGAGGGTCAGTTCGTTCTCCCGGACGTGGAGGTGGGTGTAGAGAAGCAACTCCTGGCCCGGCCCTTCCAGGCTGTCGAGCAGGGGGCCGGGCACAAAGAGCTGGAAGCCCACGCCGCCAACCTGGAGGACGAGAAAGTCTTTGCCAACGGTTTGCAGCACCCCCTGGAGCGAGGCGATCATCCCTTCTCCCCGGAATCTGTCGGAGTCGAGGCTTCGGCCGGCAGCAACTATTCAGCGCTGACTGAAGTCAGCCTCTTTGGGCCGCAGGCCTTTGGTCGGCCTGCGCCGACCTCAGAGCTTGTCTGAAAACCAAGGCGATCATCCCTTCTCCTCGGAATCTGTCGGAGTCGAGGCTTCGGCCGGCAGCAACTATTCAGCGCTGACTGAAGTCAGCCTCTTGGGGCCGCAGGCCTTCGGTCGGCCTGCGCCGACCTCAGAGCTTGTCTGAAAACCACCAAGGACACCAAGGGCACCATATGGCTTTTATTCGTTTCCTTCGTGTTCCTTTGTGGCCTTTGTGTCTTTGTGGTCAGCTTTTCAGCCTGGCTCTCACACCCGGCCAGGTGCCCAGGGAGGACGATTTCCATCGCCTGAATAGCTCGACAATGTTCAATGAACGTGAATGGCGGCCAAGGTGGACCTCACCCTATCCCCCAACCCCCTTCCCCTCTCCGCGGCGGAGAGGGGAAGGGGGCCAGGGGGTAGGGGTGAGGTCGAATCGAACATTCCTCTCCGACAGGCTGCTTGCCCTGGTGCTATCGGCCGGCATCGGCTATCAACGCCGCCATCCGGGTGGTATGGATGTGGCACACCGCCACCGCCACTGCATCGGCGGCATCGTCGGGCTGGGGAGCGCGCTCCAGATGGAGCAGCAGCCGCACCATCTCCTGAATCTGCGGCTTGTCGGCCCCGCCATAGCCGGCCACGGCCTGCTTGACCTGCAGCGGCTTGTATTCATAGACCGGTAACCCGGCATCGGCCAGGGCCAGCAGCGCCACCCCCCGCGCCTGACCCACCGCCAGGGCCGTGCGCACGTTGCGGCTGAAGAACAGTTCCTCCACCGCCGCCGCGTCGGGCCGGTGCCGGGCGATCAGGTCAGCCAGGCCCCGATAGATCGCCTGCAATCGCCTGGGCAACGGCTGATCCGGCGGGGTGCTGATCACCCCGCACTCCAGCAGAGCCAGACCTGCCTCATCCTCGCGCACCAGCCCATAGCCGGTGAGGGCCGTGCCGGGGTCAATGCCCAGGATCAACACTAGGCCTGGGCCTCAAAGGCGGCCATCAGTTCGTCGGTGATATCCAGGTTGGAGTAGACCGCCTGCACGTCGTCCAGCTCTTCCAGGGCGTTGATCAGGTTCATGTTCTGGAAGGCCTGCTTCTCCTCCAACGTGATTGTGGTCTTGGGCACCATGGTCAGTTCGGCCGACTCCAGGGCCAGGCCGCGCGACTCCAGAGCCTGGCGCACCGTCTGAAAGTTATCGGGCGTGGTATAGATCTCGATCAGGTCCTGGCCCACAACCACGTCGTCAGCTCCCCACTCGACGGCGATGTCAAAGATCTCGTCCGGATCGTGGTCATCCGGCGCCAGGGCCAGATAGCCTTTCGGCTCGAACTGCCAGGCCACGCAGCCGGCCTCCCCCAGGCTGCCGCCCAGCCGGTTAAACGAGCGTCGCACCTCGGAGACGGCCCGGTTGCGGTTATCGGTCACCACCTGGACGAGGAGGGCCACGCCGTGCGGCCCATAGCCCTCGTACATCACCTCTTCCAGAGCATCGCCCTTTTCCAGGCCGGCTCCGCGCCGGATGGCCCGCTCGATGTTCTCCTTGGGCATGTTGGCCGCTTTGGCCTTGTCCACCACCAGCCGCAGCTTAAAATTCATGTCAGGGTCGGGGCCGCCTTCCCGCGCCGCGATCGAAATCTCTTTGGCGAGCTTGGTAAAGATCTGCCCCCTCCTGGCATCTGTGCTTGCCTTTTTCCGTTTGATCGTTGCCCATTTGGAATGTCCGCTCAAGTTTGCCTCCTCATAACTCGACATTGTTAACCGGCGCGATGTCCAATCGCCCCCGCCTTCCCTGGATGCCAATGGGCCCAGACCCCCGGCGAGCAGAGGGTTTGTGGACCGCCGCTCACACCCGCCGTCCTGCTTTCAGCTCATCCTGGAGCGCCCTGAGGCTGTCCCAGTCGCCCGCTGCCGCCAGGCGTGCCTGCTCCGGCCAGGTAGCCGGATCGGCCAGTTGTAGCAGCCGGGGGTCCGCCTGGCGCAAGATCTGCTCGATGTGCCCGATTTCGGTGGCGGCCAGTTGAGCAAAGGTGGTGATGCCCGCTGCCTGGAGCACATCGGCGATCTTGGGGCCGATCCCTTCGATGACCTTCAGATCGTCCGGCGCGGAGGGCGCAGGCGGGGCTGCAGCCGCTGCCACCTCGGCACGACCGGCAGCCGACGGTTCAGCGGTCGGGGCCGGCTCTGCCTTGCCGGCTTGTGGCACGCTGCGCTTCCACAGCCACCAGAGCCAGCAGAGCAACAACGCCACCACACCCAGCACAACGGCCAGAGCGACGAGGGTTCCCACCACTCTCAGAAACATCTTCTCTCCTCTCCTTTCTTGATCGTCTATCTTCCCAGCAACATCCTGATCTGCCGGGCCGTGCCCACAGCCTGGCCGCGCCAGTGGTTGTTGGCAAAGACAAAGGTCGTCTCTGCCTGCTCATCCAGGGAGCGGATCTTGGGCACCCACTCACTCAGCTCTTCGTCGGAGTAGGTATAGTCGTACCGCTCCCAGGCCTGTTCATGGTTCCACCATTTCTGCGCGTTCCGGCCATGAAAGCGGACATAGGCGACCGGGCCGGTTGCCTCGGCCACGGGCGGCAACAGCCCCTTGAGCTGCGGTTCGTCCACGCAGCAAAAGCCCAGCCGGTTTTCCCGTAGAAACCGGAAGGTCTCCGGCGAAAGCCAGGCCCGGTTGCGCAGTTCGACCACCACCGGCAGTTCGCCGAACCGCTCGCGCAGCCGTTTCAGATAGTCCCGGTTCTCCGCATTGGCGTGGAAGGAGTAGGGGAACTGAGCCAGGACGCAGCCGAACCTGCCCCCCTCCAGGAGCGGTTGGAGTGCGGCCAGGAAGGTCTTGAACTCCCCCTCGTTCTCCTGCCGGTCATGGGTCAACCCCTGGAAGGCTTTGACGGTGAACAGGAAACCGGGGGGTGTCTTGGCGGCGATCCGCTCCAGCGTCCAGGCGTTGGGCTGGCGGTAATAGGTAAAGTTCAGCTCGGTCGTATCGAACTCGCGGGCGTAGAAGGCCAGCCAGTCCGACCTGTCCAGGTCGGCCGGGTAGTACGGGCCGACCCAGTCGTCGTAGCTATAGCCGCTTGTGCCGATGCGGATCATACGGGTTCCCCCTGCTCTGCTATGCTTCCTATCACATACCGTGTTCCGGGTTCAAGGAGTGTCAATTGCAAAGCCGATTCCTCTCTTTTGATGGCTTCTTCAGGCACTCCACCAGGATCTGCGGGTTGATGCCAGTTGGAAAAGCGAAATTTGGATGCCTCCAGGTATTCCTCGACGATCTCAAAAGCCAGCCAGTGCCGTTTTAACCGTTCAGCGACTTCACCGGTGATATTGCTGCCTGCAAATGGATCGAGCACCAGATCGCCGGGATCGGTAAGAAATTCGATAAAGAACCAGGGAAGACCATGAGGAAACCGTGCCGGATGGGGTTTCATACCATGCTCACGGCATTCACGCAAATAGGTGCTATTTGAGTCGGTGTTTGCAAGACTCAACAGATTCGGTGGAATCGCCCCCCTGTTGTCCTTTGCAAAGTTCTCGGAAATATCATGTCCTGAAGGTCGCAGTTTTGCTTTATAGCCTTTTTTCAGCAGATCCTTCATCGAATCACTGTAAGGTTTTAGCACACGCCAATTGCTTGCTTTCGGGTAAGGTGTCTTCGACAACCACCAGATGGGGTCAACCGCATCTTTGACACGAATTCGCCGCACTGTCACCCATTCGGCAGGGGAAGGCAACCTGGATGGGTTATACCAATAAAACTCCTGAGCCAGGTGGAACCCCAACTGTTTACACAGGGCGATCACCAGTTCAAAGTGGTATAATGAACGGGTCGGTTGGCCTTTGATCCAGGTACCCCCTATGTCAATGACCAGGCTTCCGCTACTCTTGAGCACTCGCTTGAACTCAACCGCAAACTCCAGAAACCACGGCACATAATCTGGATCATCCACGTTGCCATATTCTTTTTTGCGCTTCAGGGCAAATGGTGGTGAGGTCACGATCAGGTCCACCGACTCGCTTTCCATCTGACGCAGGTAGACCAGCGCATCACCCAGATAGGCAGCCCCATACCGGGTTGTGTAAAAAGGTTTGTCTTCAAAAGTCTGAATCACAGCCATGCCCTTTGACTACCGAACCACAAAGTAGTCGGCCCGTTCTTTCACTTTCATTGCCTGTTCGGCCTTACTATTCAAAACGGCCACAATTGACGTTGGATCCCTGCTTATATCCTCTAATTCGTGCCCATTCAATAAAATTACATTGAGGTTACATGTTTTCATCACATGAGAGGCATAGTTATAGGCATCTTGGGTGAAGTTGCCTGTCGTTATGACCATCACTACGTTAGAGTAGATAAAGGTGAGCGAGAGTCCCACCTCCTTTGCGATGTCATCCAACCGGACCACCTCGGTATTCTTGGCCTGGATCTGCCAGCGGCTGAAGATCAACCGTGCTCCCTCGACGATGACATCTACTTCGGCCCCACCCGTATCAGCACTGCGTGTACGCCAACCCTTGAAGTCCAGGTCAATCAGCCGGGTGAGGCAGATTGCCAGCAATTCGAGCGCCTGACCTTTGATATGTCTGTCCGATGACTTGAGATCGGCGAGTATCTGTGACAATGGCCGATCAAAAAGCTCTCTGGGAACCAACCTGGACTTTTCTGCTGCAGCAGAAAGAATTGGCTCCGAGATTTCCCGATGAAACCTTGGGGTCCGTGAAACCAGATAAGGTTTGGCTCCGCGTCCACTTGTTGATTTTTCTATCTGGATGTATCCCAGATCCCGCAATGGAAATAGAACGGCTTTGGGCAGTTCTTTGTGATTGTACTCCACTGCATAGAGGGCGCTAGCCATGTCAGCCACCTTGTTCGCCGCAAAGGGATCCGGATCGGGAATACGCACCAATGCGCGTAAGAAAGCCCGCTGCCCTGCGTTGAGTTGAGTCAGGATGTCAATCGCATCCGTGCCGATACCCAGGATCTCTTTCAGACGCTTCTGATTTACTTCATACAAGCGGGGGCTACCCTGAACACTTGCAAAGATACCGGCTTGTGCCAGCCATAACCGCATGCTGCTAAGATGGACTGCGGCGCGTGGAACATGTAATCCTCTCTGCTCAAGTCGTTCTCTCCATGTGTGCAAAGTGATTTTTTCACCAGATGACTGCATGATCTCTAGTGTTTCTATGACAGAAATCCCTTTTAAATTCAGTAAGATATGTCTGGCAAATTGCTCATAAAGCGCATCTGGTTTACCTGCGAGAGCCAGCAGTTCCCGTGCCAGCCCGGTCGGTGTTGCAGCGTCTTCAGCCAAAAGGCCATATGCTCGCAAAGACAATACCGTGTTGTCAGCCAACTTCCGACGCTGGGTCAAAGACTGGTTTGCGAAAAACCTATCCCGGATAGCTTCCGTGATCTTGCTCCGGTTTCCTGCTTCATTATGGATTATCTGGAGCAACTCTGGTAGGCTCACCTGGTTTGGACTGAATTGAGCACCGAAAGGAATTTCACTTTTCTTTGCCACAATTTACCTCACAATAGCTAGTCAGTGACAGGTACTCTTGCTCCAAAACTATCGTTTCAGACAATCTATGATCGGGGCCGACTGCATTTTCTAGAGAATTCTACACCTTTAGCGGGAACAGTGACCTCACAACTTTGTCGCAGACTCCCCGTTTTACTTCGGCTCCTCTCCTGGGAGGTCAAGGCCCCGGCCCGACAGCACCTTCCGTCCCCGCCCGGCCCCCAGGTCGGGTCCCACGATCCCCTCCTCCTCCAACTGGTCCATCAGCCGGGCGGCGCGAGGAAAGCCGATGCGCAGCCGCCGCTGGAGGAACGAGGTCGAAACGGTTTCCTGCCCTCTGGCCAGCTCAATGGCCTGTGCCAGCAGGTCATCCGCCTCGTCCCCGGCCTCGACCTCCAGCCAGGGCGGGAAAAGGGGGACCTGCGTTGCTTCCTGTTGCCGGCCCTGCCAGAAAGCTGTCAGCCGCTCGATCTCTTGATCGGAGACGAAACAGCCCTGCAGCCGGATCGGGGCCGACTGCTGAGGGGACATGAACAGCATGTCCCCCCGGCCCAGCAGGTTTTCCGCCCCCCCCTGGTCAAGGATGACCCGCGAATCCACCTGGCTGGTGACGGCAAAGCTGATGCGCGCCGGAAAGTTGGCTTTGATCAGGCCGGTCACCACCTCCACACTGGGTCGCTGGGTGGCGACCACCAGGTGGATGCCGGTCGCCCGGCCCATCTGGGCGATGCGGCACAGGTGGCGCTCTACCTCGTCAGGGGCCGTCATCATCATGTCGGCCAGCTCGTCAATCAACACCACCAGGACCGGCAGGGGCTCCTCCCCCTTGCGCCGGACCAGGTGCCGGTTATAATCCTCCAGGTTGCGGGCCCCGGCGTGGTGGAACAGCCGATAGCGTTCGTCCATCTGGCGGGTGACCCAGGCCAGGGCGGATACCACCTGTTCCACCTCCACCACCACCGGCCCCACCAGGTGAGGGAGGCCATTGTAGCCGACCAGCTCCACCATCTTGGGGTCCACCAGCAGCATCCTGAGCTGATCCGGACGGTTGTTGCACAGCAGGCAACAGATGATGGCGTTGATGCACACACTCTTGCCGGAACCGGTAGCCCCGGCGATCAGCAGGTGCGGCATCAGCGCCAGGTCCACAGCCACCGGCCGGCCTGACACATCCTCCCCCAGAGCGATGGCCAGAGGGGAGTTGACGCGCCGGAATTCGGCCGATTCCATGACCCGGCGCAACGAGACCAGCGAGACCGTTTCGTTAGGCACTTCCAGGCCGACCAACGGGCGACCCGGCACCGGCGCTTCGATGCGGATGGGCGCAGCGGCCAGGGCCAGGGCCAGGTCGTTCACCAGAGCGGCGATGCGGGCCACGCGCACCCGCTGCTGCCGCACCTGGCCGTCGGCCATCCGGCGCTCAATGGTTCCCGGCTCCAGCCCAAACTGCGTGACGGTCGGCCCCTGGTTGATCTCGACCACCTGGCAGGGCACGCCGAAGCTGGCCAGGGTCTCCTCGATGATCTGCACTTTGCGACGCACATCGGTATCGCCATACGCCTGAGGCGAGGCCGGGTCCAACAGCTCCAGCGGCGGCAGGCTCTCATCCCTGGGCCGTGGTCTGGGCGCCCTCTCCCTGGACTTTGTCGCCTCCCTGGCGCGGGCCGGCTTCGCTTCTCGCTCCCACCACGGCACCTCCACCGCGTCAGGCAGCACGGGGGTGCCCTGGCGTGCCGTCCACCGCCGGCTGAAGGAGGCGACCACGGCCCGGGCCTGGCGCCGGCCCCAAACCTCCACCTCCGGCCACCACGGCTGGAGCAGCAGGAAGAGGGCCAGCAGGAACAGGGCCAGCAGGACCGCCATGCCGGCTATTTTCCCCAGCCCGTTGGTCAGCAGCACGGCCAGCGCCCAACCGACGTATCCGCCGGCCCGGCCCTGCTGCGCCACCAGGAAGGCCCCCTCGGTGCCGGAGTGCAGCACCGACGGCATGTGGCTGGCCACCAGCGCGGTCAGCAGCAACAGTTCCAGCCCGATGAGGGTCAGAGGTCCGATGGGCCACCGCTGGCGCAGATCGCGCCAGCCCAGCCGCAGCCCCGCCAACCCCACGGCCAGGGCCAGGGGATAAGCCCCCCAGCCAAGCCACTGCCGGCAGGCCAATGCCCAGCGGTTCAAGAGCGCCCCGGACGAGAGGCGGGACAGGCCCAGCAGGGTCAGGGCGGCCACAATCACCAGCCCCAGACCGATCCCTTCCCGTTGCAGCGGCCCCAACTCCGCTCGCCAGCCCGGCCGCCAGCCTTTGACCCGCTCCCACAGGCCGGGTTGCCTGCTGATCGTTCGGCTCTGCCTCCCCGGCCGGGGGGCGGGCGGGGCGCGGCGGGTCTGAGGCCCATGCCGCCGACTCATGTTTCCGCCTCAGGTGCGATAGGCCTGGCGCAAACTCAGCCCCAGGCGATGCCTGGCCGCATCCACGTTTAACACCCGCACCCGCACTCGATCCCCCTCACGGACCACATTGCGCGGATGCAGGAAGCTGCCCTCTGCCAGTTCCGAGACATGGATCAGCCCTTCAACCCCCTCCGCGACCCGGACAAAGGCGCCAAAGCTGACGACATGGGTCACCACCCCTTCTACCACGGCGCCAACCCGCAGATCCGCCTCGACTCTGGACCAGGGGTCGGGGCGCAACCGCTTCAGGCTCAGGGCGACACGCTGTTCGTCGGGGTTGACCCCCAGGACATAGACCTCCAGCTCCTGGCCGAGGGAAAGCAGATCGGCCGGGTGGCGCACCCGGTCCCACGACAGCTCAGACAGGTGGATGAGCCCTTCGACGCCGCCCAAATCCACAAAGGCCCCAAAGGTGGTCAGGTTGGTGACCGTGCCGGAGCGGATTTCGCCCGGCCTCAAGGCGTTCCAGATTGCCGTCGGCGAGTGGGGGCCGGAGGCCGCAGCCCGCTCGGAGAAGACCAGCCGGTTTTGCCCTTCGTCCACCTCGATCAGGCACACCGTCAGCCGTTCGCCGATCCGCCGCGCCAGTTCCGAGGTCCGCTCGTCCGGGTCAAGGGCGCGGGGCATCTCTTTCAGTTGAGAGGCCGGCACAAAGCCTTGCAGGCCGTTCCATTCCACCAACAGCCCGCCCCGGTTGGCGCCGGAGACCCATAGCGAGAAGGACTCGCCTCGTTCGAGAGCCTGTTGGGCACGTTGCCATTTGCTCATCGCGCCATTGTTTCTGGCTGCTTCAGAGGCGAGGGTCGGCCTGTACTCCTCTTCCAAACCCAGATCAGAAAAGATTTCCTGGGGATCGGCCGGCGGGGCGGTTTCGGGCACCACCTGGCCATGCTCCACCAGTGACCGCCAATACTCCTCTTCTCGCGCCGTCCACCATTCCCGGTCCTCGGCCGGGATAGGCCGCAACCCCACAGTTTTGTCCGTTCCTCCTTGCCTCACCTTTCCCAACCTCTCCCTGGAGGGCAGGCTGGCCCCCTGCCTTTCATTATAAAGGAGTCAAAGTTGCTTGTCAAGGCGATTCTCGTGTCCCACGGGCCTGGAGGCACCCTGGCCCGCCACCATCCCGCCCTGTTCCAGATCGGCCAATGCCCTGGCGACCTCAGCAATGGCTATCCGCTGCTTGCGATACAGGTCCGATTCACTCATCGCCAGCCGCGAGGCGATGTCATGCACCCGTAACCCCCGGATGAACCTCATCTCCAGGATGTTGTACAGGAGCCATTCGCTGGCCGTCATCTTGCGCTCGCCATCGGGGCGCACCTGTTCGATCGCCTGGTTGAGCACCGCCCGCAAGGCATTGGCCGGGCTGCCCCCCTGCTCCCGGAGGACCTGGCGCACAACGCGCAGGTTCAGGAGGGGGCTCTCCGTCAGCTTGGGGCCACCCCAGTAATGGCTCAGGGCATCTTTGACCCACTGCTGAAACTCCGGGGCATAGACGGGGCTGCCGGCCATGGCTTCCATCGGCGGCGAGCCGGCATAGCGGGTGGCATCCTGCCAGCGGTGCAACTGCTCAATGTTGGGCAGGATGCGACGCAGGGTCTCGAACACATTCTGTTGCAGATAGCGGTCTTCCAACGCCTCCTGGGCCCGACCGATGAGCAGCCCGGCGATCTCCTGCTCGTCGGAAGAGAGGTCAGGGAACGGGGCCCGGGCCTGCACCCCCAGCACACCCAGACATGCCTGGTCGCTTTGACCGGTCAGCGGCACCAGCCAGAATCCATCGCCGGGGGAAAAGCGGCCCCCCTTCTCCGGGTTGAGGTGAGACATGGCCAAAGCCGCCAGATCGTGGCTGCGCAGAAAGTTTTGGACCAGTATCCCATCGCCGCAGTGGGCCTCCAGGTGGTGGTGCCCGCCTGCCAGGACGGCGACAAAGCCGGTCCGCACCTGCAACAGATCGCACAGCGCCGCCAGCGTGCTCTCCAGGAAGGTGCGCAGGTCGGCGGTCGTCAGCAGCCGCCGGTCCAGGGTCTGGATCCAGGCGATCTCCTCCCGATCCTGGCGGTAGATGAGGCGGTCAATAAAAGGCTTGGCCCGGTTGATCGCCAGTTGCATCAGGACCATGACGCCCACCACAGCAAAGATGAGGACCGTATCGCGGGGCAGGCCCAGGATCTCCTGAACCCTGGGCACGGCCAGCATGGTAAAAATGACCCCCGCGCCCACCAGTGGGCCGCGCAAAAGATAATGGATGAGGTTGTGCCTGATCACCCGGTCGGGGGTCAACGCCCCAAAGTAGGCGACGCTGTAAGCCATCAGGATGATCATCAACAACACGCCGACGTTGCCGGCCAGGAGCAGAAGCTGAAAGCCGGCGGTGGGCAGCAGGTCTGGGATGCTGGTCACCACCAGATAGGGAAAAACGCCCAGGGCCGGGGCGACAAAGGCCAGGCCCAGGTAGGCCATCCGCCGCCGCGAGGCCCGCGTCAGGCAGCGTTGCCGGGCATGGCGGATGTTGACCGCCCCCCACAACACGGTCACAAAGAAATAGAGGGCAAACCCCCCGAAGAACGGCCCGGCCACCAGGTGGGAGGCATAGGGCTGATATACCCCATCGTAGACCAGCAGCTCACTCAAGAGGACCAGGGCCAGGAAAATGGCACTGGCCGCATAGCTGAGCAGCACGGCGATCCCTCGCCACCGCGCCCGCAGGTGGGTTGTCTGCAACACCGCATCGGAAAAGTGCAGATAGGCCGCCGGCACAAACGAGATGCCGATCCACTGGAATTTGAGCCAGCGCACGGCCGCTTCCTGGGTGCTTACTTCAAAGAGGACCACATCGCCGGCATACACAATCAGCACAAAGCTGAGCAGGGCACAGAACGCCCGGGCGACCGCACTGCGATAGTTGTGCGTCAGAAGATAGATGAGCACCGAAAAAAAGGTGAGGACGATTGTGGCCGAGACCACCTGATTAGCCAGGTCCAGTCCCCTGGTGATCCACTGCATCACATCTGCCATTCCACCTCAACCCCACAACCCTGCCGAGGATGGTCATAACCCCTGCACGAAAAAAAGGGCAATATCCTGATTGGTGTAATAATGGTCATTAAAGCCACAGAACTGAAATCCCAACTTCTGATAGAAGGAGACCGCCGGATAGTTTTTCGTCGTCATCTCGGCAAAAAGCTGCCGCAGGCCCTGGGCCCGGGCCCAGCGACGCGCATGGCGTATCAACGCCGTGCCGATCCCTCGCCGGCGGTAGTCCCGCTCCACAGCCAGGTTGGCCACCCAACCACTCTGCTGCCAGGGCTGGGCCAGAAGGTCCACGTAGCCTCGCACCTGCCCATCCAACTCGGCCACCAGAAACCCTCCGCCCTGTTGCCAGTCTTCGACCAACTGTTCCAGGTCGCGGGGGTATTCGATGCGCATCTGCCGGGGCAAACGCACTACATCAAAGGTGACCCCTACCTGAGAATCTCCCTGATGGACCTTCATCTGCCAGACATGGTCGGTCAGGCAGTCGTGATCCATGCTCAGGCAGAGATTGAGATCGGCTATCGTTGCCGGGCGAATGACCATGTTTCCTCTATCGTCCCCCATTGCTGATTGTACCATTCTCGACCGGAAAAGGCAAACGTTTCCCCGGTCGGGGTTTCGAAGCGGAAGAACGGGGCCAGGAGGGCAACGGCGAGCAGTTGCCTTACAAGGCCATCCGCTACTTGACAGGCGGCGCACAATCGTGTATAATAGCAAGTGAAGGATGTCCCCTGACTTCTGGGGAGGAACGATGACCGAAATCGTCTTTGCTTTGATCGTGGGGTTCATCCTCGGCTTGCTGGTGGGATATCTGGTCCGCGATGAATCCCGCCGGTTCGAGACTGACCTGAACGTCAGACATTGACCTGGTTCTGGGGAGCCAGTGACTCCCCGCAAAGCTGGTCCAAACGGACAGGATGGCGTGGTCGTAAGGGTTGGGGGGGCCCTGCGGCCGGTCGTAGTGTCATTCTGGGCCGTTGGATAGGGGTGACGCCGCCCGGTGTCATCCCTTTTCTTTTGCCTTTTGCCCCAGCTTTTGGTACAATATCAAGGCGCAAGGCGCAGAAATGGGCCTGGGAGACTGCTGAAAAAGTCCTGGGTTGCACCGCAGAGGCCGCCGGGTTTTTGTGATTCCTCCGCGTTCTCTGCGTTCTCGGCGGTGAAAAAGAGGAGGTGATGGGATGGAGATTCAGGAACAATTGGCCGGCTTTTATCTGGGCAGCGAGTACGACCTGGACAGGGGCCAGGCATCTGGTCAGCCGGTGTACTACGATGCCCGCGATCTGACCACCCACGGCGTCATCGTCGGTATGACCGGCAGCGGCAAGACCGGCCTGGGGGTGATCATCCTGGAGGAGGCTGCCCTGGATGGCATCCCCTCGCTGGTCATTGACCCCAAGGGGGATATGACCAACCTGCTTCTCACTTTCCCCGAACTGCGGCCGGACGATTTTCGGCCCTGGGTCAATCCCGACGACGCCCGCCGCAAGAACATGGAGCTGGATGCCTATGCCGCCAGGACCGCCGACCAGTGGCGCAAAGGGCTGGCCGACAGCGGACAGGGGCCGGAGCGCATCCGCCGGTTGAGAGAGGCAGCCGATTTTGTCATCTACACCCCCGGCAGCAGCGCCGGCCGCCAGGTGAGCATCCTCGATACGTTCAAAGCCCCATCTCTGTCGTGGGACGAGGATGCAGAGTTGTTGCGTGACAGGGTGGGCAGCGTCGCCTCGGCCCTGCTGTCCCTGATCGGCCTCGAAGCCGACCCGGTGCGCAGCCGCGAGCATATCCTGCTGACCAATATCCTGGAGAACGCCTGGCGCGCCGGGCAGGACCTGGACCTGGCGCAGTTGATCCTGCGCGTCCAAAAACCGCCCTTTGCTCAACTCGGCGTCTTTGCGGTGGATACCTTTTTCCCTGAGAAGGATCGCATGGGGTTGGCCATGTTGCTCAACGGCCTGGTGGCTTCCCCTTCCTTCTCCGATTGGATCGTGGGACAACCGCTTGACGTGGAAGCCCTGCTCCACAGCCCGTCGGGCAGGCCGCAGGTGAGTATTCTGTATATCGCCCACCTTTCGGAGGCGGAGCGCCAGTTTTTCGTGACCTTGCTGCTGGAACAGGTGGTGAGTTGGGTGCGGGCCCAGAGCGGCACCACCAGCCTGCGGGCGCTGCTCTACATGGATGAGGTCTTTGGCTACCTGCCGCCCCATCCGGCCAACCCGCCGACCAAGAAGCCGCTCCTCACTCTGCTCAAACAGGCGCGGGCTTTTGGCCTGGGACTGGTGCTGGCCACCCAGAACCCGGTGGACCTGGACTACAAGGCGTTGTCGAACGCCGGGACCTGGTTCATCGGCCGGATGCAGGCCGACCGGGACAAGCAACGTCTGCTGGACGGGTTGGAAGGGGTCCAGGCGGGGAGCGGCGGCTTTAGCCGGGCTGCTTTCGACCGGCTGATCTCGGCCATCCAGCCCCGCGTGTTTCTGCTGCACAATGTGCACGAGGACCGGCCGATCCTGTTTCAGACCCGCTGGGCGATGAGCTATCTGCGCGGCCCGCTGACCCGCAGCCAGGTGCGCGACCTGGTCGGTGGACAGGCCCTATCCGCGCCGCCTGCGGCGGCGGCTGCGCCCGCCCGCACTCCGCAACCCACTCCGGCCACGCCTCCAAAGGCCAAACCGACGCCGCCTTACAGCCGGATACCGCCCCAGTTGCCCTCCTCGGTCCGACAGGCTTTCCTGCCGGTGCGGGTGCCGCTGCAGGAAGCCCTCAACCGTCTGGCCGGCCAGCGGAATGTGCCGATGCGGCTGCTGGCCGAAGCGCAGACCTTCCTGGTCTACGAACCTGCCCTGCTCGGCCTGGCAACCCTGCATTTTGCCCACACTGCCAGCCGCCAGACCCATACGCAGGAGGTGGCCTGTCTGCTGTCGGTGACAGATGCGGGCGGCCCAGTGGACTGGTCTGAGGGTCAGGCGCGGGTCAGCGCCCGCGATCTGGGGCGCAGTGCAGAACCAGAAGCCTTCTTTGCCGAACTGCCCGCCGATCTGGGCTCGGCCGGCCGCCTCGGCGCACTGGAAAAGGGGTTCGGTGACTATCTGTTCTACAATTCGGTCCTGACCCTGCGCTACAATCCACACCTGAAGCTCTATTCGGCCCCTGATGAGACCGACAAGGCGTTCCAGCGTCGCTGCCGCGAGGCTGCCGAGAAGGCCCGCGACGCTGAAGCGAAAAAGATCCGGGCACAGTTCCAAACCCGGCTCGACCGCCTGGAGGAAAAACTCCAGAGCGAAGAGCGGGAGCTGGAGGAAGACAGGCGGGAATATGATGCCCGCAAACAGGAAGAACTGCTGACCGGAGCCGAGACTGTGCTAGGCATGCTCACCGGTCGCCGCGCCAGGCGAGGGCTCTCCACCACCAGCCGCAAGCATCGGATGAGCCAGCAGGCCAAAGCCGACATCAAGGAGTCGGAAGAAGCCATCCGCGACCTGAAGGAGCAGATCCAGGAGCTGGAGGAGCAGTTGAAACAGGAGTTGCAGGACCTCAATGAGCGGTGGAATGAGCGGATTGACCAGGTGGAGGAGATCCAGGTGCGTCCCCGCCGCACCGACGTGCAGGTCAACCTCTTTGCCCTGGCCTGGTTGCCCCGCTGGGAGGTGATGCTGGGTGAGCAGGCGTTCTCCATCCCGGCGTTTGAGGTGGAGCGGGTGTGAGCCTGTTTTCAATGGGACACCGCCCTCTGCTTGAGCTGATCGCCGCCCTGCCCCACGCCAGGGTGCAGGGCAACCCCGACATCTTGATCGCGGCCATCACCCACGACTCGCGGCAGGTGCAACCTGGCAGCCTGTTTGTCGCCTATCGCGGGGTGGCCGTGGACGGGCACGATTTTATCCCCCAGGCCCTGGCCAACGGCGCGGCGGCGATTGTGGCGGAGAGACGGCCCGATGGTCTGCCGGTCCCCCTCGTCGTCGTGCCCGACGGGCGGGAGGCGCTGGCTCATCTGGCTGCGGCCTGGCACGGCTTCCCGGCGCGCCGGCTGACCGTCGTCGGCGTGACCGGCACCGATGGCAAGACCACCACCTGCACCCTGCTGCACAGCATCCTGACCGCTGCCGGTCGCCGCGCCGGGCTGATCACCACCGTCAACGCCCTGATCGGCGAGCAGGTGTTCGACACCGGCCTGCACACCACCACCCCTGATGCCCCCGACATCCAGCGTTACCTGGCGGCGATGGTCGAAGCGGGGCTGGAGATGGCGGTGCTGGAGGTCACCTCTCACGGCCTGGAGCAGCATCGGGTCACCGCCTGCGACTTTGACGTGGCGGTCGTGACCAATGTCACCCACGAACACCTGGACCTCCACGGCAGCCTGGAAGCCTATCAACAGGCCAAGGCCAGGCTCTTTCACCACCTGAGCGCCGGGTATCGAAAGCCGGGCGTGCCCAAAGTAGCGGTCCTCAACGCCGACGATGACTCGTACCGCTATCTGCGCCCCATCCCTGCCGACCGGCATCTGAGCTATTCGATTGAGGGTCAGGCCGACCTGGTCGCCACGGCCATCCGCCACTCGCCGGGGGAAACCCGCTTTCTCGTCCGCTCGCCCCAGGCCGGGTTTGAGCTGCGGACGGCGCTGGTCGGCGACTATAACCTGTCCAACATCCTGGCGGCAACGGGCGCGGCGTTGGCGCTGGAGGTGCCGGTGCCGGCCATCCAGCAGGGGGTGTGGGCGGTCAGGGGGGTCATCGGCCGCATGGAGCGGGTGGAGGAGGGGCAGGATATCATCGCCCTGGTGGATTTTGCCCACACACCCCATGCCCTGCAACGGGCTTTGGAGACCGCCCGCACCCTCACGGCGGGCCGCGTCATCGCCGTCTTTGGCTGCGCCGGCGAGCGTGACCGGCAGAAACGGGCGTGGATGGGCGCGATCGGCGCCCGCCTGGCCGATGTGACGGTCCTGACCGCCGAGGACCCCCGCCGTGAGTCGCTGGAGGCCATTCTGGATGAGATGGCACGGGGGGCAGAGGAGGCTGGCGCCATCGAGGGCAAGAGCTACTTCCGCGTGCCCGACCGGGCGGAAGCGATCCGGTTCGCCGTGAACCTGGCCCGTCCCGGCGACCTGGTCATCTGCTGCGGCAAGGGGCACGAGCAATCGTTATGCTACGGCACGGTCGAAACGCCGTGGAGCGAGCACCAGGCGTTGCGGGCGGCCCTGCGATCGCTGACCCGCTGACTCACCGACTCACCGACTCGCCGACCGTGGTGGCAGCGATGGCGCTGGTGTGGGCGTTCTGAACAAGAGGAGAAATCCATGGTCAAAGTGACGTATCGTGACAAAAGCTGGGAGGTCCGGCCGGGCAGCACCGTGCGCCATCTGATCGAACAGGCCGGCCTGAACCCGGAATCGGTCCTGGCCGTGCGCAACGGCCAACTGATCAACGAGGCGACGTTGACGGAGGATGGGGACGTGATCAGGCTGGTGGCCGTTGTGTCGGGTGGATAAAGATGGTGAATCGGCATGAAATGGTAATTACCTGCCCCCGGCTGCCTGCCACCGTGTGCCGATTGGAAATCGGCCTGTCTGGGCGCCTGGGGCGCCGGGCGTCGGCCTGCGCCGACGCGGAACCAGCGGTCGGCGCAGGCCGACCGAAGGCCTGCGGCCCCAAGCGGGCGACTTCAGTCGGCAACGGTAGGTAGCTCGACAATGTTAGATTTGACCTCACCCCTACCCCCTGGCCCCCTTCCCCTCTCCCAACTCCCTCCCCCGCTTCGGGGGAGGGCTGGGGAGGGGGTTGGAGAGGGGAAGGGGGTTGGGGGATGGGGTGAGGTCCGCCTTGATCGCCATTTACGTTAATTTAACATTGTCGAGGTAGTTACATGAAATGTAGCAAATGCGGGGGCCTGGCCGTCATCAATATGCGCCAACACCGCTTGCGGCTGTGCGCCGGGCATTTTGTCGAATGGTTTGTGGCCATGACGCAGCGGACCATTGAGGCTTACCGCATGTTCATCCCGGCCGACAGGGTGCTGGTGGCCGTCTCCGGCGGCAAGGACAGCCTGGCTTTATGGGATGTGTTGCTGCGGCTGGGCTATCAGGCGGAGGGGTTGTATATCGGCCTGGGAATTGATGAGGGGATCGCCTACTCGGCCAGGTCGCTGGAGTTCTGCCACAAGTTTGTGGCCGGGCATCATCCTGCCGCCGTGCTGCATGTCGTAGATGTGGCAGCCGAATATGGTCAGGCCATCCCCGACCTGGCCCGCCGCACCCAGCGTGGTCGGGGGAAAGCGTGCGCGGTGTGTGGGCTGGTCAAGCGCCACATCATGAACCGCATCGCCCGCGATGGCGGTTTTACGGCTATTGCCACCGGCCACAACCTGGACGACGAGGTCGCCGTGCTGATGCAGAACACCCTGCACTGGCAGGTCGGCTACCTGGCCCGCCAGGCTCCGGTGCTGGAGGAGCGGGCCGGCCTGGCCCGCAAGGTCAAGCCTCTGGCCCGCCTCTACGAGCGGGAGGCGGCGGCCTATGCCCTGGTCCAGGGCATTGAATACATCTATGACGAGTGCCCTTTTGCCAGAGGATCGACCACCAATTTCTACAAAGAGCTGCTCAACCAACTGGAGCTCAAATCACCGGGGGCCAAACAGCAGTTCTACCTGCAATTTCTCCGGGTGCGGCAGGCCGGCCAGGTGGTTTTTGTCGAGGCTGCGGAGGAAGAGTTGCACCCCTGCACCCGCTGCGGCCAGCCGACGACCGCCGGGGAGCTGTGTGCCTTCTGCCGGTTGTGGGAGTAGAACCACAGCCGGGCAGCCGGAGGCGCGATTCTACACCTCCGCGGCTCTGACCCGTCCCAGGTGCCAGAAGAGCTGCTCCAGCGGCCAGTGGAGGGCCAGGCAGACCCACAGGTTGCGGGTCAGGAGGAACACCAGGGCTGTGACCAGGGCCAACGCTGCGCGCAACCACCGTCCGCCTGCCTCATGCGGCGAGCGCCACCCCTGCCGCCAGCGGGGGTTCAGGCCCCATTCCAGATAGACCAGGGCCAGTCCCAGAAATACACCCCAGGAGATGTTGCCCAGCAACAGGCTCAGCGCCCCCCGATAAAAAGCCCAGTGGGCTTGCAGGGCAGGTCCATCCACCAGCAACGCCCACCAGGGTCGAGGCGAAAAGCGCATCTGGGAGGGACCGGCCCAGCGGCAGGCATTGGTCCAGGCCAGGGCCAGGATCAGCCCGGCGATCAACCCCACCCCCACCCCTGTGCCGGCTGCTTCCAACCAGCGGGTCACCGGCCAGCGGGCATTCAGCCCGACCAGACCCATCTCTTCTGGTGACAACACCCCCTGGAAGGGGGGCAACGGCCAGCCTCCCAGGGCCAGATAGGGAACCCCCAGGAAGAACAGAAAACGCCCGACCTCCACCAACCCACGGCTGAAGGTCGAGCGTCCAGGGGGCGTGTTCCTGAGCCACCACAGGACCTGGCTGCCCAGGACAGACGCCAGCACCGGGCCCAGGACCCAGAACCACAGGCGGGATGAAGGGGAAGGGGCGATCAAAGAGGTCACTCCTGAATGAGTAGGGCAACTGCGAGCAGTTGCCCTACAATTTGATGGGCACCAGGAGGGTGACTTTGGTCCCCTGGCCCGGCGCAGATTCGATGTTGATGGTGCCCCCCACCAGCTGAGCCCGTTCCTTGAGGTTGATCAATCCCAGGCTGCCCCGCGAGCCATAACGGCTCTCGACCGCCTCGACGTCAAAGCCCCGCCCGTTGTCTGCCACCTGGGCCAGGAACATGTCATCCTGCACCGCCAGCCGCACCCAGATATGGGTGGCCTGAGCGTGTTTCCTGGCGTTGTTGACCGCTTCCTCGATAATGGCAAACACGACCCCCTGGGCATCGGTGTCCAGGCAGTCTTCAAAGCGCTCGGCGTCAATCGTCACCGGCAGGCCCTCCGTCTCGCGCAGATTATCGGCGTATTGGTTCAAGGCGGCCACCAGGCCCTCCGTCTCCAGGATGACAGGCCGGAGGGTAAAGAGCATCGAACGGATCTCCTTGACCGTGCGGTGGGCCAGATCTTCCAGCCGGGCCAGCTCCGCTTTGGCCCGGGGCACATCCCGGTCTAGCAACAGGCGCGCAAAGTTGAGGCGCATGGCGATAGCCGCCAGGTCTTGCGTTGGCCCATCATGGAGGTCCCGGGCCAGCTTGCGCCGCGCCTGCTCTTCCTTGTCAATGATCTTGTCCCGCTCTTTCTGCAGGCTCTGGTAGAGGCTGGCATTTTGCAGGGCGATGGTCGCCTGATTGCAAAAGATGGTCAGCAACTCCACATGCTCGGCGGTGTAGGCATTGGGCCTGGTTGAAGCAAATAGAACCGCCCCGTAGGTCTCAAAACCGGCACGCAGCGGGACACAGATCATAGATTTGCAGGGCTTGAGCGATTCAAAGAGCCGCAACTCCGGGTCGGCTGAGGGCGGTCCGCCGATGATCGCCTCCGCCGAGCCGATGGCCAGTTCCAGGATCCCGTCCCGCCCCTTGATCCGCCGCGTTTCATCCTCGCGGACCACCAGGTTGCGGGAGGAAGCAGGCGAGAGATAGCCATCTGCGTCGTACAACAAGATCAGGCCGACCGACTCGCCCACACGCAGGCCCAGCTCGTCAAAGCCGAAGCGGCTGATCTCCAGGATCGTCTCCAGGACCCGTTCATAATTCAGGCTGGCACTCAAACTGAAGGCCAGTTCAACGACCATGCGGTAGCGATCAGGAGTGAGCTGATGGCCCGAGTCGGAGGTGGAGGGGCGGCGGAGCTCGGCTGAAGAGGCATGTGGACTCAGCGAGCCGCTCACCGCCGCCGCAAACAGGAACAACAGGCTATATAACCCGGCCTTGAAAAACTGGATGGCTCCCTGGCCTGCCTCCCAGGTAAATGCCTGGTGAAGCACAAGGGTAGCGATAAAGACTGCTGCGGCACACACTCCGGCCAGCCAGCCGAAACGCAGGGCGGCGACCAGGATGGGGAAAAGGGGAAAGAAAAAGAATGGGCTTTCCGCTCCGCCCGACAGGGCCAGCAGCATCACCAGGGTCACCGTATCGGCGATCAGGGTAAAGATCGGAATGGCTCTCAGGAGGAAACGAACGGTCAACAGCAGGGTGATGGTGAGGTTATAGGCCCCGAAGGCAAGCAAAAAGCGGACCAGGTTCAATGAGGAAAGGGGATGGGTTGGATCGATCAGGGCCACAACCAGGGCGCAGACAAACATCCCCCACCGGATCAGGCAGAGAGCCCAGTCGTTATTCCGTTGGCCTTCGCCTTTGGTCTGTCTCAGCCGCTCCTTCGACAACGGACCGCCTCTGTCGCCACTTCTCTGTCCCCACCAGCAGCAGACTCCGGCTCGCCTCGATCCTCTCCCATACACCCTGTGCAACTTGATTTTTCCCAGAGGCATCTGGAGCCCTCCGGGCGTTGCACCGGCCTGCCCCTCCCCCCTGCTGCATGCGGCGAGGGGGAGGAGACCTTTTCTCCCCCTTCCGAAGGGAGCCGGGGAGATGAGGAGGGGTCAGACAAAGTTGCACATGGCGTACATAGATGAGGACAGGACGGACCCCCCTCCTGCTCCCTGGCCAGGGTCGAATCGCACATGGTCGAGATAGTTATGAAAAACCGTGGCCGCGCACCCAGGTCTCAAACCGGTGCGGCCACGGTGGGCCATCCCTGAGGATGGGCGAGAAGGGAGTCGAACCCCTGACCTCGTGTATGTGAGACACGCGCTCTAGCCATCTGAGCTACTCGCCCTATTCATCCAAAGTATAGCATTCTTGCCGGGAAAATGCAAATTGGACCGGCCTGATGGGCTATTTGCCGCCGGCCTGTTTTTCAGGTATAATGGGAGTTGCTCCGGTGTCTGGCACTCTGGGCCGACCGTTGCGGTGCCTTCCCGCCGGCGGGCGGGGGAGTCAATCGAAAGTCCTGGGGTTTATGAACAAAGGATACGCCTTTGGGTTTCTGATCGTCCTGCTGGTCCTGATCTTGGGCTTCTATGTCGCCTATACCGGCTTTGTGTCCAGCCGACAGGCGCTGCACGCCCAGGCCACCCCGCTGCCGGCTACCCGGGTGGTGAAAACCCCGCGCCCGCCGACGGCCACGGCCACGGCCACAACGGTGATCCTCTCGACCCCGGTGTCGGGGATCACCGCCACCCTGACCGCCCTGGTGCCGGTTGGCGTCACCGAACCGCCGCCGCCGACCGAACCTCCTGAACTCCCATCTGCCGAACCGCTCCCCTCTGAACCGCCGCCGGAACCCTCACCGTCGGCGACCCCGCTGCCTACCCCTGTGCCTGTCCCGGCCTATCAATTCCGGCTGATCAGCGCCCGCCCGGATGCCGGCCGGGCCGGCTGTTGCTACATCGGCGGCACGATCCGGGATGGGGCGGGCAACATGCTGGAAGGGGTTCGCATTCGGGCCTATAACGAATGGCAGTCGCTGGAAGCGATCAGCAAGGGGGGGGTGGACCTGGGCCACTATGATATCCCCATCGGCATAGACAGGGTCAACTGGTATGTCATCGTTGTGGACGCAGCCGGCAATCCGGTCAGCCCTCAGGCGGTGGTTCAGTTCGATCCAGGCGTGGCCGGCTGGTATTGGGTGGAGTGGCAGCGGACCTACTGATAGGGGCAGAGCGCCGCTCTGCCCGCTACCCTCCCGCAGGTTCCATGCGGAGATGGCGCCCAAACCGGCGGGAGGGTAGGTGGTTCATTATGGTGAATAGCGGCAGCGCCCCAGGCCGCGCTCCTGGTTGAGATACTGGCAGAGCATGACATAGGGGGCCATGAGCCGCAGCTCGTCAATCTGGCTCGGTTCCATCACCGACCACCAGAACTGCTCGTCGTCCTGGGTCCAGTGGACATCGGGCATGTAGATCAGGCTCATGACGCCGATCCAGGGTTGCCAATGGTCCCTGGCATACTGGTAGGCGCGCACCATGTACTCGCCCTGCACAAACTGATCCTGCACCCGGTGCCAGTAGTAGGGGCTGTTGGGCCGTTCGTCGCGGGTCCAGCCGAACTCCAGCACCACCACCCGCTTGTTCGCATCGCCATTGTCCATCATGATCTGGCGCAGGTCTTCCACGTGGCGGAAGCAGTAGATGCGGCAGGCCGGGCCGGGGCAGTTGACGTCGCCTACGTTGTAATAGTTGGGATCGTTGGCCACCTGATCCGGATCCATTTCCGGTGGAGCTTTATAGCCGGCCCCATGAACCCCCAGGGCATCGAAATATCCTTTGGCTCCGGCGGCATACATGGCCTGGACAAAGCGGGTATCGGGCACGGCCCGCTGGCTCAACTCGGTCGTGGGGGCCAGCCCGGCGCTGATGACCAGAGCATTGGGATCGGCCTTTTTGATGGCCTGGTAGGCTTTTTTCAGCATCTGGGTGTATTCCTGAGCGTTGGGCGGCTTGTTGCCCCACTCACGGGCCAGGTTTGGCTCGTTCCACACCTGGTAAGCCTGGATGCGGCCTTTGTAGCGGGTGGCCATGGCCGAGAGAAAAGCGGCAAAGTGGTCGCTGTTGCCCGGCGGTGGGCCGGCCCAGTCCGGCTCGCGGTCCACGCGGACGATCAGTTTCAGGCCAAACTCCTGCACTTGGTCCACGATCCGGTCGGTGGTCTCCCAGTCATATTTGCCTTTGCCTGCCCCCTCGATGTCACGCCAGGCGAACCACTGCTTGACCCAGGTGAAGCCGGCGTCGCGGATCAGGCCCAGGTCCCGGTGGGCGATCTCCGGCTGCCACCACAGGAAAGCCTGGATGCCAAAGTCGGGCGAGGACATGGTGGCCGGCAGCGCAGTGGGGCGCGGCGTTGGGCCGGGCGACGGCACAGAGGTGGCGTTCGGCGGTGCAGGGCTGGGGGAGGGGGTCTCGACGGGCGGAGTTGTGGCCGGTTGCGTCGCCTCGCCGGTTGGGGTTTCGGTCGTCCCAGGCCCGGCCGTTGGCTGAGGGAGCTCCGTCGGGGCCACAGCGGCCAGCGTGAAGGTCGGACGCAAGGTTGGCCGGGGTGTCGGTGTGGCTTTGGGACCGGAAGCCAGGCGCACGATGAGAACCACGCCTACAAAGAGCAAAGCCAGCACGATGCCGACCCCCAACAGGGCAGCTATCAGGATCAAACCGCAATTGCCACGGCTGTACTCAGACTGCCCCGCGCTGGATTGTGGATTTCTGTTTCTTGTCATCGGTTTCACTCTCTTGATGGAATCACGTCCACGACCGGATTATACACCCGACTGCCGAAAAGTCAAGTGCCCTGTAGACCTGGAAGGCCTTTTCGACTCAGCGTCCCGTTCGCCCTGCTCCCGCCGGCGGGGGTCACAGACCCCCGCCGAGCGTCACAGACCCCCGCCGAGCGAGGGGACCTCACCCCTACCCCCTGGCCCCCTTCCCCTCTCCCAACTCCCTCCCCCGCTTCGGGGGAGGGCTGGGGAGGGGGTTGGAGAGGGGAAGGGGGTTGGGGGATGGGGGGAGGTCCACTATCGCCACCCTCCCGCAGGTTTTAGAACTTGCTGCTCCCGCCCGGTCTGTGACCGGGCGGCCCCCCACGGGCGGGGGTCACAGACCCCCGCCGAGCGTCACAGACCCCCGCCGAGCAATGGGACCTCACCCCTACCCCCTGGCCCCCTTCCCCTCTCCCAACTCCCTCCCCCGCT
>Ga0209162_1000991_pt1 | contig 29403 bp, 18 predicted proteins | sample YNPNPMetaG_FD_187121 | JGI IMG/M metagenome (GOLD analysis project Ga0209162, IMG submission 187121) | Anoxygenic and chlorotrophic microbial mat microbial communities from Yellowstone National Park, USA - YNP NP MetaG (SPAdes) (version 2) ...
ATCGTCAGAAGGCGGTCAACAACCAGACGGACCTAAAATATCAAGAAGAGGACTTTTGCAAATGGGTGTTGTAGTATTAGCGGTGTGTTATGGTGGTTACTATAATAGAATTGGATTAGCTAGATTAATAGACAAATTACTGTTTTCTTCCGAAAAGTTACTAAAGGGAGTGAGCTTGTCGGAGTTATTGAAGTCTATTTTAGACTCAGCTCCTAGGGCTATAGAGCGACCAGTAGATAAGATTTCTGAAAATTTTGCTAAAAATTTGGCGGATCCTAATACAGTGAGAAAAATTGAGCAATTTAGATTATTTGCTAACCCTTTTTACCCAGAGGAATATATCTTACCTAATCCGTCAAAAATATTCTCTGGAGCTTTCTTGGAAAAGCCAAGCAATAGTCAACCATTAGAGTTGCATCCAGATTTACCTAAAGAAAAAGGCTCACCTGGTTCAAAGTCAGACAGTTTTAAAATAGGGGAGTATCTTAAAATTGCTGGGTTTGACATAATTACAGATGCTAGAGGTTTGTGGGATGGTCAGCAAGAATATTGTGTTATTTTTGTTGACGACAACAATAATTATTTAGCCATTGGTTATGAAGGTGGTTTGTATGGATATGACTTTAAGCAAAAGCAATGGTGTAGGTTAATTGATAGTAGTGGTAAATATCTCCAGGTTGAAGCCAAATGGAGAGGATTAGACATTACACCTCCAAAAATGAGTGAACAAGTAATTTCTGGATTAGCGCTTGCTAATCGGTTAGGTTATCCTCGTTATCCAATAGTGCGTGGGGATGTGCAGATGCCAGAAATGAACGAAAAAGCAGGAAAATTTGGGCCAGAAAACTTTTATTCAAAAGAAAACCCGCACGGTCGCTATTTGTTTGGTAAATCGGGAGAAATAATTGATTTAGTACATACTAAGGGAATGGCTGAAAAATTGGTTCTGGCAGTTATCCAGATGTTGCAACAATACGAGAAGCAAATCAAAGTTTCACCAGGCTTAAATGAAGTCTCCTTTGAAGTTTCTATCCCTCATTTTGAGGGTGAGGAAAATTTTCCGTTTGAATATCAATGTAAGTTAAATGTCAAAGGTTTAAATGAAGTTACTGCAACTAGAGCTATATTGTTAATAGGTTTTTTGCTGATTCAGGAGACCGGTTTTCTTCTGGAAACAGTTTCTCAGCGGGCTGTACGAGATATGGTTTCAATACCTATTCCTTTGGTTGTCGGTATGACACCAGAAGATATGTATAGCAACAGTTTAGGAATGTGGCTTGCTCTAAACGAGCTTTTGCAAAATCCAAATCGAGAAGAAATTGCTCAACTTAAGGATGGAAATAGTCGAAAAGATTTTTTGAATAGAATTAAAGAGAAACTAGTAAAAAATTTTGCTGGTGAAACCCCAACAAAAGAAGTTGGACTACAAACTTTGGGAATGTATCCGTTTATACCAGTGGTTGATCCAGTAGCTTTTAGAGCGCAAGATGGTCAGATAACCAATCCGTTTTTACGTGGTAGTCAGGGAAATTTTCAAGCTATATTAGCTGACCTTAAAGAACTTTTGAAAAAGGCTAAAATTCAGGTAACCAGTGTGCCTTATCTTGCCTACAATGTTAAAAGAGCAGATAATGGTATTAGATGAAGTAAAAAGATCTTGTATAAAAGCTTACTAACACTATCAATTAGTTATTTAGAATTTACTAAATCCAGATTACCGGGGTATATTTGGGACTTAGTTTAACTGGTTTAAATTTTTTAGTAGGCGCAAAGCCACAAAATTAATTACCTATTATTTGGTTTTGACAAAACTCTACGTTTCTTTCAACTAGTTTTCCTAGTTAAGGAGTCTTTAAACATGCCACTTTTCGTTAAAATTACCACTAAACCTACATTTGATTTAGATAAAATTAAGCTTTTACGTTTTGACGAGGCTAATCAATTGGTTTATTTTCAAACCGAACTAGTGTTTAAATTTGATAATGTTTATGGCAACTTAGCCAATCGTAGCCGTGTGCTCAGGCAAGATAAAATTCAAAGCAAATATATTGAACAAGTGATTTCGGCAATTATTGATGCCGGGTTTTGTGGTCCTTTAGTTTGGAAAACTAAACTTACTAGAGAGGGTCTGGAGCTGTTGCAACAAACTTCCGATTTTACTCAGATTGCCTCCATTTTTGCTGAGGCTCAACAACTACACCTATTTCCTAGTCCAGCAGGAAATTATTACAATGGTAGTAACCAAACTAACTTAGAACCTGACATTATTTTTACTTTATAAAACTATGACCAAGTTTGATCAGTGGTACCAACGGCTAGTGAAAACTATTTTAACTGAGGGTGTGTTAGAGTTTAATCGCCGAACAGGGTATCATACCAAAACTATTACTGGAGTGGCTTATTCATTTCGTCCAATTGAGGAATTTCCTCTGTTAACTTTACGTAGAATACCGATTAAATTGTTTGTTGCAGAGACGATTTGGTATTTACAAGGAACTAAAGAACTGTCTTTTTTTCAAAAATTTAGTCGCATTTGGGACGATTTTAAGGATGACGATGGAAATACGGTAAGCACTTCCTACGGCTATCGTTGGCGTTCGTTTTTTGCTCGAGACCAAATTGCTGGGCTAATTAAGCTATTGGAAAAAGACCCTTCCAGCAGGCACGGGGTAGTAGTAACTTGGGATCCAAATAGTGATGGTTTAGATAGTCCTCCAAAGAAAAATGTCCCATGCGTTCCAATTTGGACAGCAAACATTGTGGGCGGTGAATTACATTTACATTTTTTATTTCGGTCACAAGACGTGATGTTGGGTTTACCTCATGACATAGCAGATTTCGCTTTATTGCAAATGATTTTAGCCCAAAGATTGGGGGTCAAACCTGGATTGTTGCATTATTCCGGTAGTAACGTGCATATTTACGAAAACCACTTTAAGCAGGCAGAAGAATTGCTAAATAGACATCACGAGCATCCACCAGTACAACTGGTGTTACCTGAAAATACTCTTGCTAGAGCGGAACAGAAAGATGAAAGCTTAGTTTTAGAAATTGTAGAGCAGTTGTCGAGTCAATATCGACCCTTGCCAAGCTTAGGTAAAATGCCAATTGCGTTATAATTTTTAAGAAGTTTTTTCTGTTAAGCGCAGCTAACTTCCAATTGGCTGTGGATTATTATAGGCATGTTTACTTAAGTATTAAACCAGTTATCAGAAAACAAGTAAATTTAACAAATTTTCAGTTCAAGTTAAATTAGGCCTAACTAGTTAGGTTGTTGAGTTATGTTTAACTTTCTCCAAGGAGAGATTATTCTAATTGATAAAGAACTAGGTTGGACCTCTTTTGATGTGGTTAATTATCTTAGACCAGCTATTCAAACCTATACTAATTGGCAATTAGGTACAAAAACTAAGGTGAAACTAGGCCATGCCGGCACTTTAGATCCCTTGGCTACAGGACTGCTTGTAATTGTTACTGGTAAACAGACTAAGGCTATATCTCAAATACAAAATCAACCCAAAACTTATGTGGGAAGTTTTTATCTAGGCGCGACTACCCCTTCATTTGATCGGGAATTTCCGATAGATCAGACCTTTACGATGGAACCTTTGACTCAGCCGGAGCTACAACAAGTAGCTAGTCAATTTTTAGGACCTCAGCAACAAGTTCCACCAGTCTACAGTGCCGTGCATGTTGAGGGTAAACGCGCGTACACATTGGCCAGACAGAATTTATCAGTAAACTTATCGCCCAAGCCAATAGAGATTTATCGTTTCGTTATTACTCGGGTAAGTTGGCCACTAGTAGATTTTGAAATTGAATGTAGTAAGGGTACTTATATTCGAGCTATTGCTCGAGATTTTGGATTAGCTCTTAGAGCTGGGGCTTATTTACATTCTTTAAGAAGAGTGCAAATTGGACCTTTTCTGGTTTCTCAGGCAAAAAAAGTTAAAGAGTTTGGGCTTTCTTTAAAGCAATTAAGACTTAACAGTTGACTTAGTTGACCGCAAACAGTTAGTTCCGAATAAAGAGCTTTAAGACGAGTACTTTACGACTCTGCGTTAGTTTTTAATGGGCAATTATAAAAACGATAGCCAAAAAGCATTTTGTCCAACTGGACTAGTTTACCTTGGTTTATTTATATTAAACTCACCAAAGATTTTGTCGATTGAGATGTTACACGGTTAAACTTGGAATATATTCTAGTAGAGTCTATCAAGGAAAACTAATAGGATTTGTTTTGTTGAACCCTTACCTGAAAATCACCACTTAAGATAGTGGTTAAGTTGTTAAAACTAGCCTGTTGTCAGTAGCATCAATAGTCACAGTTTGCCCGGGTTGAATTTGTTCCTGTAAAATTTTTTCGGCAATCAAGTTTTCCACTTGTTTAGCAATTACCCGTTTTAAAGGTCTAGCTCCAAACACTGGGTCGTAACCAACTTGAGCTAGATATTGCTTGGCTTTATCAGTCAATTGTGCCCTAATTTGTTGTTCGCTAAGTTTTTGGTTTAGTAAGTCAATTTGTAGATCAACAATGGCTTCAATTTCGGTCTGACTAAGACCACTAAAGACAATAATTTCATCAATCCGGTTTAAAAATTCTGGTCTGAAAAACTTTTCTAAAACTCGAAAAACTTCTTGTTGGATAACTTCGTACGGCATATTTTGTTGGTTCATCTGTAAAATTTTCTCAGAGCCTAAATTGGAGGTCATGATAATTAAAGTGTTTTTAAAATCTACCACTCGTCCTTGGCCATCAGTGAGGCGACCGTCATCCAAAATTTGAAGTAGTACGTTAAACACCTCTAAGTGAGCCTTTTCAATTTCATCAAATAAAATCACTGAGTAGGGGCGACGTCTAACAGCTTCGGTCAATTGGCCACCCTGCTCGAAGCCCACATAACCTGGCGGCGCTCCAATTAATCTAGCTACCGAGTGTTTTTCCATATATTCACTCATATCAAACCTAAGCAAGGCGTTTTCCTGGTCAAACAAAGTTCTAGCCAAAGTCTTAGCCAATTCTGTTTTACCCACCCCTGTTGGACCTAGAAACATAAAACTACCAATAGGCCGGTTTTTGTCTTTTAGACCTACTCGAGACCGTCTAATAGCGTTGGCTACTGCTATAATAGCCGGTTTTTGTCCTACCACACCTTTGGCTAGTTCTTCTTCTAGGTGAAGTAATTTAGTTTTTTCACTGCTAATCAATTTACTTACTGGAATACCGGTCCACTTACTAACTATTTCGGCAATAGTTTCTTCGGTTACCTCTAGTTTGATAAATTCCGAATTTTTTAGTTTGTTTTCGTATTCCTTTAATTCGGCTTCCAAAGCGGGAATTTCGATACGTTGGACTCTGACTAAGTTTTCCAGGTCGGCTTCTCGCTCATATTTTTCTAATTGGATTTTTTTCTGATCAATTTTTTCTTGTAATTCACGTAATTTATTCAGGGCCTGTTTTTCTAGTTCCCACTTGGTTTGCAATTCAGTTAAACGTTCACTCACTTGTTGGATTTGCTTTTCTATGTCCTGCCTACGCTCTTCAGCGCGAGGGTCTTTTTCTTGGCTTAAGCTTTGTTTTTCAATTTCCAGTTGCAGTTTTTGACGATTTAACTGATCAATAGCCTCAGGGGAAGAATCTAATTGCATGCGAATACGACTGGCAGCTTCATCTATTAAGTCAATAGCCTTATCCGGTAATTTGCGATCGGGTAAATATCGGTGTGACAATTTACTAGCAGCGATAATCGCTGAATCACTAATTCTTACACCGTGGTGCAGCTCGTACTTTTCTTTAATACCACGTAAAATAGAGATGGTTTCTTCAACGCTGGGTTCACCTACGTACACAGGTTGAAACCGTCTCTCTAAAGCTGCATCTTTTTCGATTTCGCGATATTCTTTCAGTGTAGTAGCACCAATTAGTCTTAATTCACCCCTAGCTAAAGCTGGTTTTAATATATTCCCTGCGTCAGTGGAACCTTCGCCTTTGCCGGCTCCTACGATAGTGTGAATTTCGTCGATGAACAAAATGATTTCCCCTTGAGAGTCTACTACTTCTTTGATCACACTTTTTAGCCTTTCTTCAAAATCGCCACGAAACTTGGCTCCAGCCAAAAGATCAGCAATTTGTAAACTGATAATTTTTTTATTTTGCAAACCTTCTGGCACGTCTCCTTTAACAATTCGTTGAGCTAAACCCTCAATAATAGCTGTTTTACCCACACCTGGCTCACCAATCAAAACTGGGTTATTTTTAGTACGTCTAAGTAAAATTTGCATAGTACGACGAATTTCTTCGTCTCGACCGATTACTGGATCTAGTTTACCGTTTCTGGCCAGTTCAGTAAAGTCAATTCCAAACTTACTTAAACTTTCAAAGTTTTGATCGCTAGTGGGGGTGGTTACTTTTTGCTTGCCACGGATTTTATTCAATGCTTGTTCTAGCTTAGGCAGGTCAATCAATTTTTTGTAATCAGTTTCCCTAATTAAGACGTAAAATAACAAATCTACAGATACGAAACTATCACCATTTTTGTCAGCTTCTTTTTCCGCTTTACGTAAAATTTCGTCCAAGTGTCTAGACAAATATTGACCACCGGTACCGCCAACTTGAGGCAGTTGTTTCAATTTGTTGTCTATTTCTGTTTTGACCCGATTAATATTCACTTCTGCTAGTTGTAATAACCGTACTCCTAAGGAATCAGTTTGTTCCAAAATAGCCAATAACAAATGGTCTGGCTCAATGTATTGATGTTGTTTTTCGGCAGCCAAATTTTGAGCTAACATTAAAGCTTTTAAGCTAGTTTCGGTTAACTTTTCAGGAGACATAATTTTGTTTTAAACAAATTTGTAATGACCCAAGGGGAAGACAATCTTTAGCAAGTTGTCAAGTAAGTTGCTAAAATTTACAAATCTTAAAAAGTAAAATCGGAATGATACGGCTTAATTTTTTTAAAATATCAGGCGCTTTTTACCATATTTTAAGTTAAGTTCCAACTTATTGTTGGATTGTATCTTAGTGCTTATTAGCAATCACGAAAGTAGAAATTAGTGGTTTTATCTAAGTTTCCCCCCGTTTCTAGCTTAACAAACAGTACCGTCTTCCAATTCAGTTATAAAATTCAACCAACTAGCTTTGAAAGTTTAGGTTTATCAGGTTTTAGCTTGACATTCCCAGACTAGTTAGCTTGGGCTTATAAGCTAATTAACTTAGCTGGTTTATGATTATCGATTTTGACCTAATTGATCAGGGTTATCTTGGCCAAATAGTACAAGTAGGTGGGTTTGTACACAGCATTCGCGATCATGGTGGATTGATTTTTGTAGATTTGCGGAGTAATAATGAATTAATGCAATGTGTGTTTAATCCAGAGATTAGTCCAGAAATTTTTAAACTTGCGGAAAAATTACATTTAGAAGCGGTGGTCAAAATTAGTGGAGTGGTTAAAAAACGAGACCCCGAAACTATTAACCCCAAAATTAAAACTGGAGAAATTGAAATTTTGAGCCAATCTTTAGAAGTGGTAGCACTGGGCAAACCAATGCCTTTTGATATTCACGCTACCAATAGTTTAGCTAATGAAGAGTTACGTTTGAAATATCGTTATTTAGACTTGCGTCGGTCTCGAGTCCATAATTTGCTAGTTAGCAAGCATCGTTTGATTTTAGATGTTCGCAATTGGTTTGATAGTCAAGGTTTTATAGAAATTCAAACGCCAATTTTGGCCAACTCTACTCCTGAGGGAGCCCGCGATTACTTGGTGCCAAGTCGTTTACATCCGGGTAAGTTTTATGCTTTACCCCAAGCTCCTCAACAATTTAAGCAACTATTGATGGTTGGAGGATTTACTAGATATTTTCAAATTGCCCCTTGTTTTCGTGATGAAGACCCCAGAGCTGATCGTCACCCTGGTGATTTTTATCAAATTGATGTGGAAATGGCCTGGGCTGAGGAAACCACAATTCACCAACTATGTGAACGCTTTATCAACGAAGTTTTAGCTAAGCACTCAGATAAACAACTCCTGGACTCTCATTTGGTTAGAATTAGTTTTGCCGAAGCAATGGATAAGTATGGCAGTGATAAACCCGATTTGAGGTACGAATTAGCTTGGCAAGATGCTAAGCCGGTGTTTGCTAATACTGGTTTTAAAGTATTTGCCGATCTGTGTCATAATCCTAAAGCTAGGGTACAGGCCTTACATTTAAAAAATCAGGTACACAATTTTAGTCGTTCCGATTTGGATCGGATTCAAGACATCGGACGAGAGTTTGGTTTGCCAGGAATTGCCTATATTCAATATTTTCCGGAAGAAGCTAAAAGTCCTCTATTTAAGTTTTTAGGGGACGAAAAAGTCAGTTTTTTACAAAATTTTTTTGGGGCCAACCCAGGTGATCTAATTTTGTTTATTGCTAACGAAAATCCACAAATTGTGTGGAAAGCACAAAACCGAATTCGTCAACATATCGCTGCTAAACTTAGGTTGGTGAACGAGAATTTGTTAAAGTTTGTTTGGATAGACAATTTTCCCATGTTTGAAATCAACGAAAAAACTGGTCAAATAGAATTTGTACACAATCCTTTCAGTTCTTGGCAAGGAGGCTTGCCGGCTTTGCAACAGGCCGTCGAGACTGGTACAGTAACGGAGTTAGTGGCTAGACAATATGACATTGTGTGCAATGGCTACGAAGTGTTAAGTGGGGGTGTACGTAACACTGATCCAGTAGCTCAAAAAGCTGCTTTTCAGGTAGTTGGTTTAAGTGCAGAAGAAGTGGAAAGTAAGTTTGGTCATATGTTAGAAGCCTATCGTTTTGGAGCGCCTACTCATGCTGGTTTTGCTTGGGGTTTGGATAGGTTGTTTATGGTTTTGGTTGGTGAAGACAATATTCGCGAGACAATCGCCTTTCCTAAAAATGGTTCAGGCATGGATTTGATGATGAATAGTCCTAGTGAGGTATTGCCTAAGCAGTTAAAAGAATTAGGCATTCAATTAAAGCAGTAATTCGGTGTTGTGGTTCTATTTTGGTAGTGTTGTCTGGTTGGTTTAGTCTTGTGGAGTTTTAGTTAAAAAAACAGGTATTCTGTTATTGATATCATTTGGCAATATTGGTTGGTTTAGTCTTATTGTATTTTCGCAGGTTATTCACCAAGATAGCTGTGTAATGATACCAATAGGATTGGTTGTGGGTTAGCTCTATTTTTGTTGTTGTCTAAGCAAGATTTTCCAGTTCTGGTTGACAAAACTAGAGTTAACTCTAATTAGGTTAGAGAGACTAAAATGTATGCACAAAAAAAAGGTAGTTATTTTGTTTGGTGGTGTCTCTGCCGAACACGAAGTGTCTATTATTACCGGAATTCAAGTAGCTACTAAAATTGATCGCGAAAAATACGAGCCCCTGGTGGTTTATGCCACTAACGACAGGCTGTTTCAGTTTTATCCAGGTTTTACCAATAAGAAAGATTTTTTTCGAATTAATCCAAAATTGGTATTTTTTGGTCGTGACGCTCAAGGAGCTTTTATTCAACAGCAAGGTTACTTTGCTCCCAGAATTTATTTCGATGTAGCTTATTTGGCTTTTCATGGTGGTGAAGGTGAAAGTGGTCCCATGCAAGGTTTTTTGCAAGTTGTGGGAGTTCCGTTCACTAGTTCGGCTTGCGAGAGTTCGGTGATTACTATGAACAAGTCTTTGACTAGGAAAGTTTTGACTGAAGGCGGCTTGCCAGTAGTGCCAGGTGTGGCTGTGTTGGCTGAGGAAATTAAAACTAACTTAGAATCACTAGCCGCCGAGATTGTGGCTAAGTTGGGCTTGCCAGTGATTATTAAACCAGTCCATCTAGGCTCTAGCATTGGCATAAAAATTGCCAAAACCGAGATTGATTTGCAAAAGTTTCTCTCAGAAGCTAGTTTTTTGGATGACGAAGTCGTGGTAGAAAAGTTACTAACCAATTTTGTAGAGTACAATTGTTCAGTCAGGCAATACAAAGGTAAATTACAAGCTAGTCCGATCGAAAAACCTATTGGCCGAGACGAAATTTTAAGTTTTGCCGATAAATACGAGCGTGGGGGTAAACAATCTACTGGTGAAGGAGGTATGGCCGAGTTAAATCGTGAGTTACCAGCCAAAATTGCCCCAGACTTGGCTGAGTATTTGCAACAAACAGCCATGCGAGCATATCGAGTTTGTAAATGTAACGGTGTAGTGAGAATCGATTTTATGCACACTCAGGATGGACAAACTTTTATTACCGAAATCAACCCAATTCCTGGCTCAATGGCCTTCTATTTGTGGGAAGCTGATGGAATTAGTTTTACCGAACAAATTAGCGCCACCATAGAACAAGCTTTCGAAAATTTTCAGGCTCGTGAAAGCAAGCGACTAAAATATGAGACGAACATTGTGGAAAAATTTATTGACGGTAAAGGGGGCAACAAAAACAGTGCTATTTAAACTTTTTTGAATAAATTGCTGAAAATCGTTGGCAGTGGATTCCTTCTGTTGGTAAAGTTTGTCTTGGTTTTCTAAGATCAAATCAGTTTTCTGATGCAATTGCTTTAAGCTAATGGTGATTGTGCAAGTTGTGGTTAATTAGTGTCACTAAGAAACTTACTAGCCAATCATAGACATTTCTTGGGTCTAAGTTGTTCTGGTTGGTGTTGTAAGTCAAGCGGGTTTTGGGTATTTTTTCTAAAAAAAGTTAGGAATTAGAATTTTTTAGGCGACAATCAAACAAATTTTTAAGCAAGTTCAAAATAAAAACTAGGTTTTAGTTTGTTATCACTTCTAGTTGCTGGCTAGTGCTTTTTTGACGAAAAGCAGGAGAGTTTGGGTTGGCCTTTGGTTGCCCTTAGTTTGCAAGGTGGACAAAACTTTCTTTCTGGAAAAATTTTCAACAAAAAGGTTTTTTGCATAAATTAGCATCAAATTTAATACAAGGATAATCAAGCTTACACAAATTTAACGAGTTCTGTTAATTAAGTTACCATAAGTGGTGAGTTTATTCACCAGCTCTGCCAGAATTACTTGCTTGAGGAACAAATTCACTTTTTAGTTTGTTCAATTAATTACAGACACCAATAGCTACTGGTTACAGGTTAGTATAGAGTTAACTGTACAACTAACCCTAAGTCATGGCAGGGATGGAAAGGGTAAAACAAATAATGCCACGAACAATGGCTATGATTAGGCCAAAAAGTTGACAACTTTGGTTTTGCCTCAAAGTGTCACTATTTTGTTACTAGAAAATGTTCTTTAAGCGATTAAGTTTGTTTACTACCAGGGTAGTGCGTAGGCTAGTTACGAGTCAGTTTCTTCAAGCCTCTAGTATTATTTTTGTAGTTAATTTACTGGTGGCTGCGGTTAACTATTCTGTGCCTATTTTAGTGAGAAATCTAACCGATAAAGATTTTTTCCCTAGCTGGATTGCTTTGAACAGCACGGTGGCAATTACTTTGGTAGTTTATACTGCCTTACAAACCGAATTTACCAAACGAGTATCTTTTAATCACACCCACTACGGCATTCAATCAGCTCAGGACTACTTGGAGTTTATGAAGTCAGGATTAACCAAAATTTTTTGGCTAAGTATACCATTTTGGCCAGGATTGGTTTGGCTAATTAACTTAGCCAGTCCGGTGAATAATTGGTGGTTAGCTGTGGTGGTGTTGGCGAATCTGTTTTTTCAAGGCTATGCTGTTTTACACAGCAGCTATTTGCTAGGGCTCTTGCGAGTGTGGGATTTTTGTCTAGGTTTAATTTTAGCTACCCTAGCTCGTCCCGTAGCTACTACAATTATGTTACTGTTAGGTTGGCAACTGTATGCCTTGCCGTTGGGTTACGTAGTATTTGCTTTGATTTTGCTTGGTCATAGTATTTGGGTAATCCGTCGTCTACCCCGAGATTCATTATCTCAGGAATATCAAAGTGACTGTGCACAAGCTACTACTAATTTTCGATTAACTACCGAGTTTTGGGGACTGGTAAGAACTGTATTGTGTTTTTTTACGCTTTCGGCTATGTTTAATTTAGTAGCCATTGTGGGAGAGCGTGTGTTAGCATCCCAAGATAGATATTTGCTGGCTGTACTGTTTACTTTTGGACAAATTATTCACTATGGAGCTATAGCTTTTCTAGGAGCTTTTGTGGCTTACTCAGCCAAAAGTAAAAATCTGAAAATCTATTTGACGTCTGTAGCTGCGGTGGCTTTGATTACTTTGGGTATTGCGGGCGGATTTTGGTTATTTGGGCCGTGGCTATTGGCTTTGATGAAAAGTTTAGAATATATTTCGCAAATGCATATGATTTTGTACTTTGCTGGGTTTGTGGGTTTGTATAATATGATATATGTTTCGACTCAATACCTAATCAGTCGCAATGATTATTTTTTGTTTGGTTGGTTAGCAGTGGCTATGGGCTTACAAATCTTACTGTTAACTAATTCTCACTGGATTGGGCTAACCGGGTTAAATTTGTTTCAGTTTATAAGTATTAATTTAGTGATTGCTGCCTTGGTTATGTTGGTTTTGGTAGTTAGGGTGTTGTTCTTAAAGGAGAACCAAAAATTGTCTCCAGTTTAAACAGCTTAATTAGTTTGTGACATCATATTAGTTAATAGGCTACCTGTTTAGGTAAGTTTGCTTGAGGGGCTGAAGCAAGGCAATTATTTTTTGGGTTTAGTCTTGATTTCATTAGACATAAGGTTGTTGATCAGTTTTGTCCTTAGGCAAATAATTTGCGGTTAATAATTTTAATAGACCAACCTAAGAGTTAAGTGAAAGTGGTGGGGTTAGATTGTTTACCAGACATCTTTTATAACTAAGCTAATATAAGTTAGCTTTTTTAGAGTTTTCAGTTTCCAGGTTAACCAAGTACTTTATCAGTAGGTCTAGTGGGCTAACGATACTCTTTTTTTATTGGTCGATGATTTGGCAAGATTGGTGTGGCTAATTAAACTTATTTGTTTAATTTTGAGAATAATCTTAGAAGTTTTGGGTTTTTCTAAAATTAATCGCTTTTAGTTGAAAGTAGATATGAAAAAGCGAAATTTTTCTTTTGAGCTGGTCAAAGGGCTCTTAGAGTGGTTTGAAAGTGAATTAAAGTGTCGAACGCAGGTCTCACAACCTACTTTTATCAATACTCAAGTTGGGATGAAAAATAGCGATTTTCTAAATTTAAACAGTTTTTATTGGAAAGTTATGTGAAACTAAATTTGCCGTCACAGTTATATCTTTAAATTCGGTTGCGGATACCAAACAGTTTTGCTTACTTTGTTAGATGGCTAGACTAACACGGCTAAACTTTGATACTTGGAGCCTGAAGTAAGAGGCAATTGCAGACTACTTGAAATTAGGGAAGGTGGTAATTATCTGAAAGGATTTCCGAATGGATTATTGGTGGGATTTTGGTTGGGTTTAATTTCTATTTCAGAATTTGATTGGGTATCTGAGTTACGAGATTTTAGATTTTGAGTGTAGAGTTTTTCTATGTGAATTTTTAAGGTTCTAATTTCGTCTTGTTGGTTTTGTACCATAGTTCTAAGAATCGAAGTTTCGTCATATAAGCGGTTGACCATTTCGCTTAAAACGGCAGTGTCTTGGTGAATTTTTTGAGTAGTCTGACTTAGGCCGTTGATAATAGCTTCACCTGCGTCTTGTTTTTGAGATACTCTTAATTCTTCAACAGTTCGTTCTAAACGGTTAAGAATACGGATTACTTTTTCAATCAGAGTTGTTTGGTTACGCAAAATTTGCTGATCGTTTTGGCTTTTGTTACCTAAAGTAACGTTGTCATTGGTTTTGCTAGTGCGATTGATAATGCCAACACTATCTCCTGAAGTGGCGTTTACGTTAACAGGAATCTTTATAGCTTCTTCTGAAGATTTAGATTTTTTTTCGGAATCTTCAGGTTTTTGGAAATTTTGGGAGTAGGGTTGAGTGTTGTTAGTAGTAGTGGTGTTTGTGGCTTGATTTGTACTTGGAGTTGGCTTTAATGAGTTGTCGTAATCGTTGGTTACATTAATTTGATCGAAAGGAATTTGGGTTTGGCTGGTTGTTTGGGGTTGAGTGGCAGCAAAATTATTATTAAACGGTGGTTGGTTTAACGGGTTTATCGGATCATCCGAGAGGTTAGGTTTAGTTTGGGTTGGGTTAGTATTCGGCAGTGGTTGAGGTTGGCTTACAGGTGGTTGGGGTGATGGGGTTGGTGGAATTGGAGCTGTTGCTTTTGTGGGTTGATTATTCACCGGAAATTGAGGCTGGTTAAGCGGTTGTCCAAAAGGATCATTAGGTGGAATAGGCAAGGGTCCGGTTGGTGGCACTGGAGTACTAACTGCTCGGTTAGGCTGAGGAGTTGATGCTGGCCCAGCATTAAACGTTTGGTTGTTTGTGGTCCCATTTGAAGCGTTAAACGCTGGATTGTCACTTGGGAATGCGGCTCCTGGTTGATTGCTAGCAAATCCTTGAGGGATAGCTTCTTTTTGGTTTTCCTGCCAGATTTCGTGTAAGGTATCTACCAACTCCTGTTGCTGTTCTGGGGTAGCGTTAGGAATCCAGTCGTACCATTCTTGCTTTTCTTGATCGGTTAAAAAATAAGAAAAATCCACAGCTTGATAGGGATCTTTGGGGAAGCCGTCAGGAAAAGTTTGGTTCATAATGATTTTGGTAATTTTTTGTATTTATTTAACCCAAAAAAGGGCAAACTGGTTATTAGTATAAGCCAAAAATATACTGTCGTCAAATTAAATTTTTAACCCGAAGATAGGTTTTGGATAAGTTCAGAAAAATTTATTGAATACCAGGTTTATATTGTTCAGGTAGGGTAGGTTTTGGCTCAATTAAAAAAGTAAAATTTCTTAAAAAACTCAGTATAAATCGATATTAATTTAGGTTTTTACAGAAAATTAGTGTGTAATTGTTTTATTAATCACCACCTAGTTGTTTGGTCTTGGTTACATACCAGGTTTTGGTTGTTGTTAACGATTAAATATAAACATCCTTTATCTTAGTTAACTTGGCTGCTTAGATATGAAACTAGGTTGGTTATTTTTGCCGGCTTTTGTCAGTGGTCACAGTTTGGTGATTGAAGGGGTAGGTTTAGTGTGGTTAACTTAATGAGGTATATTTTGCTTAGTTACCAAGAACAATGATGTTTTCTACTTAAGTTTTAAGAAGCAGCTGACTACTAACCTTGGATATTTATAATCAAGGACTTTAGATAAGTTTTGGTGTATGAGTAATAAATCTAATTAGCGCTTAAGTATCAGTCTACAGATCAATTGGTTTTAATTTTCAACAAATCAGCCAAGATACCTCCAACAGTAACTTCAGCTCCGGCGCCAGGTCCTTTGATTACTAAAGGGTTGGTTTGATAACGACGAGTAGTGATGGAGATAATGTTGTCACTGCCAGTGAGGTTAAAGAATGGATGATTTTGGTCTACCAATATTAAAGCTAGTCTAGCTTGATTTCGGCCTAACTGACCAACGTAGCGAAAGACTTTTTGCTCTTGTTTAGCCAGGGCTCTTTTCTGGTTAAATTCGGAGTCCAGTTTAACCAGTTCTGTGAAGAAATCTTCTACGTTGCTGGCAGTAAAACAACTAGCAGGCAAAATTGGTTCAATGATAATATCATTTAACTCCCAAGCTAAACCTATTTCTCTGGCTAAAATTAGCAACTTACGAGCCATATCTAAACCGTTTAGATCGTCCCTGGGGTCCGGTTCGGTGTAGCCTTTGGCTTGGGCTTGGCGGACAATTTGGCTAAAAGGTTCGTCGCTGACTGAAAAAGTGTTGAAAATATAGCTCAAAGTTCCAGACAAAATGGCTTCAATGCGAATAATTTCGTCACCAGTTGCAACTAAGTCTTGAATTGTTTGAATAATTGGCAGAGCTGCTCCAACCGTGGTCTCGTAGAGATATTTGACCCGATTTTGTTTGGTCAAAGTTTTTAGCTCTTGGTAAAAAGAGTAGGGTCCAGAATTGGCTTTTTTATTGGGAGTGACAATGGCAATTCTGTGATTTAAAAGTTGAGGATAAATGGTTGGCACTTCTGTACTGGCTGTACAATCCACCAACACTTTGTTGGGTAGTGGCAAGTTTATAACTTCCTGAATAAACCGATCTAGTTGCCAAGTTTGACCTTGATTTAGTTGCTCAGACCAATTATTTAAAATTAGAGGTTTTGGTTGTACTACAAAGCGCTTGCTGTTAGCAAGGCCATTAACTACGATTTGATGGTTTAGGGTTATTAGTTGTTTAAGTAAAGTGGAACCAATCAGTCCAGTACCAACTAAAAAGATGTGCAATTTTTCCGATGGTTCGGTAAAAAATTCTTGGTGCACTGCTTGCAGTGATAGAAGGTGTTGTTCGTGGTCAATTACAGCTGAAATAGTTAGTTCACTAGCTCCTTGAGCAATTGCGTAAACGTTGATGTGGTGTTTACCTAAAGTTTGAAAAAATCTACCAGCAATACCAGGTACACCACGCATTTGGTTGCCAATAATAGAGACAATGGCCAGGTTGCTTGTGGTTTTTAAGGAAATATTGGTTTGCCCCAGTCCGTTGGTGGCTAAATATTGGTGAATCACTTGAGTGGTTTGGGACAAAAACTTGGAACTAATAGCCAAACTAAAACTATTTTCGTAGGAAGCTTGAGACACCAAAATAACTTCAATATTGGCTTGGTTAAGTAGGCTTAAAAGTTGTCCCAGCACTAACTCGGTTTGGTGACTATCGCCCGTTTGGGTAATGCTTAGATTAAGTAAACTCACGTCCGTTAACGCAGTGACTCCAGTAATTGGCCAGGAATTGGCGACCTGTTGGTCACTAATTATAGTTCCAGGAGCAGTTGGGTTAAAAGTATTTTTGATTATGATTGGTATACCCTTTTGCTGAGCTGGGTACATAGTTTTTGGGTGAATGACTTTGGCCCCAAAATGAGCTAATTCACCGGCTTCAGCGTAGGTGATCGCCGTCAACGGGAAAGCAGTGGGTACTTTTCTTGGGTCGGCAGTAAACACTCCGTCCACATCTGTCCAAATTTCAATTAGTTCTGCTTCCATAGCGGCTCCCACAATGGCAGCTGTGTAGTCGGAACCACCTCTACCCAAAGTGGTAATTTTGCCCTCAGTATCACTACCAATAAATCCTCCGCACACATATACCGATTTAGAGCCACTTAAAACTGACCGACATAACTGGTAGGTAGTGTGGAAGTCAACTCTAGCTGAGCCAAAATGGCTATCGGTGCGAAGGATTTGCAAAGAATCTACAAATTCACAGTCAATCCCGTGAGCTTGGATAGCAAAAGCAATAATTAAAGAAGATAATTGTTCACCAAAACTAGTAATCGCGTCTAAGATTGAGTTAGGTAATTCTTGCAGTAAACTTACTCCTTGTAAAAGTTGACTTAATTAAGAGTATTTTTTGACTAGTATTGGTTGTAGACTTTGAAATTTATTGACGTTAACCAAAGCTGATAGTACTTGGTCGTGTTGGGTGAACAGGTGTTGCAATCGTTCTTGATAGCTATCGTTTCCACTAGCCGCTGATTTGGCTAACTGAATTAACTCGTCAGTTACTCCACCTAAGGCAGAGACTACTACAATAAGTTGGTTATTGCGGGTATTGAGAGTATTTTGGATAATTTGAATTACTTGTCGGATGTTGTCGGCATTGGCCACTGAGGAACCGCAAATTTGAGAACTAGCATAAGCAGAAAAATCATTTAATGAATTTAGAGACATGAATGGTGATGTCGTATCAACCAAAAGACTTTTAACCGCAGTAAATTGAGTCATTTTTCGCCCCTGTGATATCTTATCGATAAAAATTAACCATTGATTGAATTTAAATTGCCAAATTTAGTTATTGCGGCTAGGAGCTCTGGATTACTGGGTTCGGTTAAGGTTGTACCATCAGGAAGCACAAGTGTGGGCACGCTTCGATAACCCCCATTGATGGTTTCTACGAATTGGGCTGCTTGTGGGTCTTGGTCAATGTTAATGTCGATATAACGAATTTTATGGTCATCAAGGAGTTTTTTAACCCTTCGACAATCACCGCACCAGGGAGTAGTGTAAATGATTAGGGTATTTTGGTTGAGTGATAACTCAGACATACTTTTATTTTAACTTTAGTCTCTCAGAAGCTTAAATTTTAGACTGTCAACCCTAGTTTGGTTAGAACTATAGAAGTATTCTCAACCTAGATAAAAATAACTAGACTCTTTGAGCAAGCGTATAAGTTTAATGCCTTAAAACTAACTTGTAGATACAAACAAAATTAAGCCATATACACAATTTAGTTTAGCCACTTTTCGTATATATAGAAACCACGCTTGCAAGCGTCCTGTTTTATTGATTAAAGTAAACTAAAATACTTGACACAAATTGAGCTTTGTCATTAAAAAGCAACTGAAGTCAACTCAAACCAAACATGACTCCCAAATCAGTTTCGGCTTATTACGTCGCTATTTTGTTTACTACAGTATTGTTTCAACTGGATGGCTTGCGTTGGCTAGTGATTTCCATTCAACAATGGCTAATTAGTGGACTGCAGTCTGTCACTACTTTGCCGATTACGGCTACTATATATTGGATAGTCTTGTTTTTAGTTACGGCCATTATTACTTCGTTGTTTAAGTTTTTTATTATTGACCCCTTAGAATTACACGCCAACGATGACCAAACTAGAGACTGGTGGGTCTGGCTGTTTGCCTTGCTGGTCTTTGGTCTGTTTATTTACACTCTGAATTTAAACTTTAATCAGTCGATGCCGCTAGAACTACCCAAGTTTTTGGTTAAAATCTTTCAAGGAAGTCGCAATACGCCTGGAGCTGAGATTAACTCTTTAGCCGAAAGTAATTTTTATTCTATTTTTCCGTGGCTTTGGCAGGTGGGTCCGGTAATTTTTATGTACTACTACGCTAGCCAAGAAAAAAGCAAAAAAGCTAGTAGCAGTTAACAGCTAAATTGAACCTGACTAATAGCTAGTCTAAAATTGCCTATTCAAGTGTTTTTAAAACATTGTTTGGGTTTTTGGTGATCATCTTAGCTATCGGTAGCTAAATTATAAACGTCTTGAAAATGGTTTGGGCTAAACCGTAGTTTTGTTCTATTAAAATTGTATTTAGCTGATTTAGCTGATCGTAATGAGATCGTTGTTTAAGTGAAACCTGATTTTTTTAAACATCCCTAAGCTAGAACCGCTAGGAGCTGTTGACGTTACAGCTGAGGTCATTGCACAAGCTTGTAAATATCACCCTATACCAAAACAAGTTGGCGCTTATCTATGGCAGTCAGTCTAATCGGTGAAACAAGTACTAAACTGTACTAAGCTAGGTTGCTTACCGAAAAAATGGTGTATTTATGCTTCAAGCAGACAAATTTAAGATGAAACCTAGCTGTCTATTTATAACTTGCCCAATGTTGGTGTTTTTAACTAAGCTTGGCAGTAAGTTAGCACACTACAGTTTCTGCTGGCCAAGTGTGTAGTTAAAGTCAACTTTTTCTGTCTGGTTAGACTAAGCGAGTTTATCGATGTGTTTCCATTAGCAATATTCAACCTGAATGATTTAGCCAGTGAGGGTAAACTAAGTTTAAGCCAAACTTAAAATTATTTGATAACCACGCTTTTGACGTTGACTAATTCTCGAAAACCCCACTCGCCTAATTCGCGACCGTAGCCAGAGTACTTAATGCCCCCATAGGGTAATTTGGGGTGCGAACTGAGCATAGAGTTGATATAGACGTTGCCAGCTTCGATTTGGGGAATTAAACTTTCGGCTAAGTCGTAATTTTCAGTCCAGATGGTGGCTCCTAGGCCATATTTAGAATCGTTAGCTACCTGAATGGCTTCGTCAACGCTTTGGACTACGATCACAGGGGCTATTGGGCCAAAAGTTTCCTCTTGATAGACTGGCATGTATTTGTTGACGTTGGTTAAAATAGTAGGCTCATAATAAAAACCAGGGCGAGCTATTCGTTTGCCACCCAGCACCACTTGGGCCCCCATAGCTACTGATTGGTCAACTATTTGTTCTATTTTTTCTAGGGTTTTTTGGTTACCTAACGGTCCCAAAGTGGTTTGAGGATCCATCGGGTCACCAATGATTTCCGAAGCAAAAGCTGATTTTAACCTAGCAATAAATTGCTCAGCTATTTCTTCAGCCACAATGAACCGTTTGGCGGCGTTACAAGCTTGGCCAGAATTGCGTAGTCGAGATTTTTGGGCTTCGGGTATAACTTTGTCTAAATTAGCGTCGGCTAGGACGATAAATGGATCACTACCTCCTAACTCCATCACAGTTTTCTTCAAACTGTAACCTGCTTTGCTGGCAATTTCTTGGCCCGCTTTGTCACTGCCTATCAGGGTTACTGCTTGGACTATTGGGCTGGTGATTACTTGGTCTAGGTTGTTGGAACTGACTAATAAGCTTTGAAAAACACCTTTAGGAAAACCTGCTTGCAAAAACAAACTTTCCAAAGCCAGACTACATTGCGACACATTGGAAGCATGCTTCAACAGCACTGTATTGCCGGCCAAGATGGCTGGTATGGTTGGTCTTAAAGCTAGCCAAAACGGAAAATTCCACGGAGCAATGTGCAAAACCACTCCTAATGGTTCAAAACTCACATAAGCTTTTTTAGCGTCCAAGTTGACTGTTTCTGGAGCTAAGTGCACCGGTGCACTGTCGGCGAAATATTCGCAGCCCCAAGCAGTTTTTTCAATTTCGGTTAAACTTTGGCTAATGGGTTTACCCATTTCCTGGGTAATTAGGGCAGCTAGGGTTTGTTTGTGGTTTTTTAGTTCGTTAATCAGTTTCCTAACCAAGACAATACGATCAGTTAATGGAGTAGATTTCCAAGTTTTTTGAGTCTCTTCGGCCAAAAGCAATTTTTGCTGGATAACCTCTGAGGTAAATTCTGGTTGACTGAAGATCACTTCACCAGTGGCTGGGTTGATGGATTGTAGCATAGGTTACAATGATTAATTGTTATTAACAATGAGTAAGCTCAAATTTCTGTTTAACTGTCAAGATTTAAGCTCCAAAATCTTGGTTTTTGCTGAGTTTCCCAAGTCCTTTTGTTGCTATCTGACTAATGTGTTAGATAGGACTAAAATAAACTTTAGAGATTGTAGGTTAGTGGTAGTTAAAGTGTTGTCTAAGTTTGTTGAAAAACAATTAGCAGGTTTAGCCTCTTTAAGAGAGCGCCGATCTTTTAAATAAAGATGAATTACCCAGAATCAGGCTCAAAAAATTTTGTTTTCCTTTAAGATTTTCTAGAGTTAAACGGAATACTTGGGCTGAGGCAGGTTGGTAGTTGACAAAGTTAAGAATTATTTTCAGTAAACAAGTAGCAATTAATTGAAAACAAATAAGAATCGAAAAATTCGATGATAAATGATTCTTTAGACTTCGGACTGCCGAGGTCTTTTTTTGTAAAAAATGTAACTAGTAAGCTTATGCAAGTACAAGATGATCTTAAACAGCAAATCGATTTAGTGTGTGTGGAAAAAGGCTTAGATCCAGCCGAGGTGATTCAGGCAATCGAAAACGCGATTGCTGGGGCCTATCGTAAAGAGTATGGGGTTAAGGGTAAACTTTATGAAGCTGAGTTTGACTTGGCCACCAGAAGTTACAAAATTTATCAGGTTACTAACGTAGTAGACGAAGTTACCAATCCAGATAGAGAAATTTCGGTAATTGATGCTAGGTTGGAAAACCCCTCAGCCAAGGTTGGTGATGTCATCAAAAAAGAAGTACAAGCTCAAGATCAAGTCCATTTTGGACGCATTGCCAGCCAAGTGGCCAAGCAAATTTTAGTGCAAACTATCAATAACTTTCAACACACCAAAATTTTGAAAAAATTCAAGGACCAAATTGGTGATGTGGTTAAAGTCGAAGTGGATTATCCCCGTAAGGGTGGTTATGTGGTCAGGCTAGACAAAACGATGGGTTATCTTAGCCGAGAACATTTGTTACCAATTGACAAATTTAGATCTGGTCAATTAATCAACGCTTTGATTGTGGATATCACCGAAGACAGTCGGGGCAATTCACAAGTCATTTTGTCTCGCACTCATCCGGACTTCGTGAAAGCTATTATTAGACGGGAAGTGCCAGAAGTGGCTTCAGAAATAGTCACTATCGAAAAAGTAGTGCGTGAACCAGGAGTGCGTAGTAAAGTTTTGGTTTCGGTGACTGAGGAGGAAAGTGGAATTGATCCTGTGGGGACAATTTTAGGTCGGAAAAACGTGCGTTTAATCAACATCATGCGAGAGATAACCAGTACCCTACAGGAAAAAGTAGACATAGTGGAATATAACCCCAATGACTTAGATTTGATGGTGATGGATGCCCTAGAACCAGCAGAAATTGAAAAAGTTGAAGTAGATGAGCTGAATAAAAAAATTATAGCCTATTGTTATCCAGAAGAAGCTTCCTTAGCAGTTGGTAAAAAAGGTCTAAACGTCAAATTAGCCTCGGAGCTTTTGGGTTACGAAATTGAAGTTCGGGCCATAGAAGACGAAGACTCTGTGGACGGGCGTAAACCAGAAATCATTATAGATTAATATGAAGTTGGTGCTGGTTAGTTGAGTGCGTAAGTTTTTAGCTGCTTTTTAGTCTGGGTTACTATTTTTCATTTACTCTGTTAGAATAAATTTGGATCGCTTTTGATGAGTTTAGCTTTTTTAGAGTTAGTGATCTTCAGGCAAGCGTTATTAGTTAGTTGGCGGATTTACGAATTTTATTCGTCTCTTCTTATGAAGAAACTTTGCCAAGATTTTAGAAGCGGTTAGCTAGGCAACTGGTCAAAATTTTTTAGATGTCACTGGGTGAGTTTAGTGGCTTAGGGACAGGCTCGGTTAGCCAAGTTTTTTAAAAAGTAGATAATTCAAAGTTATCATTTAGAGTGGTTTTAATTCAACCCAAGTAAACTCAGTTGTGTTGGTTAGAACGTGTTGGTTTTGCTAGTTAGTACTAGCTAGTTTGGCTAGCTGTTTGGTAAACAGACTAATTGGCTTCAAGTGATTTTATGCTAGCAGTTTTTGCGGGGTGGCTGGACTATTTTTTTTCTAGGTCAAGAAATTGAAAACGATAACCATTTTCTTCGTGAAACTCTTGGCGCAAGACTTTGCGAAAGTCAGAGTAATCGGGGAAAAAAGCGTCTCCTATAATTGCTACCTCAACAATCGTTAAGTACAACCTGTCAACCAAAGGTAGCGTGGCGGCATAAATTTCTTCTCCACCGAAAATAAAAATCTCTTGGTCATCTAAGGTTTTAGCCAGATCTAGGGCTTGGTTTACCGAATGAGCTACCAAAATTCCGTTAGCTGAGTAGTCTGGCTGTCTGGTGACGACGATATTGTGGCGGTTGGGTAAGGGTTTGCCAATCGATTCAAAAGTCTTGCGTCCCATAACGATGGGGTGATTGAGGGTCAAGGCTTTAACGCGTTGGAGATCTTTAGGAATGTGCCATGGTAGTTTACCGTTGTGCCCAATCACTCGGTTTTTCGAGATGGCGGCAATAGCGCTCAATCGAGGCTGAGAGGTTGTTTGGTGTACTAATGACATAAATTGTCATAGAGGCTATAAAAAATAGCTTTGTAAACTAGTTGGGTTTGTCAACTAATCGCTGTTGGCAATTAATTAACCGATAGCTGCAGAGTTAGGTTGGTTCATCGCAGCTGGCGTTTAAAAAGTCTTTGGTCCGGCTCGAATGGGTTGATTCTTAGAATTTAGAATCTAAAACAAGTTTTAGCTAACCAATTTTTGACAAATTTAGATTTTCTAATGCAAGTTCGATCTGTAACTCGAACAACTTATGTCAACTAACCACAACATACACGCAGGTCGCAGGTATTCTCCTGGGGTGTTAATCGGTGAATTGGTGGGAGATCTGTATCAATTAGCCAAACAAAAAGAGTTTGCTATTCCCGGAGCCAACGTCATTGGTACCAATTCGATTAACGCTTGTTTAGAAACCGCTGTAGCCGTTAACTCGCCGATTATGATTCAGTTTTCCAATAGTGGAGCTCACTTTTTGGCGGGTAAGAGCTTAAGCAATACTGATCAAAAAGCGGCTATTGTTGGGGCCGTGGCCGGAGCTAAATACGTTCACGAGGTAACTGAAGTGTATGGAGCAGTGGTCCTGTTACATACCGATCATTGCAGCAAGGAACAATTACCTTGGTTGGATGGTTTGTTGGAAGTCAACGAAGACTATTTTGCCAAACACGGCAAACCTTTGTTTAGCTCGCATATGCTCGATTTATCCACGGAGCCTTTGTGGGACAACTTGAATTTGTGTAAACAGTATTTAGCTAGGATGGCTAAAATCAACGTCTTTTTGGAAATCGAGTTGGGTATCACTGGTGGCGAGGAAGATGGTGTTGATAATACCGGAGTAGCTAAGTCAAGGTTGTATACTCAACCCGAAGAAGTCGCTTTGGCCTATGCTGAACTGTCTAAGATTAGCCCTAATTTTACAATCGCTGCGGCGTTTGGTAACGTGCACGGAGTCTATAAGCCAGGAAATGTCAAATTGGAGCCAAAAATTTTGGCTAAATCTCAGGAATTAATCCAACAACAGTGGTCTACTGGACCTAAACCAGTGAGTTTTGTGTTTCACGGCGGCAGCGGATCAAGCCGGGAGGAAATTCGCGAAGCAATTAGTTATGGAGTGGTCAAAATGAACATTGATACCGATTTGCAGTGGGCTTTTTGGGAGGGGGTGAAAAATTTTTACGAAACCAAGAAAGATTATTTGCAAGGCCAGGTTGGTAACCCTGAAGGCGCAGACAAGCCCAACAAGCATTACTATGATCCCAGAGTGTGGTTAAGAAAAGCCGAAGAAAACTTTAAAACCAGGCTAATTGCCGCTTGTGAAGATTTAAACAATCTCAATACCTTGGCTTTAGTTTAAAACTTTTAGTTTATTAACACTGGGTGTTTTAATTGCTTTATGTTAGCCAAAATGACTTAAAGTCTTTAATTGCCAAGCTAATTAAATTTCCTAATCAGTCTAATGACTAGTAAGATTGTTCTAACTAAGTGATAGGGTTTTAGATAGAATGGGACTTTGGTTTTTAGGTTAACCAAATTTATAGTGAAGTAATTAGTTGGCAGGGATAATTAAATCAGCCGGCTAGCCATAGATTAACTAAACAACCAGCTTGGCTAGTTCTATAAAGTTTAGTGTAAAATTTTCTCTGGCTTGAGTAACACCAAACCTTGGTCAAAGTTGACCTGTGCTTGGTTTACTTTACTGGCTTGACAAGTTAAATCTTTTTAGCTTGCTTTAAGCCGGCTAGTCTCAGGCCAACATAGCTCAGTCGGTAGAGCACATCCATGGTAAGGATGAGGTCACCGGTTCGATCCCGGTTGTTGGCTCCAGTATTAAAAAATTACTTCAACAGCAATCAAAAAATCGTTAAACCAAAAATTGGTTAGGTGAGTACTAAATTTTTAGTGAGTATTTCGTGAGCATTTTTCTTAAACTTATTAGTGGCTAATTGATTTATCGAGAAAAAGTAGTTTTCGCGTGATCATTAACTAATATTTTCCCGGCTATTCGGTTGAGGCCAGTTGGTCTCTCTGAAGCAAGAATTCGTTGTTTACTGTAAATATCCTAGATTGTTATACTATTTTTTGTAAGGACAATTTTGACTACCCCTCTTCGAGGGAGATGTTTGGTTGGGTTTTTGAGCCATCTAATTTAGTCGTAAGTTTTTTTAGGCACTGCTGTGCCAAATTAATCCTCCACAAAAATTTTACCTTGCCAGGTGTTGATTATGGTTGCAGTCAGAACTAATAATACCACTAAAGTGGTTAGTAAAAACAAACCAATAGCTAAAATAGCCAACATTCCAAGCTGGCTAAGCTGATAGTAAAGAGTTACGGAAGTAGTAAAAGCCGCCAGGGGAAAGGTGTAGCCCCACCAAGACATAGAAAACGGCAGTTGCACAAATTTTCTAGTCAAACTAAGAATTAGTAAAAAGCTAAAAATACCAAAATAAAATAAGACCTTGGCAAAAGCATCCAGGTTACCAACTAGTTTGATATACGACAAAAAGCCAACAGCTGGTGGAGCCAACAGAATAGTCAAGGTTGGCCAAAGTTTGGCTGGCATTGGCTCGGCAAAAAATAGTCTGTATAGCAAAATGCTAAATAAAGGCAGCCACATAACCATACCAATGCTATAGAAAAACCAAGATATTTCTGGCGAAAAATTAGTACCCGCAATTGGAACCAAAATCGTGCCCAAAGCTGGAATGAACCAAGACGGGTTTTTCAAGTTTAACTGAAAGTCGTGAAAAATCCATTTATTGATTATGTATAGCAACAAAATTAGGTGCAGTACAGAACCAATAGCCCAAAGTACAAAGGCTAGATTGGGTATTAATTTTTGGAATAAAATAGAAATTATTAAGATGCTGATAGAAATAGTCGGAGTAAAGTGAATTTTAATTGGATGGTGAAACTCTTGTTTAACTGCTGTGGGGTGCTTAACTAGCTTAAGTAAATAAATCAACAACATCAATCCCAACTGGATTGTTACTAAATAGGTTAAAGCGGCGGTTAACCAGTTTAAACCTAAAGCAAAAACTTCGTTGATTTTGGCCAAAGCGATTATGTAACCAGCTAAGCCCATTACCGAGGAAAAGAAAGTGATTGGGAAAAACTTAAGTTTATCGGTGGTCATATGCCTACAAAAGGTTTTGGTCTAAGCAAACAATAGTGGCTTTTGGTTTAGTTTGTCAAGTGGGCTAAGTTTGCTAGTTGGTGGGTTTGGTTGTTAAATTCTAAACTATTGACCTTACTCTTGAATGCAATGCTAATCACCACTTTTCTTGTCTGTTTTGAAGGTAATTGGTTGAATATGATTTGGTGAAACTAGCTTAAATAGGTTTCTACTTTTGGTTTTGTTATTTTTCAGCTAGGTTAAAGTTGAGACATTAGTGGAAAAAGTTAGCAAGTGGTTTTTTAACTTGTGTGGATTTGGTTAATTTTTCCAAGGACACTTGTTGTTCGAGTTACCTTAGGTTTTTTAAAAAACACCAGGCCGTTTTTTCTTGAAAAACCAGTTTTCCAAGGCAGCTCTGTTATTGGGTTACTGTTTGGTGTTATTGACACAGGCCAAACGGTTGACAAACCGAAAGTTTTACCTCAGCTTAACCCAGCTTTTGGTTAAAACTGTCGGCTAGTTTGGCTCTGCTTAACTTACTAAAAACCTGTTTTAACCTAACCAAAGGCCAACCCCTCATTTTCAGCGACCCATGAAATACGCCAACATCCGCGAAGAAGAACTAAAAAACAAGGTAGCCCAAGACTACTTTTGGTTATACGACTGTACCAAAATTATTGGCAATGTGGACTTTTGTGTATGTATGCACCAAAGCAAGACCGAGCCTTCTGATCAAGAATTTTTACTTTGGGCAGAAGCTAAAATAGGTTCGTCAGATATTTACAAATCCATTGTTCAACTCATTTTGACAATTGGCAAAGCAAGAACTTTCGACAAGTTTTTACCACCAGCATTTTTGGGAGCTTTTGACGGAGAAAAAATAGCTTTCGTTCCCTATAACGATATTCACGAAGTTTTTTACATAAACGATTTTAACTGGAATGTAACCCCCTCGAAATACGACACTAAAGAATTTAAACTCATTCACGAAAAAGTAAAATCAGTTATTGACAGCAAAGCCCTACTTTTTAATTTTTTGAACGACGACAGAGAACTAAAGCAATTTATCAAAAAAAATCTTGCTGTCAGTAAATTCGGCTTAAATAAAATAAAGATAGATAAAAACAACTTCTTGTTTGTCTATAATAAGTGGCTCCAAGCGGTTAAACCCACCATTGCCGTCAACTGGGAAGTGGCCAAGCAACGTGGCATTATTGATGGCGACTTTTACCTTGCCGATTTACTTTCGGAAGACAACCTCACTATTAAGGATAAGTTGTTTGTTTTGTTGAAGAAAAACCACTACGAACTAGACCGGCGCCTTGACGAAGCGGGAATGTTTACCAGCAAGCAAGCCAATTTTACCGACAACCAAGTTGCTCACACACAATTTTGGAACAAATACGAGCGACCGCCGAAGCGTGAGTATTGGGATTATATTGTCGAACGCCGGGATTTGCTCGTGTCGCAAGATATAAGAGAACGCAAGGGGAGCTTCTTCACACCCCAAAGATGGGTTGAACTCTCTCAAAAGTATTTGGCAGAAGTATTGGGCGAAGATTGGCAAGATGAGTATTATATCTGGGATTGTGCCGCTGGTACAGGCAATTTGCTTGCAGGCTTGACCAACAAATACAACATCTGGGTTTCGACAATCGACCAGCAGGATGTAGATATAATGCACGACCGAATCAATAACGGAGCAAATTTATTGCACGACCACGTATTTCAATTTGATTTCTTGAACGATGATTTTTTGCCGAAATCCAAAGGCGGAAAGTTACCCGATAAACTTTATGAAATTATCATTGACCCAGAAAAACGAAAAAAGTTAGTTATCTATATCAATCCGCCGTATGCAGAAGCTGGGACTGGACAGGGGAAAAAGAGTAAATCTGGTGTTGCTTTATATCATAAAATAAAGGAAAAATATAAAAAAGAACTTGGTAAAGGTACAAATGAACTTTTTGCTCAATTTTTAATTCGAATATATTTTGAAATACCTAATTGTAAAATAGCTAATTTTTCAACATTGAAAATTTTGCAATCAACAAATTTTTCAAATTTTAGAAATTATTTTACACCTAGTCTTGAAAAATTATTCTTAACACCTGCTAATACCTTTGATAATGTCAAAGGAGATTTTCCAATTGGCTTTTTCATTTGGAATACAGAAAATAAAAAAGTTTTTAATTTTATCAAAGCAGATATTTATGATAAAAATGGTGTTTTTATAGGTAATAAATATATATATAGTTATGATGAGACTAAAAATGGTAAAATAAATGATTGGCTTAGAAAGTATTATGATAGAAATAGTGAAATCATCGGAATTATGCATAATAACAAAACTGACTTTCAACATAATAATCAAGTGGTGATTACTTCTTATGATAATAAAGACCATACAACTCCAATCACTAAAAATAATTTGGTAGTAATGGTAATCTATTTGTCCGTTCGCCATTGTATACCTCACACTTGGCTCAACGACCGCGATCAATTTTTATATCCTAATGATGGATGGAAATTAGATACCGAGTTTCAAAACGATTGTTTAGCCTTTACGCTCTTTCATGGGCAAAACCGAATTTCTTGCAAACACGGGGTGAACCACTGGATACCCTTTACCGAAGCCGAAGTCGAGGCCAGGGAAGTTTTTGACAGTCACTTTATGACTGATTTTTTGCGTGGCAAGCTACAAACCTCTCAGAG
>Ga0209162_1000993_pt1 | contig 29361 bp, 27 predicted proteins | sample YNPNPMetaG_FD_187121 | JGI IMG/M metagenome (GOLD analysis project Ga0209162, IMG submission 187121) | Anoxygenic and chlorotrophic microbial mat microbial communities from Yellowstone National Park, USA - YNP NP MetaG (SPAdes) (version 2) ...
CTCCCCCTTGAACTCGGGGGAGAGCGTGAGGACGGGTACGGTCAGTTCCCCCAGGGTCTGGGGTCGCTCGAAGGCGATGCCGTAGTAGCGGCAGAGGATGTTCTTGGCCTTGATCAGCTCGAATTCCTCCACCTGGAAACGCTCCAGCATCTGCCGGTCAGTCAAGAAGTCCTCGTCCAACAACCAGTAGGCGATCTCCTCCGCCATCTCCTGGGGCGTCATCTCCTCACCTCCCGAAGCACCTCGAAGTCAGGTTCAGCGCCTGCTCAAATTGGTGAAGAAGGTGCGGCTGTCCGTGCGCTCCCTGATGAACTCGTCGAATTCCTCCTCGCCCACCTCCACCCCGGAGCGCCGGAAGAGCGTATACAGGTAGTAGCTCATGTAGGTCCACTGGTCCAAGAGGTCCGCCCTCATCCTCTCGCGCTTGCTGACCGTGGGGATGATGCGCTCGCCTTCCGTCTCCAGCAGAACCACCCTTTTCTTCAGCTCACGGCAGGTATGGATGGCGTCCCTGGTCTCATGCTCCACGTCAACCCTGGACATGGAATTGATGTTCCTCACCCACGGGGGTATGTCGTTTCCCGGGGGGGGTTCTACTTTCTTGTGGCGATAGTAAAGGGCGGCCAGCTTCTTCAAGACCTCCTGGGGGACCTCCGCCAATCCCTCCGACTCCGCCATGGACCCCACCTCCCTCCTATCGCGTGCCTTCCGCCTTGACCCGGGTGGGGTCCAGCGTGAGGATCTTGCGCGCCTGCTCGGGATAACGGGCGATGAAGAGGAGCTCGTCCTCGACCAGCGGCTTCTGGGTGCTGACGTTGGCGTAGCGCACCAGCTCCAAGATCTCCCGGGCCTCCTTTTCGCTGGAGAACTCTATTTCCAGCTTCTCATAGACATTGCGGAATCCCTTGATGCCGGAATATTCTCCTATGGTGATGCTGCGGCCGGTGTCGATTATCTCCGGCTCGCCCCGCCCCAGCTCCTCATAGTCATACAACTCGTAATTTCTGCGGTCCTTGAGGGCTCCGTCAGCGTGGATCCCCGATTCGTGGGCAAAGGCGTTATCGCCCACGCCCGGTTGATTGATGGGTATGGGTACGCCGAAGGCATAGCTGGCGTATTTGGCCAGCTTCCACGCCATCATCAGGTTTATCGCATCATCCAGCACCTTCTCTCCCTCGAACATCGATGATTTGGTGATGGCCAAGATGACCGATACCAGATCTGCATTGCCCGCCCTCTCCCCGAAGCCGTTGATGGTGGTGTTGATGAAGGCGTTGACCCCGGCATCCAGGGCACCCTTGGCGCCAGCGACCGAGCAGGCCACCGCCATGCCCAGGTCGTTGTGAAAATGCATCTCCATGTCCATGCCGGCCTCCCGGGCCAGCAGATTTATCCGCTCGTAGGCGGTGAAGGGGTCGTTGTAGCCCAAGGTATCGCAGTAACGCAGGCGCACGGCCCCGTGTTGCTTGGCTGCGAGGGCGAACTCGATCAGGTTCTCGTCGGAGGTGCGGGAGGCGTCCTCGGCGTTGACGCCGATGGAGCGGAACCCGCTCTCATGGGCACGGTCCAGGGCGTCGGTCATCATGTTCACCACGTCCTTGAAAGTGCGCCTGCCGTGCCATTTACCCTGTATCATCTGCTCGGAGGTGGAGATGGAGAGGTTCACATAGACGAGGGTGGGCACCAGCTCTCGGGACAGGTCGATGTCGGAACGCACCGCCCGCAGCCAGCCGCTGAGCCGCATGCGGTCGATGACCCCCATCTCCACCAGTTCCAGGTTGGCTTGTAGATAGTTGGTCTCGTGGCGGGTTGTGGGGAAGCCGAACTCGCTCTGCCAGATGCCCATCTCGTCCAGCATCAGGTTGATGATGGTCTTCTCCAGTTTGGCCAGACCCAGTCGCGATGTCTGCACGCCGTCCCGGTTGGTTACGTCGATGATGTAGATCTTTTTCTCGTCGCCTTCGATGAGGCCGTCGTTCTCGCGTTCTCCCATGCTCACCTGGCCCGTCATAGCGCTTCCCGCCTCGTCTTCATCACGGCATTATACAGGATATCGAATAGCCCAGGAATCTCCTCAGTCTCCATGCAGGAGAAGGCGATGCGGACGTTCGCCTGGTCCAGGGAGATGATCCCCACCCCCTCCTGTTCCAGCAGATGCCGGCGCAGCCCTTCCGCGTCTCCACCATGGAGGCGGAGGCACATGAAGTAACCTGAATTGAAGGGATAGGGGGTGAAGGCATCATTGAAGCGGCCGGAAGCCAGCATCTCCTTCACCTTGAGGTAACGGTCGCGGAGCATGCGGTAGAGCTCCTCCTTCTCTTGTCTGTAGGTGGGGGAGCTGATCGACTTGAGCAGGAGATTCTGGGCGAGCATGGAGCAGCAGGACACTGAGCTGCGGATGGCCCCCCCTATCTTGCGGTTAAGGGCCGAGTATAGCTCCGGTCCTTCCTCCACCTTCTTGATGCCGTGGGTGAGAAAGCCGATGCGCAATCCCCAAGCGTAATCCTCCTTGGTGGCCCCGTCCAGTTTCACGGCCAAGACCCGGGGATGGAGGTCACAGAGGAAGGAGAACATGGATTCGCGTAGGATGCCCTCCTCGTAGAAAAATCCGAAGTAGGCGTCGTCGCAGACCACCAGGATGTCCCGGCCGGATTCTGCCTCCCCTTGGATCACCTCGGCGAGACCTTCCGCCTCGGATGGAGTGGGGGAGTATCCAGTGGGGTTATGGGGAAAGTTGAGGATGATTATGGCCTTCTGGGTGGGTGGGAGGGAGGAGAGCGCTTCAGCCAGGCTCTCAAGGTTCAGGCCACCCCGTTCATTGAAGAAAGGGTAGTGCATCAAACGCCCGCCCCGGCGGAGTCCGAAGATCATCCGGTAATTGCCCCAGAAAAGGTCCGGGAGTATCACCGGATCACCCTCGTCGCAGAAGAGATCGGCCACTAGGCTTAGGCCGTGGGTGATGCCGCTGGTGACGATGGGCAGGCTCACGTGCTTATCCCGCAGGGTCGGGTTCTCTTCCCGCAGGTGGTTCAGCCAGCGGTCTCTCAACTGGACCACGCCTTTGGTGGGAGGATAGGAGAGGCTCTCGTCTGGGCCCAGCTCGTTGATGTAGCGGATCATGGAGGGGAGGAACATGGCCTGTCTGCGGTGGGTGGCGATGCCGATGGTGGCATTGAAGCGCCATGCCTTCTGCCTGGCATCGGCCGACTGTTCCACGATTCCCCGGGGGAAGTACATCTCCCGGCCCAGGCGGGAGAGCAGGGTATATACGGTGGGGCTCTCCTCCAGGATGATCCGGTTGAGCTCCGCTGCCAGGGGGTTTATGGCCATCACCACCCTTCCGTTTTCGTAAAGTATAAGAGAGGATGGACCATGTATTAAAGACCCGGTGGGCGGATGCAGTGTTTTCAGATGGCTCCGGAAAAGACGGTAGGGGGATCCGGCTGGGTCCCGTTAGCGGTGATCGTTCGGGGTGGCGGAAAGAAACCCTCACCCGGTCCATTGCGGCTGTTCGCAGTATGGGTGATGATTGATGATAAAAGAGCAACGGTTTTCGGGAAGGCGTCCTGAAATGATCCGCGGGGCGTGAATGGTTAGGCCTCCACGGATGGCCGGCGGTCAGCCTGGGTCTTCCGCGCCGCGCAGAAGCGCGAGAAGGCGACTTCACGAGGTGTCCGGCGGGATTGGAGGAGTTTTTCTCAACTGCGGTAGGTGCGGGCCTTTCCCAGCTCCCATGCGTAGTCGTAGAGGTGCATCCCTTTGGAAAGGGCGATGGTCTCCCCCGGCTGAACCCCGATCTCGGAGGCCATGTACTCCTTGAGAAGCTGGATGCCCGCCAGGTTTGAGGGGAAGCCGGCCCACAGGTCCCAGGAGCGGAAATACACGACGAAGTGCAGCTTTCCCTCCTCGGGGTAGATGCGGGTATCTATCTGGCGCAGGCACGGCGGGTCGCTGAGGAAGATGGAGTCGGTGTCGCATACGGCCATGCATGCCTGGTTGGTGCCGAAGCCCTCCTCCCGATACATCCGGATGACCTCCTGGATCTGCTTTTCCAGGTACATGCCGTAAGTGTAATCCTCGTTATCGGCCCGGGAGTCGGCAGAACACAGCTTCTCCAGGTACTCGTTCACGTATTCCATATCGGTGGGGGGAGGCAGGCCGATGCCAGGGGGGATGTCGGGGATGAGGGGTCGTACCTCCGGGTGATTGATCTTCACCACGACGAAGTCGAACTCCAAGCGCTTGTTCCCCTGGAAGCTGCCCCGCTCTATAGTATAGACCCTCCCCTTGTCGAAGATGGAATAAACGCATTGAAACCATGCATCGGGGAGGTCACGGGCCTCTATGAAGGTTATCTCCAATCCGGAACCACCGCCTCAGCCAATAGGGCCCGGCCCCCTGGCCGCACCTCGAGTCCAGTCCTACAGAAAGTGATGATAACAGGCAGGAGTGACAATTTCACCCGGCGGGATCGGGACCTTTGCGGCGGTGCCGCACACCGCTTAAGCCTGAAGGGGCGCACGCCCCGTGCCTGCTTCTGGGATCCCTCAAGAAGGCGCCGCAAGGGGCGATGCCCTATAATGCAGTTACGGGGTAATCGAGGGCTTTCGGGGTGGTTGGTTGGCGCGGCCTTGCCCGATTCGGACTCCGCTCTGAGCGGCGCCGGGGGAAAGGTTAGGACAGCAGTATATAGGGGAAGGGATGCTGGCCTGCGGATTGGACATCGGCTCCACCACCGGGAAGGCCCTGCTCATCCGGGAGGGCAGGATCCTCGGCTTCTCGGTGGTCCCCTGCAGCACCCGGCCTGACCGCACGGCCGAGCTGGCCCTACGGGAAGCCCTGGCGGCGGCGGGCCTGGACGAGGGGATCGGCGTTGATTACGTGGTGGGCACGGGCTACGGCAGGGTCAGCCTGACCCGGGCGGATGAGAACGTCTCCGAGATAACCTGCCACGGGAGAGGCGCCTTCTTCCTTGATGGGGGCCTGCGGACGGTCATCGACATCGGGGGTCAGGATTGTAAGGTCATCCGCCTGGATGAACGGGGCAAAGTCGTCGATTTCGCCATGAACGATAAGTGCGCCGCCGGGACCGGGAGGTTCTTCGAGGCCATGGCCAGGGTAATGGAGGTGTCTTTGGAGGAACTTTCCGAACTATCCCTGAAGGCGGAGAGGGCGGCATCCATCACCTCGCAATGCTCCGTGTTCGCCGAATCAGAGGTCATCTCCCTGCTCAGCGAGAACGTTCCCCTTGCCGAGATAGCGGCGGGCATCAACGAGGCGGTGGCCTCCCGGCTCTCCTCGCTGGCCCGCAAGGTGGGATTGAGGGAGGAGGTGGCGGTTACCGGGGGGTGCGCCAAGAACCGCGGCCTGACCCTGGCCCTGGAGAAGAAGTTAAAGTTGAAGGTGAGGGCACCGGAGGTGGATCCCCAGGTCATCGGGGCACTGGGAGCGGCCCTCATCGCCGAGGAACGCCTGGTCAGGCGGGAAGGGACAGGACAAGGTCACGGATAGGTCGGGGGCATGGTGGGTCGGCAAGGGAAAAGGAGGAGCACCAATCTCGCCGGGAAGCGTGTGCGCACATGCGTGGTCATACTGCCGGCCTGATGGCCGGCAGGGGACCTGGGGCACCTCCGCTGGCGGGTTATGGTGGGAGTGACAGAGAGGATATCACGAGGGTGGAAAGGCAAATGAGAAACATAGATCTCCGGGAAGAGCGGAAGGTTCATGGGGAGGGGGTCCTGGAACAACTGCGCAGAACGCCGCTTCCGGAGGGGTTCCTCTTTGGGGTGTCCAGCTCCGGCTACCAGGTAGAAGGGGGTTTCAACGAACCCGGATGCCCCCTGAACAACTGGTGGGAATGGGAATGTGCCAACAGGGTGGAAAGATCGGGAAGGGCCTGTTCTTTCTGGGAAAGGCCTTATGAACATATCGAACTCGCATCCTCCCTGGGCCTCAACGCCTTTCGCTTGGGGTTGGAATGGTCCCGGCTGCAGCCTTCGACAACGCCGGGAACGCAGCCCCCTCCGCCCTGGGACGGGGAGACGCTGCGGGGTTACGCCCGCATAATTCGCATGGTGCAGGAAAGAGGGATGCTTCCGGTGGTCACCCTGCTGCACTTCACCCATCCGGCTTGGCTGGGAAGGGATTTCTGGCTGAGGGCGGATGCCGCGGAGGTCTTTGCCCGCTACTGCGAGGAGGTGGCCGGCGGGCTGAATGAGGCCCTCATCGGGGAAGGGGGCGAACCGGTACGCCTGTGGATAACTTTGAACGAGCCCAATGCCCTCGCGGCCATGACTTACCTGCTGGGCATGTTCCCCAGCGGGAAGAGGGGTTTGAGGCATATGTTCCGGGCCCTGGATGGGATGTTCGCGGCCCATGCCCTCGCCTACGACCGCCTGCACGACCTCCATGAGGAGAGGGGATGGGGGAGGCCCCTGGTGTCTTACAACACTTTCTGTCTTAACGTCTACGAGCTGGACCGGCTCTTCGCAGACCTCCTCCGGGCGAGGGGGAGAGGAGTGAAGGAGAGTGAGCTGCATTCCTACGGGAAACGGTGCAGGAAGCTATGGACGAAGGGGCTGAGAGTGCCCGCGGGGGCGGAGACGCGCAACGGCATGGCGGGAAAGCTCTTGGAGGGAGGGTTAAAAGCCCTGGCCGCATGGAAGATGGGAATGGACGATTTCCCGGCGACCTGCGCCGCCGTCTATTCCTCGAGGAGAGAGGAGAAGATGGACTACCTGGGGCTTGACGTCTATGATCCCCTCCTGCGCGATTACCCCAGGTGGCCTTCCCTCCAGGAATTGAGGACGGGGCTGGCCAATCTGAACATGGAGCTCTGGCAGCAGGTCCACGACCCCGGGGTGTTCGGAGCCACAGTGAAGGCCTGGGCCCTGGGACACGAGGATCTCCCCATCTACATCTTGGAGAACGGGATGTGCACGCGCAGGTACCGGGGGAACGACTGGGAGAGGGAGGATGGACTCAACCGAACGCTCTTTCTGAGACGGCAACTCGCGGAGGTTGCCCGCCTCCTGCGCGATGGATTGCCCTTGAGAGGTTATTTCTATTGGTCTTTGACGGATAACTACGAGTGGGGGAGCTACCAGCCACGCTTCGGCCTTTTTGCCTATGATTACGAGGCGGGGGCCATCCTCCCTCGCGACTGCCTGGGAGATGATGCCGGAGCCGCGTACGGTCGGCTGATAGAAGCTTTGAGGGGAAGTGTCCACGAGGAGGGCCGCGGATCAAGGGGGAGTTGACCTGGGCCCGTTGAGGTGCAACGGGTCAGAGAAGGTGTCTTGGTAAGCTTCGCAGGGGTCCGGGTCCATCCCAGGATGACGGGGAGGCAAGGGGGCTCGAGGTAAGGGCTCAAGAAAGAGGGTGAGACCGGGTTGAAGGAGCGGAGCGAAGGTAAGGGGTCCAGCCAAGCAGGCGCGGCGGACCGCGAGGAAGAGTACCGCCGCCGCATCAAGGAACTGGACCTGATCTGGAGCATCAACGAATCCATCGCCACCTTCTCCTGCTTGGACGATTTTCTCGACCGCATGATCAAGGCCTCGGTGGAGCTAATGGCGGCGACCTCAGGTTCCATCATGCTCCTCGACCCCCAGGACCCGGAGATGCTGGTGGTGCGGGCTTACGTGGGCCTGCGCAAGGAGGCGGCCAAGGGAGCGAGGCGCAAGGTGGGGGAGGGAATTGCGGGCATGGTGGCCAAGCGCAGGGAGGGCATGCTCCTTTTAGATGACCTGCTGGACCCCGCCCTGCGCAGCCGCCGCAAGGTTACCGACGCTCTAAGCGTTCCCATCATAAGCGAGAGCGAGCTGTTGGGAGTGCTCAACCTGAACACCCGGAAAGACCGCGCCTTCGACCAGCACGACCTGTTCATCCTGAACACCCTCACCCGCCAGATTGCCGCGGGGATAGAGAGGGGTCGCCAGCTGGAAGAACTGCGGAGGCGGCTGGAGGAAGCGGAAGCCATGGAGAAGAGGGTGCTCAGGGACCTGAGGCGGCTGACCTCCCAGTTGGATAGGGAGAAAGAGCGATACCGCCAGCTCCGGGAGGAGAACGAGAAACTGCGCAGGCTCTTCCGGAAGATGACCGGACCGGTGGTCTGAGAGGAAGTGAAGAGCATGAGATCGGACGGGATGCCCTTGAGTGAGGGTGGCGGGGCGCGCTACGTCTACGCCATATCCGCCAGCCCCAGGCGCGGCGGCAACACGGAAATCCTCCTCGAAACGGTGACGGAAAGGTTGGAGGAGGCGGGATTCGAGGTGGTGGTCGAGGAGGTGGGGCGCAGGCCGGTCAACCCCTGCCTGGGGTGCAACCGCTGCGGGGTGACCGGCGAATGCGTGCAGGATGATCGTATGCAGAGCATATACCCCCGCCTGGCGGGAGCCGAGGCGGTCATCCTGGCTGCCCCTGTGTTCTCCATGCACCTTTGCGCCCAGGCTAAAGCCCTAATCGACCGTTGCCAGAGGTTCTGGTCCCTTAAGTACGTCCTCGGGCGCCACGTGGTGGAGGATGAGGAGATGCGGTCAGGAAGACGTGGCCTCTACATCGGGGCATGCGGTCGCGATGCCCCTTCGACCTTCGATTCGCTCCGTCCCACCCTGGCCTACTTCTACCACGTTTTGGAGGTGCCGGAGTGGAGGACCCTGCAGTTCGCCGGAGTTGATGAGGCAGGAGCGGTTCGCCAGAGGGCCGGCGCGCTGGAGGAGGCGGCGGAGTCGGGGGCCTGGCTGATGCGGGAGCTGAGGTCGCGATGATGGAAGAGGCCGGCCAAGAGCCCGTACCTCCCTACAGCCGAACCGCCACAATCTACGACGAGTTGGTGGGGGAGGCGCTCTTCCAGGGTTGGAGGGAAAACTTTCTCCGACTGCGGAAGCACATGAAGGGCGCCCTGCGAGTGTGCGCCGATGTGGCCTGCGGGACCGGCCTGGCGGCCCGCTACCTGGCGGAGGAGGGCGCCAGGGTTTACGCGGTGGACATCTCCCCGGAGATGCTGAGGGAGGCCCGGAGGAGGACGGCCGGCATGGAAGTTACGCTGTTACAGCAGGACCTGCGCGAGCTGCGCCTACCGGAGCGAGTGGATCTGCTGACCTGCAACGGGGATTCCCTCAACCACCTGCTGGGTGAGGGGGACCTGGACAGGGCCCTGGCGGCATTCCGGGATAACCTTGATTTGGAAGGCTGCCTCCTCTTCGACGTGAACACGCCCTACCAGCTCTTCTCCCAGGTCGATGCGACCATATGGAAGATGCGCCTGGGAAATGTCAGGATGTACTGGAGGAGCACCTACGATGAGGATAGCGGGACGGCAAGGTTGGTGATGTCGCACGTGGAGGAGAGCGACGGGGAAAGACGGTTCTACCGGGAGGAACACCGCGAGAGGGGCTACAGTCGGGGAGAGGTGGAAACGGCCCTAGAGAGGGCGGGTTTCCGAAAAGCCCTCTGCTGGGATGCCTGCGGTCTGGGACCGGTTGCTGAGACCACGAGGCGCCTGCAGTTCCTGGCTTGGCGCTGAGGTAAGGGCTAACGGAAGAGAGCGGCTCCCTCGAGAACCCCATTTCCCTAAGACGGCCGGCTGGATAAGGCATTGATGACAGGATAAAGGGTGGGTACGGGTTCCCCCATGCGCGCGCTGCTCTCCCGATTGGGTATGTAAGGACGCTTAAACCGCTGACAGGTGGCACCCCTTGCCGCGCGCGCGACTCCCCTTCGCAATAGCTCAGTGAGAGTAGCAGGACATGGTTCAGGCTGATGGGGGTTGTATAATTATCCCGTATCATGACCGGGCGGTCGGGCTGGAGGCGGTCGCCTCGATCCGGAAGGGAGGATGAGTTCATGGGTGACATCAGTGGAGGGGAGCTGCTGGTAAGATGCCTTCTCAACGAGGGGGCGAGGTACGTCTTCGGGATACCTGGAGGCCAGATGGCCACCTTCGTGGACGCCATCTACAGGGTGGGAAGGCCGGCAGGCATGGATTTCATCATGACCAGGCACGAGGCGGCTGCGGCCCATATGGCCGATGCCCTTACCCGGACCACCGGGGAGGTGGCGGTGTGCACCGGTACGGTGGGCCCGGGCAGCCTCAACCTGGTGGCGGGCGTGGCGGTGGCTCACTCCGATGGTATCCCCATGGTGGTCATCACCCCCCAGATCCACTCCAACCGCTCCTATCCTTTCCGCGGCAGCCAGCAGCAGCTCGATCAGCTGAAGCTCTTCGAGGGGATCACCAAGTGGAACGCACTGGTACATCGATGGGACCGCATACCCGAGATGGTGCAGTGGGCGTTCCGCATCGCCACCAGCGGTCGCCCTGGACCGGTACACCTCGATATAAACGTGGACGTCCTCTACGAGCTGGGTGAAGAGAGTTCGGTGAGGCTGGTTCCGCCGGAACGCTACCGTGCTTTTGACCGGCCCATGGGAGATGCCGACCAGGTACAGAGGGCAGTCGAGCTGCTTGCGGCCGCGGAAAGGCCGCTCATCCACCCGGGAGGCGGGGTTCTGCGCTCCGAGGCGTGGGAGGAACTGAAGGAGCTGGCGGAATACCTGCAGGCTCCGGTGGCGCCCAGTGTGGGAGGACGGAGCGCCATGCCTGAGGACCATCCTTTAGCGTTGGTACCAGCCAATGCCGGGGCCATCATGGCGGGAGCGGGAGCGGATGTGGTCCTCTGCGTCGGCAGCATGATGGGAGAGCTCGATTTCTGGGGCCAGCCACCACTTTGGGGAGAACCGGCCGCTCAGAAACTCATCCAGGTGGACATCGACCCCGAGGTCATCGGGATGAACCGCGAGGTGGACGTGGCCATCGTGGGCGATGCCCGTCAGGTCTTGAGGCAGCTCCTCTCGGGACTGCGAGAGAGGCGGGGCCCAGCGGAGAAGCGCGATTTCACCGCCTCAGTCAAGGATGTGGACCGCCAGGCGGCAGAGGGGATGCGTGAGTTCATGGAGTCCGACTCCGTGCCCATCCACCCTCTGCGGGTCATAGGGGAAGCCCTGGAATTCTTCGGCCCCGAGGCCATCGTGGTGGTGGATGGGGGCAACACGGCCCTGTGGGCGAACATGGCCGCCCGGGTCTTCCGCCCGAGGTCTTTCCTGATGGCTTCGGGCATGGGGCATCTGGGAGTAGGGTTGCCCTTCGCCATGGGAGCCAAGATGGCCCACCCGGACCGGCCGGTCTATGTCCTCCACGGAGACGGCTCCTTCATGCTCAACTGCCAAGATGTGGAGACGGCGGTGCGTTATTGCCTGCCCGTGGTGGACATCATCTTCGACGACCAGGCTTGGGGGATGATCAAGGGGGCGCAGGATGCCGCCTTCGGAAAGCGCTACTGTGGCGTGGACTTCGGGCCCACCCGTTATGACCTCCTGGCTCAGTCCATGGGCGCCTTCGGCGCACTGGTGGAGGACCCTGCGGACCTCCGGCCCGCCCTAAAGGAGGCGGTGGCCTCAGGCAAGCCCGCGGTCCTGGACGTGCGCATAGACCAGGAGGTCAATCTGAACCCGCCCACCCTCCAGATGATCGTCCAGCTCTGGCTGCAGGGATGCGATCTCAACAGCTGTCAGGGCTGACCATCTCCGAGCGGCGTCTGGGTATGGACGCCGTTGTCAGGAACGAGTTGCGACGCGTTTGGGGAAAACGGCGGGGAAGGGATATAATCACACTCGCAAGGGGAGCAAGGTGACTCGAGGAGAGACGTGGACTTGACGGGATTCGAGAAAGAAGGCCATCAACCCCTTCGGCTAACCTCCCAGCCCCTCTTGGTGCTGGACGAGAACGGGGACATCCATGACGCCAGCCGGGGCGCGTGCGAGATGTTCGGCTATTCTCGGGAAGAGCTGGTCAGCATGTCCCTGTTCGACATTTACGGCAGGCCCACCATCCGGAAGGAACGGCAGGAGACCTTGCGCCCCATCCTGGAGGCAGGGGAGGGCTCCTTCGAGGCGGAGATGAAGGACAAAGAGGGAAGCATCCTCCAGGTGAGGGTGGAGGCGGAGGTGCTCGAAGCGGATGGGGAGAGGGCCATGCTGGCTCGCCTCAGAGAGATATCCGGGGAGAAACAAGAGCGGGACGAGCTCACCGCCCGGCTCGCCTTCCTGCAGGGAGCGTTCGAAGGCCCGGAAAGCCCTTGCCTCCTGGTGGACGGAGGGGGCAGGGTGGTTGCGGCGGGATCCGCCGCGGCGCGGCTCCTAAAAAGGGATGCAGCGGACCTTAAGGGAGAGGCCTTCGAAAATCTCCTTGAGAAAGGAGTGGTGGGGAGGGAGCTCCTGGACCTTTTCCGCAGCTGTACGGCCGGAAACCCCGTCGACAGCGTCGAGTTCATCCTGGAGGAGGACGGGGAGGAACGGGTCATACGGGCGCTGGCCGAACCGGTGGAGGAAGGGGAGGGGGAGCGGGGCTGCCTGATGATCCTCGAGGATGTGACCTTGCAGCGCCGCCGCCTGCGGGAGGCCGAGGAGTCGCGGGATCTTTACCATTCCCTGGTGGAGAACTCCCCGGAGGGTATCTATCTCGTCGACCGCGAGGGAGACTTCATCTTCGCCAACCGGAGAATGTGTGAGATGTTGGGGAGAGAGGCGGGAGGGCTCGTCGGGGACAGCCTCCTCGGTTTCATCGAAGAAGACCAGATGGACCAGCTCAAAGGATATTTCCGCTCCAAGGTGGCTGGACTCTACGCACCACCCTTGCGCATCGACCTGCACGCCGGGGAGAGGTCCATACCGGTGGAGATGGACTGTTCACTACTGGAGTCGGGAGAGGAGATAACCGGCATCCTCGGGGTGGTCCGGGACCTCACCTGGCGGTTGGACCTGGAGGAGGAGAACCGCCTCTATCGGGCCAGTCTGGAATCGCTCTGCGCCCTGGCCAGAGCGGTGTCCTCATCCTCGGATTTCCACCAGTGCTTAGAGGGATCGCTGCAGGCGCTGATCGATGGATTGGGCGGCCAGGCCGGGGCCCTCTTGTTGATGGAAGAGCGAAGCGACCAGCTGGAGTTGGCAACGGCACGGGGACTGGAACCAACGGCGGTGGAATTCCTGCAGGAGAAAGGAGCGGTGCTGCGGGAGGGGAGCGTGGGGATGGTCCTGCGCAGGCGGGAAGCCTTGCGGGCCGGGAGTGGAGAGGCGGAGGGCGATATACAGGAAGAGCTGCTGGCGGTGGGCCGGGAATGCGTGGTTGGTTTCCCGGTGGGTGCGGAGGAGCGGCTGAGCGGCATCGTCCTCATCTACGGGGAGGAGGACTCGCTGCTGCCGGCTTCCCGCGAGACGCTGGCGGCGATGGGCGACGTCCTCCAGGTGGGGATAGCGCGGGCCCGACTTCTGGGTAACATATCCGACGTGCTGGAGAAGGAAGCGATGATCAACCTGGAGCTGCGGGCCGCGGAGCGGATCAAGGAGCAGTTCGTGGAGCTGGTGGACGAGAAACTGCGACAGCCGGTCCAGAGGCTGCGCGCCTTCATCGACAACCTCCAGAAAGGATGGTCGCGATTCTCGCCGGCTGCCATCGACGATTACTTCCGCGAATTGAGCTGGGAGATGGCCGACCTGGAGAGGATGATCGACCGCTTGCTGCTGCTCTCAGCCGAGGAATCGAATCGCCTGAGATTGGAGATAGCCCCCTTCGAGATAACCAGCTTGCTGGAGAAGGTGGCCCAGATCTTCGTGAGCCGATCCGGCGAGCACGAGATCGAGTTGGAGTTGCCGCCCTACATGCTCATCGTGGAAGCCGACCAGTCCCTCCTCGAACACGTGCTGGTAAACCTGATGGATAACGCCATCCGCTTCTCGCCGGAGGGAGGCCCGGTCCGCCTGGCCTTGGAGGAGAAGGAGAAGGAAGTGGTCATCTCGGTGCGGGATCAGGGTTTGGGTTTCACCGAGGAGGAGCGGGAGCACCTCTTCGAGAAGTTCGCCAAGCCCCTGAGGCGCGAGAAGGAGGAGATGGCAGGCCTAGGGTTGGGCCTTTATCTGAGCAGAGTGGTGGTGGAGGCTCATGGAGGACGCGTGGAGCTGGTAAGCCGGGCTGGTGAGGGGAGCACCATCTTCGTCATCCTGCCCAAGAGGCGCCGCTGAGAATCAGGCAGCGAGGGGCTCGACCAGGAGGCATCCGCTATAGGCGCAGACGGCAATACCCATCAAGGCATCAGGTGCTCAGCGGTTGCGATATCGCTTAACGGACGCATAAAGAGAATCCCCTGGCCTGACCAACGGGATCGAACGTCGCCAGGAAAATGGTCCAGCCTGGAAAGGAGTGCGGAAAAGGAAACCCCGTCTGCCGGAGGGCAGGGGAAGGGCTCAGGAGCCGGCTACGCCTTCCGCGGCGGTCTCCCAGTGGTTGGGCAGGAGTTCGGCCACCTTCTCCCTGATGATGGCGTTGGCCTTGGGGATGACCTCACGCGGCCGCCCATGCAGCGGAGGGAGACGGAAGGGCTTACCGATGCGCACCTCGTAGGGGGCGCCCTCCTCTTCCACCACGGCCACGGGGAGGATGGTCGCACCTGTCCGGAAGGCGATATAGGCGGCGCCCGGCTCGAAGGGATGCAAGCGGGTATCAGGGTGGCGGGTGCCCTCGGGGAAGATCCCAACGCATCTCCCCTCGGTCAGGAGCCTTTCGGTGGTGCGGATGACCTCCGGGCCAGGGTGCTCCCGGTCGACCGGAAAGGCGCCGAAGAGGCGGACCATCAGGTATTCGAGCAGGCCGTTGCGAGGGTCGAAGTTCTCCCGCTTGGCCATGTAGTGGACGGGGCGCCGCAGGGCCAGGCATATGGCCACGGGATCCCGCCTGCTGTTATGGTTGGAGACAACCAGGAGGGGTTCTCCACGGGAGGGCAGGTTCTCCCTCCCCTTGAAGCGCAGGCCGTAGAAGAGGGAGATCACCCGGAAGATCAGCCAGCCCGGCCAGAAAAGGATCAAGCCGCACCTCCTTGAAGGTTATCGGGCGACATCATAGAAGATTATATATTGATGAGGGATATGGACCAAGGAGCCGTGATATGATCAAGCAGCGCGCCTTCTTCTTCAGCTACCGGGGTAACCCTGGCCTAGGCATACTGGCTGAGCATCTGGAGGATGGTTGGAAGAGGATAAACCTCTATTCTTTCGGCATCAACGCCGACGAGCTCCAGAAGGACCTCTCGGCGTACCATGCCGCCAAGGATGAGGGAAATAGCAAATTATCGGGGGTACCCGCCCAATCTAAGGCAGTGTTGGCTGGAGGGATGGTCTTCAAGGGGCTGACCTGCCTCCTGCGGCCGGAGGCCTCCCACGAGGAGACTCTCAAGGATATGGAGGAGGGGGTGGAAGGCCTGGCGGTGATGGGGCCGGAACGCCTACGGGAAGCGGACACATTCAACCCCATGCAGAGCTACTGGACCATGTACAAGGGCCTGCTGCCGGGGATCACCAGGGTCATCTTCTTCGAATACGCCACCCAGTTCGCCTGCATGGGCATGGCCCGCGAGAAGGACCTGCCGGTGGTGGAGGAGCTCTTCGCGGACCTGGAGAGGCTCAAGGGGTATATCACCATCCCCAAGCCCCTGCGGACGGACGAATACGACCCTCGCTCCGATATCTACCTATACCTCATCCGCAATCCCCTGAAAGAGGAGTTGCAGGGGGAATACGTCAAGAAACTCCTGGAGATCGAGGGCCTCAAGGTCTTCGAGGTGGCTGGCTGAACCGGAGGGTCTGAAGGCGACGCCCTCCACATCATCCATGGCCGGAACGTTGCGTTTCCGTAGGCGGGCTCAGCCCATTCGCTTGCCCATGACCTGGGCCAGTCTTTTGATTTTCTGCATGGTGGCGGAGAAAGATTCGAAGTTCAGGGACTGCGGCCCGTCGCAGAGGGCTTTGTTGGGGTCCGGGTGTATCTCGATGAGCAGTCCGTCCGCCCCCGCGGCCACCGCCGCGTAGCACATGTCTGGGACGATGTGGGCCAGGCCCACGGCGTGGCTGGGGTCCACCACAACGGGCAAGTGAGTGAGCCGCTTGAGGACGGCCACCGCACTCAGATCCAGGGTGTTGCGAGTGTGGGTTTCGAAGGTGCTGATGCCCCGCTCGCACAGGATCACCCGGGAGTTTCCCTCCTTGATGATGTATTCGGCCGCCAACAGGAGCTCCTCGATCCTGGCGCTGGGCCCTCGCTTCAGGAGGACAGGGTGACCACTCTTGCCTGCCTCCGTCAGCAAAACGAAGTTCTGCATGTTGCGGGCCCCTATCTGGATGATGTCCACGTACTCGCAGAAAAGTTCGATGTTGCGGGGATCGGTCAGCTCGCTCACCACGGGAAGCCCCGTCTCCTCCCGCGCCTCCGCCAGGTACCGGAGACCCTCCTCCCCCAGGCCCTGGAAGCTGTAGGGGCTGGTCCGGGGCTTGTAGGCGCCGCCCCGCAGCACGGAACCGCCAGCCAGCCTGACCATGCGGGCGGCGTTGAGCAGCTGGTCGCGGGACTCCACGGCGCAGGGTCCGGCCATGACCGTCAGGTTATCGCCGCCGATGCGCACCCCCCTGACCTCGATGACGGTATCCTGCGGCTTGGTATCTCGCGCTGCGAACTTATAGGGCTTGAGGATGGGTATTATGCTCTCCACGCCCGGGTAACCGGCCATGGTCTCGACGACGGCGGTCTTGTTGTCGCCGATCACCCCGATGACCGTCTTCAGCTCACCGTGGATGGGGTGCACTTTCAGGCCGAACTCCTCGATCTTACGCATGACCTTTTCGATCTGTTGAGGAGTGGCATCGGAAGACATCACCACGATCATGAAAGATCTCCCTCCGTTTGGCCGCCGGTGAGTAAGAGGTAAGTTAGCACCGGCACGCTTGACTGTCAAACCGTCTCGCAAAGCAAGACCGCCTGCGGGTAAGGAACGTCTCTCTCTTTCAAAGGAGGCCAAAAGCCGCAAAGACGGCGGTCCCGGTGGCCACGCCCGTGAGGGCCCCGGCGGCCACCTGAATGGCGGTATGCTGTCGGAGGTAAACGCGGGAGATGCCGGTTAGGGCGACCAACCCCGCCAGGGACCAGGGTAGCGGATGCGCCCAACCCGTTCGGAATACCAGCAGCAGCAAGGTGGCCAACAGGGAGTTTCCCATAGTGTGCAAGCTTATCTTCCAGCCCAGGGTTATGGCAAGAGCCGCAGCTCCCGTAGCCAGTCCGGTGACCATGCATGCGGCCAGTTCCCGTGGTGCCTGCAGGAGGAGCATGGCCAGGGTCCCCAGGAGGGCGTAGGCCAGCCCGAACAGCAGGGGGACCGGCCTCTCCTCGCGTCGGGAGATATGCCAGTCGCTGATCCGGCCGGTGGACCTCCGCCATCCCAGGTCGGCCAGGGGGATGACCGTGGAGAAAAAGATATAGATGAGGAACCAGAGCAGACCAGATGCAAAGTCCGGGGCGACTCTCAGGCAGATGGCCAGCATGGCGGGAGGGGTCAGGTAGAGGGGATTGAAGATCCGGCTCACCGCTTGGAGCATTCTCCGGAGCGTGCCGCTGCCTGGAGCGGGGGCGCCGCCTAAGGCGCTCTCATCCATGGACATCACCTCCGGGGCCGATTAAAGTTCTTCTCCCAAACGATGAGTGCGTTTTATCACGCGCTGTATCCCACCTTCGAGGATTATCCGATGATACCAGATGCGCATCGAGGCGTTGTCGGATCACCATATTGCCCCTGGAAAGGTGCACTCGTTCCCGGCGCGGCTGATATGCCTGTACATCTCCACGTCCCGCCAAGGTTCTCCCAGGATGCCGTCGTGGATGGCCCAGCTGCGACCGCGCACCGTTTTCTCCATGCCTGGCTGACGGAAGGGGGTGCTGCCGTCCAGTCGGCGGTAGAGCTTCCCGCCGGGCTGGAACTCCCGATCTATGTATTCCATCTTCCGGCGCCCCCGCAGGTACTGGAACCCGTACCTCTCGAAAGCCACGGCGTTGTGATAAGCAAGCGGCTCCACCGTGAAGATCTCCTGTCCCATGAGGCTGAAGAAGCTCAATGCCCTCTGCAGGAACTCCCCGGTTATCCCCAGGCCACGCCTCACTTGGCCTGGCGCCAGGCCGTTGCGCATGGCCCGTTCCTCCTCGGCCAGATTCCGCCTGGCGGTCCCGAACTTGGTCCGCCTGCCTTCCGCGTCCGTGTCTATGTTGAAGCGGGGCGATCGAGGGTCATTGACGATGAGGAAGGTTATCTCCACCCGGGAGGCGGGAGTGTCCGCTATCTCCAGGAAGAAAAGGCAATCACAGTCGGAGGGGCGACTCCTCACCTCGATTATGGCGAATCCGGCTTGGCGGGGTGTGATGAAATCCACCACCCGTTCCAGGTCGGGATTGACGAAGACGTCGGGGTCGATGGAGAAAAGGGGGAAGAGGCTCTCCGGTATGAGCTCGCTGTAAACCGCCTCCTTCAGTTCCATAGGCAGCTGGTTGAGGGCATGGATGGAGTGCAGCCTCTCCCTGCGGAAAAGCTCTTCAAGGCTGCTATTGTCTAGTTTCGCCAATCCGGTACCGCCTCTCTTCCGCTTTAGCCGGGCAAAACGGGGCCTCCGGGTGGTCCTCGAGCTGGCCGGGTAGGGCGGGTGACTTCCGCCGTATCGATCCGCACCATGGCGGCTCCCCGGCGGCCAAGCGGGTAGCACCTCTTCACCGATCCCGGCTTCGATTAAAGATATCACCTCGTTCCCCACGGTTCCACGTGACCTGAGCGGCGGATTGCCCGGCAGCGGTACAGCGGGAGCGCCATCGGGCACTCCTCTCCTTCTGGTGTGGGTGAAGCGGGGCAGGTTTTTTGCCGCAGCATCAGGAAAACGGCTATGATAGGCGGCAGGAGAGTGAGGTGGAGGTTTGCAGGAGGAGAACGACGCGGGACCGCGGGAAGAGAGGGGCGCGTTCGATGAATGCGTCCTAGACACCCCGAGGGGCAGGGTCTTCCTGAGGACCTGGGCCGATCCGACCTTCCTCCAGGGATTGAGGATGGCCGAGGGGATGGGGGCATTCTCCGGAACCGGCTTCCCGGCCTCCCGCGAGCACAAGGCCCTGATACGCTTGGCCACTGAAACGGATAGCAACGTGACCGTGGCGTACAACGAGAAGGGCGAGATCGTGGGGTTCGTGGTCATCGCCCCTCCGACCGAGGCGGAGCGGTGGGGGCGCCTGCGGGGGATAGGGCTGGTGGAGGCCATGGCCATAGAGGTCAGCGAAGGCTGGCGGGGGATGGGCATAGCGGAGAGCATGATGGAACTGCTCCTCAAGGACAGCTACTACGATGACAAGATCGTGATGTGTACGGGATATAGTTGGCATTGGGACCTTGAGAGGCTGGGGCTGTCCAAGGAGAAGTACCGGGAGATGCTCCTCACCTACCTCCAGAAAGCGGGGTTCGTCTATTACGACACTGACGAGCCCAATATTCTCATGGACCCAGCGAACTTTCTGGCGGCCCGCATCGGTCCGAAGGTCAGCAGGGAACTCTACGCCGATTTCGACAGGCTTCTGTTCAGCGGCGGGACCTGGGGAAGCCTGCGTGGCGTTCCCCGGATGATAAGCGAGGTGCTCTCGGGCAGGGGAGAGGAAGGCAAGGGAGAGGCCAGCGGGCTGAAAAGGGGCGCCAGCGGGTTTTTCTCTGTGCATGGAAGGCGGAGTGATTCGGGTGGTGGCGTTTGACCTCGGCCTCGGTAAGGGGGTTTCCCGATGAGGATATTTGATATCAGCCTCCCGGTGCGGGAGGGGATGACCGTTTACCCGGGCGACGGCCCGGTGAGTTTCGAGACGCTCCGCAGCCAGAAGGCGGGTGATCCTTACACGCTCACCTACCTACACTTGGGAGCCCATGCCGGGACCCACCTGGACGCCCCCCTCCATTTTCTCGAGGATGGAGGAGGCGTGGAGAGCGTGCTCTTGAATGACTTGATTGGCCCCTGCCGCGTTATCAGGATAGCCGAGGACGTAAAGGAAGTGGGGCCCTCTTGCCTGCGGGAGGCGGTAGATCTTCCGTGCCGGCGGCTGCTGCTGCGGACGCGCAATTCCAGCCTATACCGGCTGGGCCGTTTCTGCCGTGATTATGCCTACCTAACTCCGGACGGTGCAGCGTGGTTGAAAGAGGCGGGAGTGCGTCTGGTGGGCATGGATTATTACAGCGTTGAGAGGTACGGCGCAGATGAGGCTGGGGCCCACCTTGCCCTTCTGGGAGCGGGAATGTGCCTGCTGGAAGGGCTCGATCTCTCCGGGGTGAGCGAGGGGGAGTACCTCTTGCTGGCCTTGCCGCTCCGCCTGGAGGGGCCTGAGGGATCACCGGTCCGAGCGGTGCTGGTGCAAGCACCGTCCGACATGCTGAATCGCTGGGACTGAGGGCCGGTACGATTCCGGTTCACATACCGAATCCTCCCAGGGCCTTATAATCTTCAGTGGCATAAGAGCCGCATGGATGGTTGAGGTGTCGGTACCGGAGCCGTGCTGCCGGACACTGGAGGCGGCACGGCATTCTGAGATGGAAGGAGGCGGCAGGAGGTGAGGTACCGGGGAGTGGTCATCCGGCCCCCCAGCGAGGCGTTCAGCTATATTCTGCAGATAACCCACGGGTGTTCCCACAACGCCTGCACTTTCTGCGCCACTTATAAGGGGTGCCGCTACCAGGAGCGGGATCTCGGCGAGATAGCCGAGGACATCCTCATGGCCTCACGCCTGCGCCCGGGCACGTCCAGGGTCTTCCTGGCGGACGGCAACGCCTTGGCTAGGGAGACCGGAGAGCTGCTTGAAATATTGGAAATGCTCAACCGCGCTTTCCCCCGCCTGGAGAGGGTGGGGATCTACGCCAACGCCACGGACCTGCTAAAGAAGACGGCCAGCGAACTGGGGGAGCTCCGCCGCGCGAAGCTGGGGATATTCTACCTGGGGCTGGAGAGCGGCGACGACCTGGTTCTGAGCCGGGTGAGAAAAGGAGCTACTTCCCGCGAGATGATCGAGGCGGTGAGGCGGGGAAGGGAAGCGGGAATGGCCGCTTCCATCATAGTGCTGCTGGGCTTGGGAGGCAGGGAAGGATCGCAGCTACACGCGGAGCGCACCGCGGAAGTGGTGTCGGAGATGCAGCCAGAATACCTCAGCGCCCTGACCCTAATGGTTATCCCGGGAACCCCCTTGCACCGCCAGATGGTCGAGGGTGCTTTCGAGCTCCCGGACAGGTTGGAGATGCTGGTGGAGCTGCGCCGGATAGTTGCCTCCACGGATGTACCCTCCACCGTATTCCGTTCCAATCACGCCTCCAACTACCTGCCATTGGGTGGCACGCTCTCCCGAGACCGTGATATCATCATTGAGGCTATTGACAGGGCTCTCAAGGATCCGCGCATGCTCCGGCCGGAAGAGGCGCGGGGTCTGTGAAGGAAAGGCGCGGGCGCACTCAACTGTTCGGGGCCTGAGGCCGATGAATAACCTGGAGGCAAATGCATTCGGGGTGCGGCATGGGCAAAGTAATCGCTTATATTGAGGATGACCAGGACATGATTGACCTGGTGGGCATGGTCCTGGAGCGGTACGGTTACCAGGTCACTGGCTTTCCCCAGCCCGAGGGGGCTCTGGAGAGGATGGAGGAGCTGGCCCCTGACCTGATAATCCTGGACCTGATGATGCCGCGCATGGACGGGTTCGAGATCTACCGTCTCATCAAGGAGAGCGATGAGCTGAATGGGGTACCGGTGGTGGTCATCTCGGCCATGAAAAAGGCTGTGGAGCAGATCGAGAGGGAGGGTAGGATCGAGGTCGAGGGATGCCTGATGAAACCATTTTCCATAAACGAGTTGGTGGAGACAGTGAGAAGGGCGCTCTGTAAGGAGGGAGGATGAGCGCCAGGATCTTGCAAGGGCGGCCTGGTGGCCGATAGCATCCGCGGGTCGATCAAAAGGCCTGGAGCCGCCGCGGGAGCAATGAGGGTGGATTCACCGAAAACGAGGGCCGACCCGGTCCTATCTACGACCGGGTCGGCTCGCCCATCCAGATCTTGGAACCAGGGGATCAGAACTCGCGTACCTTGAGGGGCATAGGGTTCCAGACCGTCCAGATCCCCTCCTCCGGGCAGCGGGGCAGGGGTTCCTTCTCGTCTTTATGTTCGTAGGCAAACCCGCACTTGTCGCAGTAGTAGGTGCCCGGTGGTGCGGTGTCGCCGGTTCCCTTGATCTCGTCGCTGTCGGACATCAACGTCACCTCCAGTCTCAAATTTGCTGCTTCCGGGCTGCTCCCGTCCATTTTCTTAGAGGCCGGCGGGCCCGTCAAGAGACGGGCCGTCTCAGGGCTTTCGCCAGCGGACTCAGCATGCCTTTAAGCAGAGTCCTTCTATTCCTTGAAACGCGCCAGGAAGCGGCCGTATTCGTGCATCTTCCTCAGCACCCCAGCTGCCTTCTCCGGGGCGGAGAAGATCACCGAGCGACCGTCCTCCAGCTCCACCACCTGTTCGTCGCTACCCAGCATGAACTCCACATTGACGATGGGTTTCCCGTACCTCTCCATGAGCTCCAGGGCGCGGTCCAGGAAAGCGCGGTTGCGGTTCCTGATGTTCACCAGGAAGCTTTTGAAGGCATTCTGGTCCCAGCCCATGTTTTCCTGCCCGTTCATGAGCACCGAAAGACCGATCATGGTGCCCGTGGACAGCGACCCCAGCAGGACGATGGCGTCGATGTCGGGGGAAGCGGCCATGGCCTCCAGGATCTTCATGTGGACCTCCTGGTTCATCACCCCAACCAGGTCCACCGGATTGCCGTGGCTCCAAAAGGGCGGGAGGTTCTCGTCGCAGACCCGCATGGTCTTCTCGTCGAGCTGTGGTAGAACGAATCCCGCCGCCGCGGCGGCGTCGGTGGCGATAACCCCCCATCCTCCGCCCAGGGTGATGATCCCCATGCGGTTTCCGGGGGGGAGAGGCAGGCGGCCGAAAGACTTGGCCAGGTCCAGCAGTTCCTGGGAGTTGTCGGCCCGGATGACCCCGGTGCTGCGGAAAGCGGCATCGTAGATGTGGTCGGATCCAGCCATGGCGCCGGTATGGGACTTGGCCGCCTTGCCGCCGGCCTCGCTGCGACCGGATTTGAGGATGACCACTGGCTTGCGGGGGGTGGTGCGGGCGCAGACCTCCAGGAACCTACGACCGTCGTCCACCCCCTCAATGTAGGCCATGATCAGCTCGGTGTCGGGGTCCTCTCCGAAGTACTCGATCATGTCCTCGCAGTGGACCTGAGCCTCGTTGCCGGTTCCTATGAACTTGCCGAAGCCGATGCCCTGGCTCATCGTCCATCCTAGCAATTGGGCCCCCACGTTACCGCTCTGCGATACCAGGGAGATGCTCCCCTTGTGCAGGCTGACCGGCGCTCCCACCGCCTGCATGTTCACTTTGGTGTTCACTATACCCATGGTGTTGGGCCCCAGCATGGTCAGGCCCCTCTCCTCGGCGATGCGGGTTATCTCCCTCTCCAATCGCGCTCCCTCCGTCCCGACTTCGCTGAAATTGGAGGAGATGACGATGACGTTCTTCATCCCGTTGCGAGCGCAGTCCTCAAGGACCTGGGGAACGGTAGCCGCGGGGGTGGTCACCACCACCAGGTCCGCGGGATGGGGGAGTGCCTCCAGGTTGGGATAGGCGGGAAGGCCGTGGATAGCGGTTTCCCTGGGGTTGACCGGGAAGATCCTCTCCTTGGGAAAACCCCCGCTGATCAGGTGGACGAGGAGAAAGGACCCCCACTTGGTGGGGACGTTGGAAGCCCCTACCAGGGCGATGGATTCTGGGTAGAAGATGCGGTGAAAGCGGTGCTCCATCTTGCTGCTCCTTGCTCGCGTACGTTACTGCTATTATCGGCCCTCGGGCCGCCGCCGGGTCGACCGCGTCTGTGCCGGCTCGTCACGCTCCCGGCTATCCAACCGATTATACCCCATCACCAGGACCTCCTGTTACCTATTGACAAAGTCTGTTAATTATATTAGTCTATTGTTGTTATTGATGATAATTGTGATTTTTGAGACAGGAGAGAGGTGCGCGACCCGATGAAAGGAGGGCAGCGGTGCGGTCCTCGAATCTGAGCGTCGACGATTTCTTCTGGTGCGACCACCTCCACGTTACCAGGGAGATACGGGAGCTGAAGGACCTGAGGATCCGGGGGTTCAAGGCATACTGCTCGAAGATGGGTCGGGATATCGACGAGTCCTTCTGCCACCACTGCTTCCTGGAGGGGTAGATCCCCGTTTCGCGCCGGGCCCCGCTCTCTGCCGGGCGGGGCCCATCCTATTACGTGATATAATATATCTAACTGCTCTTCCGCTATTTTATTCAAGAAGAGTAGAGTAAATACCGGGGACGTTCAGGCAGGGGGTCAAGGATGGCGGAGACGCGCGTTCCCACCGGTATACGGGGGCTGGACGAGATGCTGCGGGGGGGGCTGCTCCCGGGTTCGGTGGGCGTGCTCAAGGGGGCCCCGGGAACCGGCAAGACCTCCATCGGCATAGAGTTCGTGGCCCGGGGGTCCGCCCAGTACGGGGACCCCGGCCTCATCGTAACCTTCGAGGAGTTCCCCCGCCAGCTCTACCGCGACGCTCTCTCCATAGGTTTCGACCTACGGGCCCTGGAGGGAGAGGGCAAGCTCCGTACGGTGTTCACCACCCCTAAGGTCCTCCTGGAGGAGATCAGGCGCCCCGGGGGCCTGCTCGACCGGGTGGTGGAGGAGATGGGGGTGAAGAGGGCCTTTGTGGATTCCATCACCCACCTGGAGCGCATCACCCCGGACCCCCGCCGGTTGCGGGAGATCATCTACACCTTCCTCAACGGCCTCCTGCGCCATGACCTCACCGCCCTGGTCTCCCAGGAGGACCCCTTCATCACCGGGACCATGAGCGTGGCCGAGGCCGGGCTCTCTTACATAGCCGACACCATCATCCAGCTGCGCTACGTGGAGATAAACTCGACCATGCAGAAGGCTCTGCTGGTCCTCAAGCACCGGGCCTCCGACCACGACAAGCGCATCCGCCAGTTCAGCATCGGCCCGGGCGGGGTGGAGGTCAGCTCGCCTTTCGAGGGCCGGGAGGGTATCCTGTCGGGGAACCCGCGCATGGCCATGCGCATAAAGCGAGCCCGGGAATTCTTCGAGTAGGAGAAGGCAGATGTACGATTTTGACAACATAGACCCGGTGGTCAGCGAGTTCGTAGACGAATACGTAGATTCCTTCATCACCTGGGATCTGGTCCTCTTCTTCTACGAGAATCCCTTCACCATGGGTACCCCTTCCTCCATCGCCATGAGCATCGGCCGCCTGGATTCCGATGTCCTTCCCTACCTGGAAAAGCTGGTGGAGAAGAAGGTCCTGAGCAGGGAGGAGCACGTGCAGGACAGCGCGGAGGCGGTGTACTCCTACATCCCCGACAAGGATTTCGAGAGGAGGGTGGAGCAATTCCAGAAGGCCCTCAAGGACCGCGCCAGCCGCTTGATGATCGTGAGCAAGGTGCTTCAGAAGGAAGCGAAGAAGTGAGGAAGGCATGGCGGAGACGCGCGTTCCCACCGGTATACGGGGGCTGGACGAGATGCTGCGAGGGGGGCTGCTCCCGGGTTCGGTGGGCGTGCTCAAGGGGGCCCCGGGAACCGGCAAGACCTCCATCGGCATAGAGTTCGTGGCCCGGGGGTCCGCCCAGTACGGGGACCCCGGCCTCATCGTAACCTTCGAGGAGTTCCCCCGCCAGCTCTACCGCGACGCTCTCTCCATAGGTTTCGACCTACGGGCCCTGGAGGGAGAGGGCAAGCTCCGTACGGTGTTCACCACCCCTAAGGTCCTCCTGGAGGAGATCAGGCGCCCCGGGGGCCTGCTCGACCGGGTGGTGGAGGAGATGGGGGTGAAGAGGGCCTTTGTGGATTCCATCACCCACCTGGAGCGCATCACCCCGGACCCCCGCCGGTTGCGGGAGATCATCTACACCTTCCTCAACGGCCTCCTGCGCCATGACCTCACCGCCCTGGTCTCCCAGGAGGACCCCTTCATCACCGGGACCATGAGCGTGGCCGAGGCCGGGCTCTCTTACATAGCCGACACCATCATCCAGCTGCGCTACGTGGAGATAAACTCGACCATGCAGAAGGCTCTGCTGGTCCTCAAGCACCGGGCCTCCGACCACGACAAGCGCATCCGCCAGTTCAGCATCGGCCCGGGCGGGGTGGAGGTCAGCTCGCCTTTCGAGGGCCGGGAGGGTATCCTGTCGGGGAACCCGCGCGAGGTGGTGTCGCGCAGGGTGGAACAAGTGTTCAGGTGAGGCCGCAAATAAGTAAAGGATCCAGCCACCTGGGATTATGCGCTTTCCTAAGGCCTTGCGGTGACACCAGAGCACTCATCGAACCGGCAACAGGCGCAGGCTCGATTCCCCCCTCCCCCGGGATTTACTTCATCGCGGGGATCATTTCACACGTTCGTTAATCACTGTTCCGAGGAGGCGAACGCGCAAGGAACGGGATGAGCGGGAGCCACTGCGGCACTTGAAATGGGTAGGGGCGCTGCGATAAAATCCTTTTACGGTGAAACAGGCGGAAGTGGCTCAGTTGGTAGAGCATCACCTTGCCAAGGTGAGGGTCGCGGGTTCGAATCCCGTCTTCCGCTCCAGCGAGCATAGATGGATGGAGAATCCATCTATAATTTTTAAGGAGTACTGTGTGGCGGCGTGGCCAAGTGGTAAGGCAAAGGTCTGCAAAACCTTGATCACCGGTTCAAATCCGGTCGCCGCCTCCAACAGAAAGGAAAAGGGCGCGTAGCTCAGTGGGAGAGCGCTTCCTTGACGCGGAAGAGGTCGTGGGTTCAATCCCCTCCGCGCCCACCAGAGAAACGGGAGGTCGCCGATGCTGTGCCCCAAGTGCAAGGCGGAGAACCCTGACGGCGCCTCCTTCTGCACCCTCTGCTTCACCAAGTTCGAGGGGCCTTCCATCGGTCTGAGCCAGGAGGAGCTCTACGCCGAGATCCAGGAGAAGCACAGGCAGGCCAAGGTGGTCTGTCCCAACTGCGATGAGGTATCTCCCATAACCTCGCTCTACTGTCTCAAATGCGGTTTCATCTTCGAGGACCGCGAGTCCCTGATCATCCCGGAGGATGAGCTGGCAAGGCGGGAAGAACAGAAGCGGAAGGCGGCCCAGAGGGAGCTGGAGGAGGCCCTGACCGCGCCGGTTGAGCTGAAGACGGGCATGGATGGGGGAGAGGTCATCCGCTTCGCGGAGGAGGCCCTGCGCAACTCCTACCGGCCACGCCTTCATGCCCGGGGACGTAACGACATCACCTTCGCGGTGAAGCTGTTGGCCCTGCTGAGCGAGGAGCGAAGGAAGCTGGGGAGTCCCCTTCGCCTGGAAGTCAACCTGCTCAGCGAGGAGGAGATAACCCACCCTGACGACCTGGCCGTGGAGTTCGTCCTCCACCCGGCCTGACGCCCGACCGGGAGGTAGCCAGTTGTCGGAGCAGAACAACGGAGGCCGGGACCTGGAGGTCTATTGGCACACGACATCCCACGTCATGGCCCATGCCCTGACCGAGCTCTTCCCGGGCATACGCCTGGCCATCGGCCCTCCCATCGAGGATGGCTTCTACTACGACGTGGAGGCGGACCGGCGCATCACTCCCGAGGACCTGGAGGCGGTGGAGGAGCGCATGCGCGAGATCATCTCCAGAGACCTGCCCCTGGAGCGCCTGGAGATGTCCAGGGAGGAGGCCCTGGAGTTCTTCCGACAAAGGGGGCAGCACTACAAAGTGGAGCTCCTCGAGGATATGCAGGACCCCACAGTGACCCTTTACCGCCAGGGAGATTTCGTGGACCTCTGCCGAGGGCCCCACCTCCCCTCCACCGGTAAGATAAGGGCATTCAAGCTTCTGGGGCTGGCTGGGGCCTACTGGCGCGGCGACGAGAGCCGGCCCATGCTCCAGCGCATCTACGGTGTCTCCTTCGAGAGCGAGGAGGAACTGGATGGGTTTCTCCGGCTGCGGGAGGAGGCGGAGAAGCGAGACCACCGCCGCCTGGGCAGGGAACTGGACCTCTTTTCCTTCCACGAGGAGGCGGGCCCGGGAGTGGTTTTCTATCATCCACGCGGCGCGGTGCTGCGCAAGGTCATCGAGGATTTCCTGGAGGAGGAGCACCGCAGGCGCGGCTACCAGCGGGTGGTCACCCCCCATCTCTACAAGGGAGACCTATGGAGGGTATCCGGCCACATGGATTATTACCGGGAGAACATGTACGTGTTCGAGAAGGATGGCTCGGATTACGTGGTCAAGCCGATGAACTGCCCGGGCCACCTGCTCATCTACCGTACCCAACCCCGCAGCTACCGCGACCTCCCCCTGAAGTTCTTCGAGCTGGGCACGGTTTACCGGTACGAGCGCTCCGGAGTCCTGCACGGGCTGATGAGGGTGCGGGGCTTCACCCAGGACGATGCCCATATCTTCTGCACCGAAGAACAGCTACCGGGGGAGATCTACGATTGCCTGGATTTCGCCCTGAGTTCTCTGCGGACCTTCGGCTTCCGCGAGTTCGAGGTCAACCTGAGCACCCGTCCGGAGAAGTATGTGGGGAGCGAGGAGATCTGGGATAAGGCCACCTCCGCCCTGGAGCAGGCGCTGCGAGAGCACGGAATAGAATACCGCGTGGACCCCGGCGAGGGGGTCTTCTACGGCCCCAAGATCGACGTGAAGCTCAGGGACGCCATCGGGCGCCTCTGGCAGGGCCCCACCATCCAGGCGGATTTCAACCTCCCGGAGAGGTTTGACATCACCTACGCCGGCAGCGACAACCGCCCCCACCGCCCGGTGATGATCCACCGGGTGGTGCTGGCCGGCATCGAGCGCTTCTTGGGAGTCCTCATCGAGCATTACGGGGGAGCGTTCCCCCTGTGGCTGGCCCCCCAGCAGGTGGCGGTGATCCCCATCGCCGACCGCCACCTGGAAGCGGCCGAGCGCTTCCATCGGGCCTGCCTGGAGCGGGGCATCAGAAGCTTTTTAGACGATGAGAGCCAGACCCTGGGGGCCAAGATCCGGCGCGCCCAGGTACTCAAGGTGCCCATCATGGTCATCCTAGGAGACCGCGAGTTAGAATCGGGCAAGGTGTCCCTGCGCACCCGGGAGGGACAGGACTTGCGCGGCCTGGACCCCGGGAAGGTCCTGGAGAAGATAGAAGATAGGATCCGGGATCGCGACAACGACACGGAATGGTAGGCGATGGAATACCTTTGGAGCCCCTGGCGCATGCGCTACCTCGAGGATATCGAAAAGTTGCGCCGGGAGGGAGGGTGCATCTTCTGCGAAAAACCGCCCAGGGGGATGGACGAAGAGGACCTCATCCTGGAACGGGGCATACACTGTTTCTCGCTTCTCAATCTGTATCCTTATAACCCCGGTCATGC
>Ga0209162_1000994_pt1 | contig 29349 bp, 32 predicted proteins | sample YNPNPMetaG_FD_187121 | JGI IMG/M metagenome (GOLD analysis project Ga0209162, IMG submission 187121) | Anoxygenic and chlorotrophic microbial mat microbial communities from Yellowstone National Park, USA - YNP NP MetaG (SPAdes) (version 2) ...
CCGGAAAAGAAAGTTTTGTTCATCGGGCAGGAATTTATTCTTTTCCCCGTTTTCATCTTTACATTATCAAAGAAACACCAGAAAAAATAATTTTAAATCTTCATTTAGATCAGAAAAGAGTTTCTTATCTCGGCTCGCCGGCTCACAGTGCTGATTATGATACCGAGGTGGTAAAAAAAGAAGCAGAAAGAATAAAAAATTTTCTTGAAAAATCAATATAAAATCTTTCAAGAAAAAGGTGATGGCATTTATTTTTAAAAATTTTTGGACTTAAATAAAGGGAAAAAATGGGGCAAGAAAAATTTTTTAAATATTACAATTCTGGTAAAAATCTAGATCCATATTTGGTTAACTGGATTGTTTTTTTATTCATCCTTGGTAAAAATTATTTGCTTTTACCACCTCGCAACCAACCATCTTTTAACTTAAGTTTGGCTTTTAGAAAAAATTATTGGTATTAAAATAAAAACCAAAGATAGCACAATTTTATTACTATGAAAACAGGAATTGCCAATTTACCACTTCATTACGGATCTTGTCCGGCTTGGCTTTTTGCTAGAATGAAAAGATTGGCCGGGGCGATTATTGAAACAATAGTGATGGAATTTTCTCCGACAGAAGTTTTAGCTCGTCTTTCTGATCCTTATTGGTTTCAATCTTTTGCTTGTGTTTTAGGTTTTGACTGGCATTCTTCTGGTTCAAGCACAACAGTTTGTGGCGCAATTAAAGAAGCATTAAAAGGAAAAGAAAAAGATTTGGGAATTTTTGTTGCTGGCGGGAAGGGAAAGGTTTCAAGAAAAACACCAATAGAAATTGAAGAATATGGTCAAAAATTTTCTTTGAATTTTGCGCCAAAATTAATTTATGCTAGCAAAATGTCAGCCAAAATTGATAATTCTTGTTTACAAGATGGCTTTCAAATTTATCATCACACTTTTATTTTTACAAAAAGGGGAGATTGGGCAGTAATTCAACAAGGAATGAATGAAGAAATTCAAATGGCTAGGCGATATCACTGGCTCTCTTTTAAAACATTTAATTTTGTTAATGAACCACATGCGGCGATCTGTTGTGATTTTAAAGGCAAACCATTAAATTTAGTTGCTTCAGAAAGTGAAAAAACAAGAGAAATTTCAACTCAAATTGTTAGATCTCCTTTTAATGTTTTCCTTAAAGATTTTAGAAAAATAAGGGTTTTAAATATGCCGAAATATCACTGGATTCCATTAACACCGATTATTGAAAAAAGAATTGAAAAAGTTTTGTTTCAGACCCATGAGTCTCAGCCAAAAAATTTCGAAGAATTGGTTTCTTATCAGGGGGTTGGTCCAAAAACTTTGCGTGCTCTGGCTTTAATTTCAGAATTAATTTATGGCACTAAACCTTCTTTTAAAGATCCTGTTCGCTATTCTTTCACCCATGGCGGAAAAGATGGTGTTCCTTATCCGGTTAATAAAAAACAATACGATTTATCAATTTCTATTTTAGAAAGAGCAATCAGAAAAGCAAAAATAAAAAACTCAGAAAAGTCTCAAGCCTTAAAAATTCTTTATGAAAAATAAAAAATTTTATCTTTTACTAGATAATATTCGTTCACTTTTTAATGTTGGGGCAATTTTTAGAACGGCTGACGCTGGTGGAATTAATAAAATTATTTTAGCTGGCATTACCGGAAAACCAAATGATGAAAAAGTTAAAAAAGTTGCTTTAGGGGCTGAAAAAAGTATTCCTTGGGAGCATTATTGGCAGGCCTGGCGAGTTATTGATAAATTAAAAAAAGAAGGTTTTCAAATTATCGCCCTAGAGCAAACAAAAGAAAGTATTCCCTATGATAAATTTAAACCAAAATTTCCTTTAATTTTAATTGTGGGTAATGAAATAAAAGGTGTCTCAAAATCTCTTTTAAAAAGAGCGGATAAAATTATTCATTTACCAATGGCTGGAAAAAAGGAATCTTTAAATGTGGCCATTGCCACTGGCATTGCCATTTATGAAATCAATAAATTTCGAAAATAAAAAATCGAACCTATCTTTATCGTTTTTTAAATTAAGGATATAATCAAATTATGAAAAATGAATTTTCAAATGAAGAAAAAAAACAAATTTTAAAAATTGCTCGCCAATCGATTGAATTTTATTTAAAAAAAGGTAAAATTCCAAAATTTGAAATCTCTGAAAAATTAAAAGAAAAAAGGGGTGTTTTTGTCACTTTAAAAAATGGCGATCAACTCCGAGGGTGTATCGGAACACTTGAACCAATTTATCCTTTAGTTGAAGCAGTTTCTAAAATGGCAATTGCCGCAGCTACTGAAGATAATCGATTTTATCCGGTTTCTTTGAAAGAATTATCAGAAATTAAAATTGAAATTTCTATTCTTTCTCCTTTAAAAAAAATTTCTGATCCTTATCAAATAAAATTAGGAGAACACGGAGTAATTGTGAAAAAAGGTTTAAGGGGTGGAGTTTTTTTACCGGAAGTAGCTAAAGAATTTGGTTATAATTTAGAAGAATTTTTATCTGTTTTATGTAGCCATAAAGCAGGTCTACCTTCTGATGCCTGGCGTGATCCTCAAACAGAAATTTATATTTTTACCACTGAAAAAATAAAAGAATAAAATTATGGACATTTGGCAAGTATTTAAAAAAAGACACTCGGTCAGAAAATTTGATTCTGAAAAAGATATTTCAGATGATTTAATTGAAAAAATTATTGGGGCAGCAAAAACAGCTCCTTCGGCTGGTAGTCTTTATCCAACCGATTTTATAATCATTCGCGATCAAAAAACTAAAGAACAAATTGCCAGAGCGGCTTTAGGACAAGATTTTATTGCTCAAGCACCAGCAGTAATTGTTGTTATCTCTGATGTTGAAAAAACTGCTTCATATTATGGTGAACGAGGAAGAAATTTATATGTGATTCAAGACGCAGCCGCGGCCACAGAAAATTTAATTTTAGCCGCCACGGCCTTGGACCTTGGTACTTGCTGGGTTGGCGCCTTTAATGAAAAAGAAATGGTAAAAATTTTAAATCTTAAAAAAGAAATAAGACCTTTAGCCATTATTCCGGTTGGTTATGAAAAATAAAAATTTTATCTTTTCGAAATCTAAATAATAATTTTTAACCATTTATCTCAAATGATTATTATCTATACAACTTTTCCCAATAAAAAATTGGCTGAAAGGATTGTCAAACAAATTTTAAAGTGCCGTTTAGCGGCTTGTATCAATATCTGGTCAATTAAGGCACAATATCTCTGGCATGGCAGGATTGAAAAAGCTAAAGAATGGGCATTGATGATTAAAACTTTTAAGAAAAATTATCAAAAAATTGAAAAAATAATCAAGGATAATCATCCTTATAAAATTCCAGCCATTTTTTCTTGGCCAATCACCAGGGGAGAAAAAAATTATTTGAAGTGGCTGAAAAAAGAGATAAGATAAAAATTTTTTATTTTAAAAATTTTTTAGCCGCTAAAAAAACATTTTTCATCAAGAAGGCAACAGTTAAAGGACCAATACCACCAGGAACCGGAGAAATTGCTCCTGCTTTTTGAGAACAACTTTTAAAATCAACATCGCCAACCGGTTTTTTCTTTATCCTTGAGTAACCAACATCAATAATTATCGCCCCCTTTTTTATCATTTCTTTCTTTAAAAATTTTGGTTGACCAATGGCGACAATTAAGATATCTGCTTCCTTAAGGTATTTCTCGTCTTCGCAAAAACAAGATGTATATTTACTTTTTAGAATTATTTTTATTTTTACTCCTCTTTTTTTAAAAAATTTTAGAAGTGGGTTGGCAAAAACTAGTGAGTTGGCAAAAATGACAATTTTTTTATTTTTTATTTTGATTTTATAGAAAGAAAGTAGTTTTAAAATTGCTTGATGAGTGGGTGAAATAAATTTTGTTTTGGAGCGAAATCCATCGATATCTTTTTCAGGACAAATTTTTTGAATAATTTTTGAAGGATTAAAATTTTTCGGTAGAGGAAGTTGAACAATAATACCATGGATTTTTTTATCCTGATTTAAGTTTTTAATAATTTCTAGAACTTTTTTTTCTTTAATTTTTTCTGTAAAAAAATATTTTTTAAAATAAAAATTAAGTTTTTCCGCGGCTAGCTGTTTAAGTCTAATATAAATTCGCGAGGCTTCATTTTTACCAATCATAATTACCGCCAAGCCCGGCTTAATTTTCAACTCTTCTCTTTTTTCTTTTAAATTTTTATAAATTTTTTCAGCAATTAAATCACCATATAAAATTCTCATAAATTTTTGCCAAATTCAATTTTTTGCCTTATAAACTAGAATTAATGCGCCTTTTAAAACCATACTTCTTGGTGACTGTCACCATTTAAAAGAGAGTGGCTTGCTTACTTTCTTTTTTTTCTTCTCCTTTACTAAAAACGCTAATTTTACCATAAACACCATCATAACCGGGAATTTTTTGAACCTCACCACAACGCATCCGAATAATCCCTTCGGCAATTTTTTCAGAAGCAATTATTTTTAATTCTTCTTCTGATAAATCTAAAAGAATTCTAAATTCACTACCACCCTTTTTAATAAGATTTAAATATTCGTTTTCTACTGCCTTTGAATTTTTTTCAACGGCTAAAGACTCAGCAATAATTTCTCTTAAAGGTACTAAACTTTTAAAAGGAGTAGCATTTTCTGGAACAAATCCTTCTGGACGATCCGCTAATTTTTCCACCCGATGCATCACACCAATCGTCAAGGGCCGACCACAAACCGGACAAATTCCTCCTCTTTTTTTTGTTTCAAGTGGCGAAAAAGAAACATGACATAGCCGATGACCGTCAAAATGATATTTTCCCTCTTCAGGAAAAAACTCAATGGTATATTTTAAATGATTTTTATCTTTCTTTTTAATCGCCTCTATAATTTTTTGATAGGAAACGTCTTCAAAATTAAAAACTGTTGCTTCCCGACCTAAATTTTGTGGTGAGTGGGAGTCCGAGCAAGAAATTAAGGCAATTCTATCTAAAGAAGAAAGTCGCCAATTCATCGGCGGATCACTGGAAAGTCCTGTCTCGCCGGCAAAAATATATTTTGAATATTCGTCAAAACATTCCTCAATTGAATCAAAGCCAGATTTTGAGCCAAAAATTGAGTACCAAGGCGTCCAAATATGGGCCGGAACAACTAAACCATCTGGCGAAATATTTAAAACCATTTTTAAAATTTCTTTGGCATCTAAACCAAGCATTGGTCGGCCATCAACTTTCAAATTTCCAGACCAAGAAAGTTGGGCATTAAATTTTTCCACACTTGAAAAATCTGGCAAAAAAATAATAAGATGAATGCGTCTTCCTTGACCATTTTTTGTGTAAATACAAGAAACTTCTGTTGTTAAGATAAAATAAACTGCATTGTCTTTGGCGGTTTTTAATTTAAAAAGTCCATTATTCAATGGTTCTAATTTGGTTTTTATCTCTTTAAACCAAAGCGGGTGAGTAAAATCACCGGTCCCTAAAATTTGAATACCCTTGAGTTGTGCCCACTTATCTAAATGTTCCAAGTCCATCTGCGGCGAAGTAGCCCGAGAGTATTTGCTATGAAGATGAAAATCTGCGATATAGCGCATATTATTCTTTTTGATAAATATAAATTTTCCATTTTTTATTTTTTTCATCTAAATATTCTATCCTTTCGTTTGGCCAATTTGGCATGGGGAAGGCGAGAGAAAAAATTTTAGTCCCTGATTTTAATTCTTTCTTAAATTTTTCAGAAAGTTTAGGCATAAGACTCGGCCAAAGATAACAGAAGATAATATCGGCTTCAGAAAGATTAGCTTGAAAAAAATTTTTAAAATAAATCTTTGTTTTTGCTCTTTTTAAAAAGATATTAATCTTAGAAAGAATAAAAGCAATTAAAGAAAGTTCATAACCGATTGTTTTTACTCGATATTTTTTTTCTGCTTCAATAAGAAATAAACCATCACCACAACCTAAATCAACCAAAACTTGATTTTCTTTTAAAGCCATTATTTCTAAAATTTTCTGAACAAACTTCCGAGAAGATGAAACAAAGGGAACTTTAGTTGCAATATATCCTAAAATAAGGAAAAGATAGATAAAAAAAATGGATAAAAAGGCAAAAAGAAAAATAAATGATAAAAAATAGATTAAAAGCATAGAATAATTTTAACACTTTCTATTTTTTATTTCAAATTGACAAAAAATAAAAACCCTCTTGGCAGTGGTCTACTTTCACATCCGGCGAACCGGATATTATCATCGACGCTGAGATGCTTAACTTCCGTGTTCGGAATGGGAACGGGTGTTTCCATCTCGCTTAAACCACCAAGAGGATTTTTATTTTATATTTTTAAAATTCTAATAAGATCTCTTTTATGGATCTTGATCGAAAAAATCAGACCGATTAGTACGGCTCGGCTCAATCCGTTGCCGGACTTACACCTGCCGCCTATCAACCTTGTAGTCTTCAAGGGGTCTTCAAGGCTAATCTTAGGGACGGCTTCGCGCTTAGATGCTTTCAGCGCTTATCCTAACCGGACATGGCTACCCAGCTATGCCGTTGGCACGACAACTGGTACACCAGTGGTCCGTCCTTTCAGGTCCTCTCGTACTATGAAAGGGCCCCTTCAGCCTTTAAACGCCCACAGTAGATAGGAGACCGAACTGTCTTACGACGTTCTGAACCCAGCTCACGTCCCGCTTTAATTGGCGAACAGCCAAACCCTTGGGAGCTTCTCCACCCCCAGGATGCGAGGAGCCGACATCGAGGTGCCGAACCGGGCCGTCGATAGGGACTCTCGGGCCCGACAAGCCTGTTATCCCCGGAGTAGCTTTTGTCCGCTGATCTTTGCGCCGCCTACATGGACGCATCGGTTCACTAAGTTCGAGTTTCCTCTCTGCGCGGCACGTACGCCTTGCAGTCAAGCCGGCTTATGCCTTTGCACGTCCAATCCGGTTTCCATCCGGATTAAGCCGACCTTAGTAAGCGCCTCCGTTACCTTTTGGGAGGCATCCGCCCCAGATAAACTACCCACCAGACACTGTCCCCCACTAAAGGCAGGGTTAGGGATATCACTAAACAAGGGTGGTGTCTCATTGTTGCTCCGACAAGCTTACGCTATCGGAGCTCCCACCTACGCTCAACATGTTTAGCCATATACCAATGTCAAGTTGTAGTAAAGCTTCACGGGGTCTTTTCGTCTAACTGTGGGTAACCCGCGTCTTCACGGGTCTCGCAATTTCGCCGAGTCCCTCGTTGAGACAGTTCTCACGTCGTTATGCCATTCGTGCAGGCCGGAACTCACCCGGCAAGGGATTACGCTACCATAGGACGGTTATAGTTACCGCCGGCGTTCATCAGGGCTTAGGTTCAGACCTCACCCCGAGAAAACTCGGGGATCAGCCATCCCCTTAACCTTCTGACACTGGCCAGGCATCAGCCCCTATACTTCCTCTTACGAGTTAAGCAGAGACCTGTGTTTTTGGTAAACAGTCGCGTGAGACACTTTCGCTGCGTCCCCCACCACTTTGGACTCAATTCTTGTAATTAAACCAAAATAATTTGGTTTTTGATTTTGAATCAAATACAAAGTGGTGGGGGAAGGCCTTATCCCGAAGTTACGGCCACTTTTTTGCCGAGTTCCTAAACGAGGGTTCTCTCGTTCGCCTGAGCATATTCTGCCCGTCCACCTGTGTCGGTTTGCGGTACGGTCCGATCACTTCTTTTCGCCAAAATAGCGAACCTAGAGGTTTTTCTTGGCTCCTTCGACCCCAGAATTTTCCCTTTCGGGAATTTTATTCGTAGAAAACTTTTGTTCCTGGGATTTGCCTCAAGAACCCATTTTCTACTTAAACGCAAATAGCCAAATTGCGCTCCGAGTAAGAAGAAGCGTCACCCCCTCGGAAAGTGATCGGGGGCCGGAATATTAACCGGCTATCCATCAGTTACTCCTTTCGGATTCACCTTAGGACCGCCTAACCTCCCGACGATTATCGTTGCGGAAGAAACCTTGGACTTTCGGCGGGCCGATTTTTCATCGGCCGTCTTGCTACTTATGCCAGCATTCTCTCTCCCGATTTCTCCACTAATTCTTACGAATTAACTTCACTGAAATCGGGATGCTCCCCTACCACCCCAACAATATGTCGGGGTTTCTATCTTCGGTGCTAGACTTAAGCCCCGGTAAATTTTTAGTGCGATAAAACTTGACCAGTGAGCTGTTACGCTTTCTTTAAAGGATGGCTGCTTCTAAGCCCACCTCCTGGTTGTCTGAGTTTTATCACCGCCTTTCACACTTAGTCTAGACTTAGGGACCTTAGATGAGAATCTGGGCTGTTCCCCTTTTGTCACATGGAGCTTAGCCCCCACGGACTGACTCCCAGTGTATAAGATACTCGGTATTCGGAGTTTGGTTGGATATGGTAAGGAAAAATCCTCCCACGTCCATCCAGTCGCTCTACCCCCGAGTCCCACACTGAGGCTAGCCCATCAGCTATTTCGGGGAGTACCAGCTATTCCCGAGTTCGATTGGCATTTCACCCCTACCCACAGCTCATCCGATGGTTTTGCACAGCCAACCGGTTCGGGCCTCCCTCCGATTTTCATCGGAGTTCACCCTGGCCATGGGTAGCTCACCCGGCTTCGGGTCTTACTTGTGCAACTTAACGCCCTATTCAGACTCGCTTTCGCTACGGTTCCCCCGCTAAATCAACGGGTTAACCTTGCTGCACAAGTAAACTCGCTGGCTCATTCTTCAATAGGAACCTCGTCATCCCGATTTAAATCGGGACTCCGAGTCTTTGTTAGCACATGGTTTCAGGTACTTTTCAACGGGCTCACCGCCCTACTTTTCACCTTTCCCTCACGGTACTTGTTCACTATCGGTCAGGAAGGAGTATTTAGCCTTAGGAGATAGTTCTCCTTGATTCTGCCGACGTTACCTTTTCATCGACATACTTTGGAAAACCGTCAAGAAACAAAATTCCTTTTGTATACAAGGCTTTCACTTTCTTTGGCTGGCTATTCCACGCCATTCTACTAGGAATTTTGTTTTCTTCGCTCTGATTAAAATCAGAGCATGACAATTTCCACAACCCCTGTCCTTGTGCGAAGCACAAGGTAGGTTTAGGCTCTTCCCCTTTCGCTCGCCACTACTCAGGGAATCTCTGTTGATTTCTTTTCCTCTGGCTACTGAGATGTTTCACTTCGCCAGGTTCGCCTTCCGACAAAACATCGGAATAATCCGACATTACTCGGATTAGGTTTCCCCATTCGGAAATCCCCGGATCAAAGGTTGCTTGCCACCTCCCCGAGGCTTATCGCAGGCTGCTACGTCCTTCATCGCCTCTTCCTGCCAAGGCATCCACCATGTGCAGTAATAATTTCGATCAAGACCCATAAAAAGACCTTATTAGTTATTTATCTTTTAAATTTTTAAAGAGCAGAAATCAAAAAACCGCTTTGCCAAGCGGTTTTTAGGCTACCTTAAAAAATAGCCGAAACATTATCCGCTTGGAAATTTAAAAATTTGGTTTTTTGATTTCACCTTAAACATCTTAATTTTAAAGTATTTTCATAATAACAAAAAAGAAAAAATTGTCAAATTAATTTGTGGATAACTAAAAATCTAATTTGGGTGGTTTTATTCTTCGTTCTTTTATTCTCTTAATGCCAGCAATAAACCAAATAACAAAAAGAATAATTAACCAAACCGCAAGATAAAAAACTAAATTGAAAATTAAAAACTTCAGATTAAATTGTCCTTTCTCCCAATAAGCAAACGGCCAACCCCAAAAATTTTTTTCATAAAAAAGATTTTTTTCTTTGTTTTTGTAAAGCGAAATTTGAGCCAATGATGGTTTCTCAATAACTGGGAAAAATTTAAGGAAAGACCCTTTCTCTTTTTCGTAGTTGAGTAATAAACCAAAAAGAGTAATAAAAATTAAAATAATTAATTTTATTCGCCAAGACATATTGCTGATAAAATTTTTTAATTTTTACTACCAAATTTCTATGAAAGACGAAGATAAAAATAAACTTTGGTGGTGTTTGTTGGAAAAAGTTAGAACTTTCTACCAACAAAATCCCGACGCCGATTTCTGAAAATTTACGCTCGGGCGGGGCGGGAATTCCTTTCCCCCAAACCCCCTTTCCTTCCCGCCCCGCCCTCGCTTTTTCGCCGCCGCAATTTTTCGTATCCCGCCCTCTAAGCTTTATACAATTTGGTAAAAATAATTTTTAATGGAATAATAAATTTTCTTCTCATCTAAAAACATAAATATTAGAGGGCTGGGTGCACCGTCAATAAGTGTTGTCATCCTCCCAACCCACCCGTGCGCGGTCAACACAAAGGAACTCCCCAAAACCCGTTGCATAAAATTTACAGTCATGCTATTATTTAGTATATCAATGTTATTAAATAATATCAAATGTATGGGAAATAACAATCCTTATCTAACCGCGAATGAAATAGCCAAATTATTTAATGTTAAGGCTATTACTATTTATCGTCGGGAAAAGAAAGGTCTTATAAAATCTCGCCGACTTAATCCGAAAGGAAAAAAACTTTTTGCAAAAGAAGAGATTTTAAAGTTAATAGATAATAATAAATACCCAATTTCTAATGACATAAAACTTTTGGAGAATTGTAATAGCCTAGAAGTTGGAACCAAAGCTAAAAATATCAAAATAATCAAAGAAAAGGGTGGATGCTTAATTCCAAAAACTTTAATCCTTAATACTAATATTTTCAATCAATTATTAACAGAAAATAAAATTTCAGATCCCTTGAATTATAATTGGTCTAAATTTGAAATTCCTACCAAATATCAAAAAATTATTCTTAAAAAAATCAGCCAAGAATTTAACAATAAACCTTTAGTTATTAGAAGTTCGGCGACTTGCGAGGATTCACCTCTATTAAGTTTTGCTGGTCAATATTCAAGTTTTCTTAATATAAAAGGCGAAGAAAACATTTTGAAAGCGATTAAGTTGTGTTATCAATCATTGTTTAGCGATAACGCCAAAATATATGCGAAAATAAACGGTGTTAGGTTGGAATACGAAAGTATGGCGATCGCCATACAAGAGTCGGTGCCAGTAGCAATTGCCGGCGTAATATTTACCGCCGATCCGGTTAACCAAGATGATAAAAAAATGATTGTCGAATACACAGAAGGCTTGGGAGATTCCGTAGTCAGCGGACATAAAAAACCAGTATTGAAAGAGCTTAAGAAAACAAAAATAAATAATTTGCAAAATGAATTTTTGAAAAAGTTATCAAAAATGGCATTAAATCTTGAAAAAGTATTTGGTAACCCTCAAGATATTGAGTGGGGATGGAACGGCCAGGAAATATATATTTTTCAAAGCAGAAACATTACAACGCTAGATAAACATCCAAAAATGATCAATTATGTTTTTGACAAGAATAAAATTCTTGGAACAGGTACCCCTGCTTGTAAAGGTGTAGCTAAAGGTTTTCTGCGTGTTATCAATAATATTGAAGATTTTAATAAAATAAAGAAGGGTGATGTTGTTTTAATAAAATGCAAAACAGACATCTCGATGATAAAAAAATTTCAACTTATTAATGGATTAATAATAAATGGCGGCATTCTTTCGCACATAACGGTAATAGCGAGAGAGTTTAATATTCCTTGTTTAACAGAACCAGTGATAGCTGATGAAAAAATAGAAAAATATGTAAATAAAAAAATTATTGTTGATGCGATAAAAGGAAAAATATTATTAACTTAGAAAAATATGGAACTACAACTTTTTGTCTACAAAAATTTAGCATTGCATTTCTATTACTCAAGGGAAAGTATTTCTAAGAATATGGTTAAAGTTAAAAATTTGTTTCTTGTTTTTCCTGGCTTGCCAAATTTCATCCACAAAGAATTCTTTGGTGATAAAGTTGACAGAAATAATGCTTTTTTTAGTGTCTATTATTTAGGAAGTTGGTTAAGCGGAAGAAATTTTACCTATGAAAATTGCAAAAAAACAGTCGAGTTGGCGGTTGAGTTTGTAAAAAATAAAAAAGGAATAAAAACTTTCGATAATAAACAAATACGTTGGAATTATAAAAATTTACATTTAATAGGGTATAGTTTTGCTGGTAATCCAGTTGTTTCTGCAAAAGTATCTAAAAATGAAGCAAAGAATGTTATATTATTTGAGCCCCTGCTTTTTTTACACAAAAAAGATGTTTCGGAATACCTAAAAGATAAAAAAGCTATAAAAAATTTTTATAGTTTTAGCTTATCCTATCTTGAATTTCTCAGAAGGGGTTATAAATTTGCATTTAGAGGGATAGAGAAACAAAGCTGGAATAAGTATTTTTCCGGCAAAGATCTGAAATCTTTCGTTAAAATAGATAAAAATTATCCTAACGTTATTATTTTTCACGGCAAGTCGGATGCAAAAATCAAATATACTAGTTCTCTGTTTTTCCAAAAAGAAAAATGCCCTCAAGCAAAAATTATTTTAGTAGATAATGTTGGTCATGATTTAGAAAAACTTTTTGACATAAAACAAATCAATAAACTGATCTGATTCTATTATGAAAAAGCGAATAGTTTTTATAACCGATTGCGTTGATGTAGCATATAATGAACTAAGAGGGGTGATTTTGAGTAATATCAAAAGTGATGAAATAGTAGTTGAGCCGGTTGTTCCGGTTATTCCATTCTCGATTATCAATGGAAATTTCGTTCTTCGTTTAATGGCCGATGCTTATCCAGAAGGCACTATTTTTTCTATGATACTAAATCCAATGAAAGAGAGACCGGCTCGATTAATTGGAAAAACTAAAAAAAAGAATTTTTATTTTATAGGAGCAAACACAGGTGTTTTTACTTGGTTTTTTAGAGATTTTGGGGTAGACGAATTGTATGAATTGAATGATCCGGGATTTTTTCCATTTGGTGGCAAATATGTCCATGCACCAGCTGTGGCGCAAATAGCGATGGGAAACCCCCTTAATGAAATGGGAAATCCTTTTGATATCAAAAAAGTTGTCAAACTTGATATTCCTGATGGCACGATAGTTCATATTGATAATTTTGGATTGATGAAATTTACTGGTGATTTAACCGGTCTTAACGAAGGAGATAAACTAGAGGTTTATGTTAATGGGAAAACATTGCAAGCAGTTTATGCAAAAAGAATGATGAGCCGAGAAACTGGAGAATGGGTAGTTTATCCAGGTAGTTCATTCAGTTTACCAGAACTAGGTAAAGTGCGGCAAAATGGAGCTAAAGAGCTAAGTGCGAAAATTGGAGATATAATTACCTTCAAAAAAGTTAACTGAATTCTTTAGGTTACATCGAAAAAGAAAAAGTCCTTCAAGGTTTCTTCTTGAAGGACTGGTTTTTAAATTTGCAAAGACCTTCGGATGGCAATAAGGCAATTTTAGTAAAATCGCCGTTTTGCCTCTCTCAGAAGATCTTTAAAGACATGCAGATGTTCTTCTGATGTTTGATACACTACATCTCGTTTGGTATCACCAGATCGATATTTTTTGTCGACGTATCGCATCAAATCCGTCTGCACTTTTTCCGCATAGTTGAAGAATTCATCATGCACCCACCGAGCTGCCGGATCTACGATCTGGTAAGTGGTTAACGGTGAATTAAGCAAGCCTCGTGCTTTCATTTCGCGATAAATCGGCGTTCCCTTGTAAATGAACATCTCGCTCGCAAGTTGTACCAACGCTGGTTCGTCCTCTACCTTCTCGATGAAGGTAATATTGTCCATTAGAGTTTCCAGGGTCGACAATGGGTGGAACATAATTATGCCGGTATTTACTTCGATACCGAGCGATTTTGCTAATTTGACTGCTTGGATATTCTGCTCTACGGTTGTCCCCTTACGGAAAAGTTTCAAGTCTCGCTGTGAACCACTCTCGCAACCCAGATAAACCCGCTTGAGTCCTGCTTCTTTTAACAACCTAAACAGCGGTTCTTTAACTTCGTTTACTCGTGCGTCAAACCGCAGCTTTACATCCAATCCTTTCCTGATGATTTCGCGAGCAATCTTTTCAGCCCGGTGTGGGTCAATGCCGATAAAATCGTCATCGGCAAATTGGAAGTTACGAAAACCCTTCTCGTACTCATCACTAATTTCTTCAATCACTGACAAAGGTTTTCGTCCGCGCCACCAGTTGCCACTTTTTTCGCCGTATAGTGCGAATGTTGCACAAAAAGTGCATCGGCCGTAGCAACCTCTGGACGAGTTCACCATTAACCAATCGACTGGTTCATGTTTTAGACGAATTGGCCTGGGCAGTGTATCCAGATCAACGAGTGCTCCCTCTGTTCTACATACGGCATCACCGTTCAACCAAGAAATACCGGGAACTGTTTCATATTCCATTCCCTTACGCCTTGCTTCAATCAGTCGAAGCATGGACGATTCACCCTCGCCACGAACTACCACATCGGTTGGAGTAAGATGTAGCGTCTCCTCGTCCCAAAATGTAGCGGAGTAGTCGCCAGCTACAATCAGTGTTTCCGGGTGAACATCGCGTACCACTTTCATTGCCTTTGTCACCGGATTATCGAATGCTTCTTTAAGTGTTTTGGCTTTTAGGTAATCGCGGGATAGTTCCAAGCCGATAAACTTAAAGCCGACCACATCGAAGCGTTCGGTTTCCAGAATCCGCATAACATTTCTATGTCCCAGAAAACGCTCTTCTAAGATTTCGACTTCGTATCCTGCTTGCTGCAGAACAGCGGCGAGATATCCTATTCCAATTGATTGTTTTTTACTGGGCCAGAAATCAATTGGATAGCCCAGATCAAGATTAATCAGTGCTATTCTCATTTTTGTTCCTCCTGTTTGAGTTATGGGGTGCTTGAAATTATTTTCAAGCACCCCTTTTTAGGTTAACACTGACTCTGAGCCAAATGGCAGCAAAATCGCCGTCACTTTTGCGCCGACTACTTTGCGAAAGAGCTGGAAATGTCGTTTATTGGTAATGCCGGCCAGATGAACCCCTGGCAATCGGTACAGAACATAACAGTTCCAGACGAAGTGGACCACATCCAATGTCTTTACAAACATTGGGTTTCTCAGGTGAAACGGTAGCGCAGAAAGAAATTCCTCAGTGGTTATTGCGGAGAGTCTCTCAGCAAAACTTTGAGGGATGCCTATTGGAGTAATTTCACTGCTGAGCAATATCTGGCATTCAGGAAACTCCTTAGAGAAAAAAGCTTTATATGCATTAACAGCTTGTTGTGCAGTTGATACATTCCAGTCATTTTTGAGAATCGTTAAAGTATCCTCTAGCCAGACTACGAATCTCAGCTTACCTAGCGGTCCACAAAGAATCTTCGTCACTTCGACATACTGCTTAAGATATTCCTTTGGTTTAATTCCTACGAATGTCGAGAAACAGATGGGCATATTGGATGAGATTTTTGTCGGACCGATCGTATCAACGATTTTTCTTTGCTGCTTAAGCGCTTGAATACTGTTCGAGAGATCTATTTTGCCTGTAGATTGTTGTGTGGGGAAATATTCCTTTGTACCCCTATTTGAACCTAAATTGAGTCGCTCAAGAATGACCGGAAATGGCAGATTGTTGAAATCTGCCATTCCCACCATTCCCATATCAGCCATAGTTACATTCAGACATTGGTGGTTTAGTTTCGCGAAATCAATGAGTTGCATTTTACTGCCCTCCCTTCCTAAAAACCTTAAGTCTCGGAAAAGAGATTTTCATCGCTTCACGAACTTCCATCAGCGTCTCCCCAGCAACTGATCGAGCTCGCTTAGTGCCAGTAGCAAGAATGTCCCAAACGAGATCTGGTTGCGACGCATAGCATTGTCGCCGCTCCCGAATTTCAGCAAGATGCTCGTTAAGTTTTCCGGCAAGTTGAGCCTTACATTCCTTGCATCCCCTGGCTGCGGTTTCGCATTCTTGGCGAACCGACAACGTATCAGTCGGAGCGAAAACTGACCAATACTTAAACGCACAGCATTCATCTGGGTGACCAAGATCTTTACGGTATAGCCGTTTACGATCCGTGACCATGCTGAGAATGCGGCGTTCTGTTTCTTCCGGCGAATGAGCAAATGCTATGAAGTTATCGAGACTCTTACTCATCTTATTCGCTCCATCTGTGCCAACAAGAATTGGTACTTCCCCGACCAGCGACTCGGGAAGCGCAAACACTTTCTTGCCGAAAGCCCGGTTGAATGAACGAGCAATTTCTCGCGCCTGCTCAATGTGAGGCAGTTGGTCTTGGCCAACTGGTACCAGGTCGGCTTTAAACGCGAGAATGTCGGCAGCTTGCGAAATCGGATATCCTAGGAATCCATAACTTATATTTTTGACTCCGTACGCTTTTGCTTCTTCTTTAATCGTTGGGTTACGCTGAAGGCGTGGAAGCGTGACCAAAAACGAGAAATACATTGTCAATTCGGCAAGCTCTGGCACTTGCGACTGCACAAAGAAAGTGTTTTCCGGCTTGAGACCAACACCGAGATAGTCGCACATCACCTCGAAAACATTACTCTCAATAGAGCTATGATTTTCGAGATGATCAGTGAGCACTTGAAGATCAGCGATAATGAAGAAACAGTCATATTCGTCTTGGAGACGGACACGGTTCTTCAATGTACCGACATAGTGCCCAAGATGCAATTGACCGGTTGGCCTATCGCCCGTCAAGATTCGTTTCTTGCGTTGCATGATTTTCCTCCTTTTCTGTCTGTGCCTTGTCATTACTGACGTGGCTTGGTTTGATTGGAACGAGCCTGCGATACTCGGCGGGATAATCCCGACGCAACACCGCAAGCCATCTGCCGGCTTTTGCCCTTGAGACATCTTTGGTTTCGGCAAAGACCATCTCATAGGCTGCCGATGGACTACTGCTTGCTTCCACAAGAGCAACAATGCTCTTGTCGTTAAGGATGCAAGCGCACCGTGCTTTGATCTCTTCTGAAGATCGTTGCATAGCTTGTACCTCCTTTAGTTTTTTAAAGAGCAGTTTTCAACAGGAAACTTTCCTGTTAATACACTAACTTACATCTTTTTGTTTGTTTTGTCAATCCTTCGGCCCTATTTGTTCTACTGTAATTATTGAAAAATTTTGTATAACTTGATAAAATTAAGACAATTCAGGCGGCGTGCCGGCGAAGCTGGCACGAAAAATTGCGGCGGCGAAAGCGAGGGCAGGGCGGGAAGGAAAAGGGGTTTGGGGGAAAGGAATTCTCGCCCCGCCCGAGCGTAATTTTTCAGAAATAGGTGTCGGGATTTTGTTGATAAAAAGTTCTGACTTTGTCTAAAACGTTCCACCATAGACGATTTCTTTCGCCCTCGCCCCTCGCTTCGCTCGGGGCTCGGGCTTCGGCGGGCAGAGAATAAAGGTAATTCCAAGGTTTTTTAAATTCTATTTCCAATTTTTGGCCCTTGACTTTCTGGTTTGAGCCAACTCCGCAGGGAAAATTTATGTTGAGCGTAGCTTTCGGACAAGCAAAATATTACACCGACAATTTGAGAGAAAACATTTTGCGGGGAATTAGGCAAAAAATACGCCGAGGCGAACTTTCGGCAAAAGCCCCGCTCGGATATTTCAACGAGCCAAGATTGAGAACGATTGAGCCGGACAAAAAAACATTTCGCAAAGTGAAAGAATGTTTGGAAGCTTTTGCCACTGGCGAATATACTTTAACAAAAATTCAAAGCAAAATGTTTTCTCTTGGCTTGGTTGGCAAAGATAGAAAACCCTTACATCTTTCAACAATTCAGGGGATTTTAACTAATCCCTTTTATTATGGAATGTTTTTGTACCGAGGCGAATTATATCAAGGAAGCCATAAGCCAATGATTACAAAGAAACTTTTTGATAAAATCCAAGAGGCACTAAAACAAAACAGTAGGCCTCGCAAAAAGCGAAAAGAAAAACAGTTTTTGTTTTTAGGTTTTGCTCGTTGCGGCGAATGCGGTTATATGATTACCGCCGAAAGACATATCAAAAAAAGCGGTTTGGAATTTATTTATTATCGCTGCACTCATAAAAGCAAAACTCAAAAATGTTCTCAAAACCGCTTTTTGCGAGAAGAAGTTTTGGCTCAACAAGTAAAAGAAATATGTCAAAAAGTTTCTTTGCCTGACGATTGGCGAGAAAAATATCTTGCCAAGGTTGATAAATGGGAAAAAGAAAACCGCCAATTGTCAGAACTTTTCGCTCAAAATCTTAAAATAGAATTAGAAAAAGTAAAAACAAAAATAAATCGCCTGATGGATGCATACCTTGAAGGCGATTTGGAATTGTCTGAGTTTCAATTAAAGAAAAATGAATTGATGACACAAAAGAAAACTTTGGAAGAAAGATTATCTGATTTTGAGCGAAAGGGTAATCATTGGCTCGAACTCGTCCAGAATTGGGTAATTGAAGCCAACCAAGCCCAAAATTTCGTTTTGCAAGAAGATTTTTCTGAAATGAAAAATTTTCTCAAAACCATCGGCTCGAACCAGAAAATCAAGGGCCAAAAATTGGAAATAGAATTTAAAAAACCTTGGAATTACCTTTATTCTCTGCCCGCCGAAGCCCGAGCCCCGAGCGAAGCGAGGAGCGAGGGCGAAAGAAATCGTCTATGGTGGACCTAGGCAGAATCGAACTGCCACCCTCCGCATGCGAAGCGGATGCACTACCACTATGCTATAGGCCCTTATTTATTTAATAATTTTTTTGTCTTTTATTTTTATTTTTTCTGTGTGCTCTCAGCAGGAATCGAACCTGCATTTGCGGCTTAGGAGTCCGCAGTTCTATCCATTGAACTATGAGAGCGGGTTCTATTTCTTTATCAAGATACTCATTATTTTCTCTGCGAGTTGCGAGACGTAGTTTGTCTTTAAATTTAGAAAATAGAGAAAAATAATAACAGCAACTAAACTTCCGCTAATAATAAAAACCTTAGTTAGATCTTTTTTTAAATAAGAATAATTTTCAGATTTTTTTTCCATAATTTTTTATTTTATCTTTATTATCTAATTTGTCAATTACCTAAAAATTGGTTATAAATATAAAAGTTCCATGAATTACTATTTTACCCATCTTATCCACTAATTTGACTATTTTTTAAAAATCTTTATAATCTGATAAATCCTGTAAGTTAGTAATTTAATTATATTTTATATGTTTAAAGAAAATAGAATGAAACCAACCGGAGATTTAGAAACAATTATTGGTACCGGCGTAAATTTAGAGGGTAATTTTGTTGCTGAAGGCAACATTGTTATTAGAGGTCATGTAAAAGGCTCGGTAGAAACAAAAAGTGATTTAAAAATTGAGGCCGGATCAACAGTTGAGGCTGATGTCAAAGCAAAAAATGTTTTTCTAGCCGGCGAAATCAAAGGAAATATCAGGGTTGAAGAAAGAGTAAGTTTGGCTAGTTCAGCCCGTCTCTTAGGAAACATTGATTGCAAATTCCTTTCAGTTGAAGATGGGGCAGTTTTTAATGGCGAATGTCGAATGGGAGAAAAGAAAATTACAGAAGAATAGTTATCAAGCGATTATTCGAATTTGATAATCATCTCAAGAGGGGTCAACTGTTCATCCTATGAAATGCGCCACTGATTCTTGTTTAAATTTTGAACAATAATATCTTTACTCTTATAAATTAGTTTAAGGTACCTAAATTTTACCACTCCGCCCTAAATTCTAAGACTTTTTTATGTATCTTTATATTTTTGATTCTTTTCTTGGTAAAAAAAAATACAAAAAAATTATTGATAAAATAGAAACAAGAATCACTGATTTAGAAATCTCTGGCCGTATTATTCGTCTAACAATTTTGGAAAATATTGAAGAAATAGTCCACGATGCAATAAAAAAGGGGGTAGATACTATAGTTGCAGTCGGTAACGACAAAACTCTTTGTCAAACAGCCAGTGCTATTAACAATCCCCTCGCGGTTCTCGGCTTTATTCCTGTCGGTGAAAAAAACGATCTCGCTCAAATTTTAGGCATCCCAAAAGAGGAGTTGGCTTGCGAAGTTATCTCGGCCCGCTTAATTGAAACAATTGACTTATTAAAAATCAATCATCACCTTTGCCTTTCCTCAGTAAAAATTAATAGTCACCATATTATTTTAAAAAGTGATAATTATAAAATTTCCCTTTCGCCTCAAATTAATGAAACAAAAATATTAAATCTTGATTGTATTTTCAAAAAAGCAAGCAACCCTCATGATGGACTGATAGAAATAATTCTCCAAAAATCAAATTCTTCTTTTTTGTCTTTTTTAAAATTTTCGCCAGAAAAAGTTATTGACAGTATTTTCTTTCTTAAAAAAATTAGGGTCGAATCATTAAAAAAGAGAAAAGAAATCCCCATTTTAATTGATAACTGGAAAATTTTAAAAACCCCCTTAGAAATTGAGGTTATTCCTCGTCAACTAAAAATGATTGTTGGCCGAGAGAGGAAATTTTAAAAAAATAAATATATGGTTATCCAAATTAATGAAAAAAACTTTAAAAAAGAGGTTTTAGAAGAAAGTTTACCTGTTGTCGTTGATTTTTATGCTGATTGGTGTCCTCCTTGTCAAATCCTTCATCCTTTACTTGAAGAAATTTCTGAAAAATACAGAGAAAAAATAAAATTCACCAGAGTTAATATTGGTGAATCAGAAAAAATAGCCCAAGATTACAATATTAACAGTATTCCCACCCTTGTTTTCTTCAAAAATGGTAAAGAAATAAAAAGAATAGTTGGGCTGGTGGGTAAAGAAGAAATAGAAAATAATCTAGAAACTTTCTAATTTTAAAGAAACTAGATGAGAGGCTCCTTCTTTATCTATTGTCACGCCGTAAAGGGCAGCGGCTGCTTCCATTACGATAGAATTATGAGTAATAACTACAAATTGAATTTTTTTTGAAAGTTCTTTCATAATTTCTGAAAATCTTATAGAATTTGCTTCATCAAGAGCAGCATCTACCTCATCTAAAACAATAAACGGTGGACTTTGGGTTTTAAGAATAGCGAAAATTAAAGCCAAAGAGGTTAAAGCCTTTTCACCGCCAGAAAGAGACTGAACGCTCTTTATTTTTTTACCAGGTGGTTTAGCATAAATTTCTACACCATATTTTATTTCTTTGTCTGTTTTTTTATCCTCTTCTTCGTTTTCAATAATTCTTTTTTCTTCTTCTAAGACTAATTTTGCCCTCCCACCTTTAAATAAAAATTTAAAATATTTTTCAAAATTTTCGTTTATTTTATTAAAATTAGAAAAAAATTCGTCCTTAATTTTTCTTTCTAGTTTTTCCTTTATTTCTTCTAAAGAAGACAGGCTTTTTTTCAAGTCATTAATCTGAGAAAAAAGAAAATCATATTTTTCTTTGCATTCTTGGTACTCCTTAAGAAGGCCCTCATCGAAACTACCGATTAATTCCATTTCTTTTTTAAGTCTCTGAATCGAAGAAAAAAGATTTTGCTCTTCTTCATAATTAAGATCAATTTTAGATAAAGAAGAGATCTCTTTAAAATGGGCTTCTTTTAAAATTTCATTGATAATATCTTCCTCTCTGGTTTCAATTTTTACTTTTTCCATCTCCATTTCTCTTAATTTATAATTTAAAGATGATATCTTCTCTTGTTCTTCCTGCAATTCTCTTTGAATTTCCGCCATTTCTTTCCTTTTCTCATTTTCTAAGTTCATAAATTTATCTAATTTCTCTTCCAAAAATTTAAGCTCATCATCTAATTTCTCTATCTCTTTTTCTGTCTTCTTCAAATCTTCAGCGTCTTTTTGAACCGAAGTTTCTGGTTTAGAAAACAAAGAGAGAATATCTTTAATTTTATTAGAGATATTCTCGGCAATTTTTTTAATCTCTTCAATCTTTTCTTCCTCAAAATTTTTTAATTTCTCAACAAGCTTTTCTTGCCAACCGGCTAATTCATTAAGAGAGTGTCGAATTTCCGAAAGATCTATTTGTTCAGTTTTTTTCTCTGTTCTTTCTTTGCGAAAAATTTCAGCTTTTAAACTGGCTTTTTTTTCTAAAAGTTTATTTCTTTTTTCTGAAATTTCTTGCCAATTTTTCTGGAGTTCTTTGAATTCTTTGCCCGGCTCATCACTCGTTATTTTCTTTAATTTTTCTTGAAGAACTCTCCAAATTTTTTCTTCTTTTTCTAAAATTTCTCTTTTCTCTTTGATTTGTTTATCAATTTCTTCCTTTTCTCGCTTTAATCTAAAAATTCTTGCTCCATAATAATCTTTTTCACAAGTAATCAATTTTTTTTCTATTTCCTGACGTCTTTCCCATTTCTTAATTTGACGAGAAAGAGACCTTACCCGAGGTTCAACTTCTCCCATGGCAATCTCGGCTTGAGCAAGATTCTCTAGGCCTTTTTTTATTTTTGCCTGAGCCCTTGCCTTTTTTATTTCATATTCCTTTACGCCCGTTGCTTCATCAAAAAATTCCTTTCTCTCTTGTTTAGAAGAATAAAGAATCCAATCAACCATTCCTTGACCAATAATAGAATAACTTTTTTGACCAAAGTTTATTTGAGCCAGAAATAGAGAAAGATCTTCTTTTTTTACCTTACTTCCATTAATAAAATATTCATTTTCTCCATTACGAAAAAATTTTCTTGTAATTTTTATGTCCTGAAGAGTGCCTTCTTTATTATCCTTTAAATAAATATCACCTTGAGAGAAATTTAATCTCTTCTTACCAGCGGAAAAAATAAGGTCTTCATTTTTCTCGGTCCTTAAATTTTTTAAACTTTGTTCACCCAAAATCCAACGAATAGCATCAACTAAATTCGACTTGCCGCAACCATTTGGTCCAACAACACAGGTAATTCCTGGGGGAAAAATTAAAGTCGTTTTTTTAGCAAATGATTTAAAACCAAAAATTTCTAGTTTTTCTAGATACATACTGGTTTTATCGAAATTTACAATTTCCTAAAGTTTTATTCAGATTTTAAAAAGAAACTTCTTATAACTTAAGATTCAAAGTTTTATATTTTTTTAAAGCCTTTTGAGCAGCATTAATTTCAGCTTCTTGTTTACTTCCACCCTTACCCTTGGCAATCAAATTTTCTTTCAAGAAAACTCCCACGGTAAATTTTTTAGCATGATCGGGTCCTTCTTCTTTTAAAACCTTATAAAATGGGGTAATTTTAAAATCTCCTTGGGCCAATTCCTGAAATTTACTTTTCGGATCTTGGTAAAGTTTGTATTTTAAAATTAGTAAAAGTTTGGAAATAATTATTTTTTCAATAAATTTTTTTGTTTCTTTCATTCCTTGGTCTAAATAGATAGCACCAATTAAAGCCTCAAGCGTATCAGCCAAAATTGATAATTTAGATTTTTTTGAAAAAGAAAGAAGTTCGCCTCGAGAAAGAAAAAGATAACGATCTAAAGAAATCTCTTTGGCTATCTTTGAAAGCATGGCTGTGTTAACCAAACTAGCCCGCCAAGAAGTTAAAACACCCTCTGGTTTTGAATAATTTTTATAGAGATACTCGGTAATAACAAATTCTAATACCGCATCACCCAAAAATTCTAACCTCTCATTATGGGGTAATTTTTCTTCTGGATGCTCATTGAGGTAAGACCGATGAATTAAAGCCTGATGAAGAAGATTTTTGTTTTTAAATTTAAGGCCTAATTTTTTTTCAAGATTTTCTAAATTTTTTGCCATAACCCCCTCTCATTATCCCGATGACTAACTTTGAAATAAAAATCGAAAAGAATAATTTTTAAAAAAATATAATAAGTTTCTATAAATTTCTAAGAGTGCCAATCTGTTTTCTCTGTTTTCTCTGTTTTCTCTGTTTTCTCTGTTTTCTCTGCTTTCTCTTTTTTCTTTATTTCTTCATAAATAGCACCAAGAACACCGTTAATAAACCGACCGGATGTTTCTGAGCCAAATGTTTTAGCTAATTCAATGGCTTCATCAATAGCAACTTTCGGTGGCGTTTCTTTTAAAAAAAGAAGTTCGGCAATGCCAATTCTTAAAATATTTCTATCGGTAAGAGAAATTTTTTTGATGGGCCAATCAGGAGCAAATTTTTCAATTAATTCATCAATTTTTTTTATATTTTCTAATATCTTTGAAACTAAATCTCGGGAAAATTTCTCGTATTTAAAAGAAGAATTTGAAAATTCCTTTATATTGTAATTCAAAATTTCTTCTAGTTTTTCATTAGATTTTTCTGTTTTTTGATCAAAGAAGTTGATAAAATCCAGCTGATAAAGAATCTGAAAAGAGATCATTCTTGCTAGATGTCTTTGGTTCATACTTTTTTAGTTTTTATTTTTTCTTTTAAAATTTCTCTTCCTTTATATCTTTGACAAAACGGGCAGAGATGATGAGATTTTATCAATCTTTGACAATGAGGACAAGGAGATAAATTCATTTTTTTAAGTCGATGAGCTGCTCTTCTTTTTCTTTTTTCACTTTTTGGTCTTTTTTTAGATGGTAGTCCCATATAAATAAAATTAACCTATAATAAAATCAAGATGAGAAATTATTATAACAAAAAAAGAAAAGAAAACAAGTTTATAAATAATTAAGGGAAGGGGTGTCCCTTCCCTACAGGGCCCTGGCAATAATGGCCATACAAATGATCACTAACCCAAGGCCAACTACCAATGCAAAGATTAGCTCGACTAATTCTTTGTCCACCTTTCTCATGATTCCTCCTTTTTGGGTTAAATAGTTTAGATATTTTAACATATTTTTTAAAAACGTCAATAGCCGATATTTAAATTTTATTTTAAAAACTTTTGCACATTTCTTCCCCATCTTGTCCACCTGTTTTTTTTGTCTTTCTTCCTGTTTTTACTATATAATACGAATATATCAGTTTTATTTATAAATTCATCTCTTCATAAAAACTTATAATTTTTAGCAATGTATGAATAATAACGATCTCTCAAAAGAAAAACTTTGGCAAATTGTTTTAGGAGAAATGGAGCTTCAGGTAAGTCGGGCTAACTTTGTTACCTGGTTTAAGCAAGCCACTATTTCATCAATTGAAGATAATGGTGAAACGGTTGTTATTTCTTTGCCTAACGAATTTACTAAAATATGGTTTGAAAAAAAGTATCATAAAATAATTTTAGATATTCTTCAGAATGCCACGGACAATAAAATTAAAAGAATTGTCTATCGAATTGAAACTACCATCCCTCAACCTTTAGAGAAAAAATTTATTAGTTTGGAAGAAATAATCAAAAAAGAAGCAACCGCTGAAAAAAAAGTAAGCACAGATGAATACGGATTAAATCCTCGTTATTCTTTTGAAAATTTTATAGTTGGTAAGGGAAATGAATTGGCCCATGCTGCTTGTCTGGCAGTGGCCGAAAATCCGGGTAAAAAATATAATCCCCTTTTTATCTATGGTGGAGTTGGGTTGGGGAAAACTCATCTTCTTCAAGCGGTCGGTCATGAAATTTTAAGAAAAGATAAGAAGAAAAAAGTTTTTTATCTGAGCGCTGAAAGATTTACTAATGAGTTTGTTAAGGCAATCAGGGAGGGGCAAATGGAAGAGTTCAAAAAAATCTATCGAAACAAAGACGTGCTTTTAGTTGATGATGTTCAATTTTTTGCTGGCAAAGAAGGGGTTCAAGAAGAATTTTTTCATACTTTTAATGCTCTTTATCAAAAAGACAAGCAAATTGTTTTAACTTCTGACCGCCCACCAAGAGTTATTCCTGCTTTAGAAGAAAGACTCATTTCTCGTTTTGAGGGCGGAATGATTATTGATATTTCACCGCCAGATTTAGAAACAAGAATTGCTATTCTTGAGCAAAAGGCTAAAGAAAAAAATGTTACCATCCCAAAAGAGATTATTCAGTACATCGCTACTCAAATTCAGAGTAATGTTAGGCAACTTGAGGGAGCTTTAAACAAAATTATTGCTTATCATGAATTAAATAAACTTCCATTCTCTTTAGAAGAAGCAAAGGCAATTATTAAAAGTCTAACCAGCCTGCCAAGAAAAGCCGCTCTCTCACCGCGAGAACTTCTTCAAATTGTGGCTGAATTTTACGGTTTAAAACTCCAAGAATTAACCGGCGGTTCAAGAAAAAAAGAATTAGTTGTTCCGCGACAAGTAGCAATGTATCTTTTAAGAGAAGAATTAGATGCCTCATTCCCTCTGATTGGTAACGAACTGGGGGGAAGAGACCACACAACAGCAATGCATGCTTGGCGAAAAATTAACAAAGAAATGAATGAGGAGGGAAGAATAAAACAAGAGATTGAACTTATTCGTCAGAGAATTTACAATCGCTAAATTAGTTGCTATAATAAAAAAACATATTTATCTATTATTTTTTTTATATTTATGAACCTTCAACAATCTTCTATTACCCCAGATGAAGCCAAGGCTCGATTAGAAACAAAACTTGAGGAATTGAAAAATAAAAAAATTGAAGAAGAAGCACAAAAAAAAGCAATTGCTTTGGGTCTTCCTTATATCAATCTTAGGGGCATCCCCATTCCACCAGAAATTTTAAGAATTATTCCAGAAGAAGAAGCAAAAGAGCTAAGTGTCATTCCCTTTTACAAAGACGAAAGAAAAATCAACTTAGCAACCACCGACCCGACTCAACCAAAAATTTTAGAACTTATAGAAAGAATAAAATCTGAAAATAATTTAGAAGTTTTTATTTATCTTACTTCATTAATAAGTTTCTCTTCGGCTTTTAAACTCTATCAAAGTTTACCAAAAATTAGAAAAAGGGTTAAAGGCGTAGAGATTACTGAAGATGATCTTTTAAGATACCAAGAAAAGATAAAAAATTTCCAAGATTTGGAGGAAGAGATGAAAAAGGGTTCATCAACTGAATTAATTACTCTAGTAATTGCGATGGCTATCAAATCAAGAGCCTCTGATATCCACATAGAAGCAGAGGAAGAGAATGTAAAATTTCGCTTTAGAATTGACGGCGTTCTTCATCAGGTAGCAAACCTCCCCAAAAGTTTTTGGCCAGCGATTATTTCTCGAGTTAAAATTCTCGCCTCTTTAAAAATTAATATTACCGACCAACCACAAGATGGTCGTTTTTCTATTTTTCTTAGTAATAAAGAAAAAATTGATGTTCGAGTTTCAACTATACCATCTTCCTTTGGTGAAAGTATTGTGATGAGGCTTTTAATGTCTTATTCAAGAATTGGTTTAGAAGAATTAGGATTTAGAAAAAAAAGTCTTGAAATTATAAAAAAGGAAATTGAAAAACCAAACGGAATGATTATTACCACCGGTCCAACTGGTGCTGGTAAAACTACAACCCTTCATGCTATTCTTAACTATCTAAACAGTCCGGAAATAAAAATTATTACTTTAGAAGAACCAATTGAGTATGAATTACCGGGAATAATTCAAACAGCAGTTGATTCATCAAAGGGACAAAGTTTTGCTAAAAATTTTCGTTCGATTATGCGGCAAGATCCAGATATTATTATGGTTGGTGAAATAAGAGATCAAGAAACAGCCGAAGTTTCAATTCAAGCCGCTTTAACTGGTCATCTCGTTCTGTCAACGCTACATACTAATGATGCGGCTGGGGCGATTCCTCGTTTCTTAGCCCTCGGTGTTAAACCCTATCTTTTAGCCCCGGCTCTCAATGTAGTGATAGCCCAAAGATTGGTTAGAAGAATTTGTGAAAATTGTCGAGAAGAAGTAAAAATCTCTAAAGATTTATTAGAAAAAGTAAAAAAAATTTTAAATGATTTACCCGAAGAAGAGAAAAAAGAGATAGATTTCAATAACTTAAAATTTTATCAAGGAAGGGGTTGCGAAATTTGTCAAAATATTGGCTATAAGGAAAGAATTGGTATTTTTGAATTTTTTGTTCTTAACAAAGAACTAGAAAAATTAATTTTAAAAGCCAACCTTTCTGAATATGAAATGAAGGAAGCGTTGAAAAATCAAAAAATGATAACAATGGCTCAAGATGGGATCTTAAAAGCCTTAGAAGGAATAACAACAATCGAGGAGGTCTTTAGGGTAACAGAATAAAAATATGAAAAAAATAAATCTAAAAAAACTTGCGCCAGTGGGCGAGAAAAAAATCAAATGGGCCGAACAAAGAATGCCTGTTCTTTCTCTAATTGCTAAAGAATTTATCAAAACAAAGCCATTTAAAAATTTAAAAATTAGTGCCTGTTTGCATGTCACCACCGAAACCGCTAATTTAATTAAAACTTTAAAAAATGGAGGTGCCAAAATTTATTTAGCCGCTTCTAACCCTTTATCAACCCAAGATGAGGTAGCGGCTGCTTTAACGACCTATGAAAAAATTCCAGTTTATGCTTATCGTGGTGAGGATGAAAAATTTTATCATCAGGCATTATTAAAAATTCTTTCTCAAAAACCAGATTTATTAATTGATGACGGCGCGGATTTAATTAGTTTAGCGGTTCAAACAAAAAAATATCATCAAATTATTGGTGGTTCAGAAGAAACAACCACTGGAGTAATTCGAATAAAAAATTTAGAGAAAAATCGTCAGTTACCTTTTCCAGTCATAGCCGTCAATGATGCTCGAGTAAAAAATCTTTTTGATAATCGCTATGGTACCGGTCAATCAACAATAGATGGAATTTTGCGAGCAACAAATATTTTGTTGGCTGGTAAAAATTTTGTTATTTTTGGTTATGGCTGGTGTGGCAAAGGTTTAGCTCAAAGAGCTAAGGGCATGGGAACAAATGTTTTTATCTGCGAAGTTGATCCAATTAAAGCTTTGGAAGCAAGAATGGATGGTTTTAAAGTTTTGCCAGCAATTGAAGCGGCTAAAATCGGCGATGTTTTTGTGACAGTCACCGGTGATATCGATGTTTTAACCGCCAAACATTTTCTCAAAATGAAAGATGGGACAATTTTAGCTAATGCTGGTCATTTCAATGTGGAGATCAATTTAAAAGATTTAGAAAAAGTTGCCAAAAATAAAAAAAAGATTCGTGAAAATCTTGAAGAGTACACTTTAAAAAACAATAAAAAAATTTATCTTTTAGCCCAAGGACGATTAGTTAATCTAGCGGCAGCTGAAGGTCATCCTTCAGAAGTAATGGATTTAAGTTTTGCCACTCAAGCCTTAGCTCAAGAATATCTTGTAAAAAAGGCAAAAAAACTTGAGAAAAAAGTTTATTTTTTGCCTAAAGAAATAGAAGAAAAAATTGCTTTCTTAAAATTAAAATCAATGGGAATAAAGATTGATAAATTAACAAAAAAACAAAAAGAATATTTAGAAAGTTGGCGATTAGGAACCTGATTCGCTTGGTGACCGTCCCCTTAAAGTAAGATCGCAAAAACCGCATTAAATAATGGCTTAGGGTTAAAATTTTAAAAATGGCACGATTTTGATTAAAAACAAAA
>Ga0209162_1000996_pt1 | contig 29320 bp, 22 predicted proteins | sample YNPNPMetaG_FD_187121 | JGI IMG/M metagenome (GOLD analysis project Ga0209162, IMG submission 187121) | Anoxygenic and chlorotrophic microbial mat microbial communities from Yellowstone National Park, USA - YNP NP MetaG (SPAdes) (version 2) ...
AGAGAAGCCCCGCGCGACTCGCATCAGCCAGGTCACCCGTCTCAGTTGCCTCGCCCGACCTGTGTGGAAGCCCTGCACTGGGGCGAGTCTGTCTTCTATCCGATTCTTAAAGTGCGAAATTTAGGCTTAGCGTCAGGGTGCGAAATCTAGGCTCAGGAAACAAGAGGCAATCCAAACGCTGCTATGAAGCATTACTCAAGGTTTCATCTTAACATCTTACCGACGAACTAGTTCTTTGCCCGGTCTCACATCGTTCTAAATCCGTTCTACTTTTCCTCCCTGGAGTGATAGCCTCCCAGAGTTTCTTGTGCTATTATGGCTGTGCCCTTGTCAGTATCATCAAAAGAGGGTAACTGCTCAACCGTCATTTGCGAGCGCAGTTCGCGAATGCCCAATTTGCGATGTGGAGATTGCTTCGCGCAAAACGTTCGCAATGACAGATCGGCTGAGGGGTTACAAACAAGGGCAGAAAGGAGGGAGGCCGTAATCGCACAGGAAAAAACGTCATCGTTTTCGTCCGTCGTATGACTAATTTATGAATCAGGAGGACAGGGATGTCAGAAGACAAATTACAGATTGGCGTTAGTCGTCCACCACTACCGCTGGACGATCTACCTACACCAGAAGATGTTTTCAAAGTGCCAAAGATCGGCACCAAAGAACTGATTACAGTCGTGTTGGGGCCCAGTATGATCGCGCTGGGTGTCTCGATTGGGAGTGGCGAGTGGTTGTTAGGTCCCCTGGGGTTTGGTCGGTATGGCTTTATGGGCCTGGGGTTTCTCGTCACGATTTCCGCGATCTTGCAAACGTTCTACAATGTTGAATGTGCGCGCTATACCCTCGCTACAGGCGAAGTTCCTGTCGTCGGCTTTACGCGCACCCCACCGGGATTGATGTTTTGGGTCCCGCTAACCTTGTTCATCATCTATCTGGCGTGGATTTGGGGAGGCTGGGCAGCCGCTGCGGGTCAAAGTCTCTACGCGATTTTTGTGGGTCGCACCTTTGACTCCAAAAATCCCGTCGAGTTACAAACAGTACGCTTGATTGCGATTGCCCTGTTGTTCCTCTCGCTGGGTGTTTACCTCTTCGGTAAAAAGATTTCGCGCACACTTGAGTACATCGAAACTTTTGCCGTGTTTTTCATCCTCTTCACCTTGATTGTCTTAGCCATCGTCTTTGCCCCGGTGAACATCTGGACCACCATGCTGACAAGCATCGTGGTGCCGGCAGCACTTCCTAAAGGCATTGACGCCACCACACTCGGTTCGATTATCGGTTATACCGGTTTTGCCTCGGGGATGAACTTTATGCTCATCAACTACTATCGCGATCATGGCTACGGAATGGGTGCCAAGATCGGCTTCTTCTCCGGCATCATCGGTGGGCAGAAGCAAGATGTTCTTCCCTCGGGCATTACTTTCCGCGAGAGCGAACGGAACACCCAACTGTGGAAGCGCTGGTTCCGCTATTTGGTGATTGATCAATGGGTGGTCTTTTTCGTGGGTGCCATCCTCGGCATGTTCATTCCCAGCACACTCGCCGTGGCATTGGCGGTCACCCCTGGCGCTGCCGAACCCACGACCGCGAATATGCCGGTCTTTGTGGCAGCCGAACTGGGCAAGCGAGCCGCCTGGCTGTTCCCATTCACGCTCGTCCTGGGCGCGCTGATTCTCTGGAAGACCCAGACCACCTTGTTGGAGATGTTGATTCGCAATACGACCGACACTGCCATCGCTGTAAGTCCGCGCTTGCGCGCGTGGATTCAAGGCGATCCGCGCAAGTTCTACTACATCGTCGGCGTCGTGTTGGTCCTCTTCATCAGTTGGGTGATTCATCAGGCGTTGCCGGTTCAACTGCTCCAGTACTCGGCAAACATGGCGAACTTTGCCTCCATCATCTACCCCCTCGTGCTGATTTACCTGAACAGCAAACTCCCCCGACCGGCACGCGCCTCGTGGTGGTCCTATCTGGTCTTGATCGCCAATGTCCTGTTCTTTGGCTTTTTCTTCCTCAACTTTGTGGTGTTGATAGCTACAGGACAACCCATCGTCAAGTTCTAGGCGCGGGACCAAAAGACGCACTGCCTCTCTGGAATGCCCTCCAGAGAGGCAGTGCTATATTGGCAATTCCTTTGCCGATTTTTCCCACACGAGGTATAATTCGGGTTAATGTTGCTGAAACGCACAACACAGGAGAAGCTGATATGAGCGTCACAGTGAATCTTTTTCTTACCTGCCTGGGTGAAAATTTCTTCTCCGACACACTCAAGGATATGGTGCGTGTTCTGGAACGACTGGGTGTGCGTTGTGAGATGCCCGATGGGCAAACCTGTTGTGGTCAGCCGTTTTACAACAGCGGTTTTCACGATTCCGCGCGCTTACCCGCGCGTCAGTTCATCCAGGTGTTTAGTCAAACCCAGGGTTACATTGTGGCGCCCTCTGGTTCGTGCGTGGATTTTGTGCGCCATCATTATCCCGAATTGTTTCCCGCAGGCACTCCCGAACACGCGCGTGTGCAGGACATTGTCGCGCGCACGTACGAATTTTCCGAGTTTCTTGTCCACGTCCTCAATGTCACCGATGTAGGGGCATACTTTCCGCACAAAGTGACCTATCATGCTTCGTGTCATCTCCTGCGCGGTCTGGGACTGCGCCAAGAGCCAAAGCAACTTTTGCGCGCGGTCAAAGGGCTGGAACTGGTCCCGCTCAACGAAGAAGAAACCTGTTGTGGTTTTGGTGGTGTGTTCAGCGTGATTTATCCCGAAGTTTCCAGAGCAATGATGGAAGCCAAGGTGAACAACATCGTGGCGAGTGGTGCGGAATACATCGTGGCAAGCGATCCTGGCTGTTTGATGAACATCGCAGGCGGCTTGCAGAAAATCGGCTCGCCAATTCGTGCGCTGCATCTGATTTCCGTATTGGCGGCACAGTAAAGCGCGCGCCGTACGATACACAGGGAGCATTCCTCCGATGCATCTTCCAGAGCACATTGATTTTCGCGCCAATGTTCAGAGCGTTGCACCGCACATTCCGCGCTCCGTGCGTCAAGCCACCACGCGATTTTTAGGAACGCGACAGGCTGTCGTGGATGTCCTGGGGAACGAACGCTGGCAGGCACTACGTCAGGCGGGTCACGCGATTCGTTTGCATACACTCAATTACCTCGATGATTATCTGACCCGACTCGAAGAACAGGTGGTGGCAGCAGGGGGCATCGTGCATTGGGCGCGCGACGCGGCAGAAGCGCGTCGCATCGTCCTTGATGTGATGCGCGCTCGTGGCGTCCGTCGCGCGGTCAAAGCCAAAAGTATGGCGACCGAAGAGATCGGCTTGAATCATGCCTTGCAGGAAAACGGCATTTCGGTCCTGGAAACCGATTTGGGTGAGTTTATCATCCAGCTGGCGGGTGTGGGGCCGTCGCACATCATCGTTCCAGCGGTGCATTTGACGAAAGAAGACATTGCCGATTTGTTCACGCGGAAACTGGGCGTGTCCGCGCCCGCCGATCCGTTGCAATTGTGTGCGATTGCGCGCACGCGTCTGCGCGAAGAATTCCTCGCTGCCGATGTGGGCATTTCCGGTGCCAACTTTATGGTCGCCGAAACGGGTACGTTAGTTATCGTCACGAATGAAGGCAATGGACGAATGTGTACTACGCTGCCGCCGCTACATATCGCGGTGGTTGGCATTGATAAAGTGGTGCCCGACCTGAATGCGCTGAATGTGCTGTTGAAACTGTTACCGCGCAGCGCGACGGGACAAAAAATGTCTGCCTACACCTCGTTCATCACCGGACCGCGTCGAACACCACAGGAAGGGGGACCGCAAGAACTTCATCTCGTTCTCCTCGATAATGGTCGCACGCGCATCTTGTCCGATCCATTACTGCGCCAGACGCTTTTGTGTATTCGCTGTGGCGTGTGCTTGAACGTGTGTCCGGTGTACAATCACGTGGGCGGACACGCGTACGGCTTTGTGTATTCTGGTCCCATCGGCGCGATGCTCTCCACGCAATTGCTGGGTGTGCGCGCGGCGGCGGCTCTTCCGTTTGCTTCCTCGCTCTGCGGCGCGTGCGCCGAGTATTGCCCCGTCCAGATTCCCATTCCCGAAATTTTGCTGCGCTTGCGTCGTCGCGTCGTCGAAGGTGACCACAGCGAAAACGCGGTAGCGCCGCTGACGCTTCGCGCGAGCGCGCGCGTGGGCGCTCTGGCATTGCGTTTGCCCTGGTTGTACGCTATCGGTACACAGATACTCGCGTTCCTCCAAAAGCCCTGGCAGCGCGAGGGTTGGCTGACGCGTTTGCCGCCACCGCTCCAGCGCTGGACGATGGTACGCCCGCTGCCCGCGTTTGGGGCGAATTTCCGCGCGTGGTTCCGTCATCGCGCCAATGTGACCAAGTAACCGTCATCCGTCATTCGTCCTTCAAGAGAGAATGCAATGAACAGTCGCGAACAAATCCTTAGCGATATTCGAACTGCCTTACAGCGCGATCCACAATCGCCGCGACAACCGTTACCCGCGTCTGCACGTGTTGCTGCGCGCGTGCCTGGCGATGCGTCGGCGGAGATGCAAATGTTGTTCAACGAAATCACCCGACTTGGCGGAGTCGCGCAACACGTACCCGCTGATGAATTGACGCGTGCACTCGAGCAACTCGTCCAGCAGCAACAGATTCGTCGCGCCACGTGCTGGAACACGCCGGAACTGGCCGCGCTGAATCTGCCCGCGCGGCTGACGCAACTGGGGGTGCAACTTGTTTCGCCTCACGCTGACCCGCGCGCGCTGGCGGAATGCGATCTGGGAGTGACTGGCGTAGATTGGGCATTGCCCGAAACAGGGACGCTGGTTTTGTGCTCGTCGGCGGATAAACCGCGCGCGGTTTCGTTGTTACCCCGTGTGCATCTCGCGTTCATTTCGCCGAGTGCCCTGCGCGCGGATCTCGATTCGGTTCTGGACGAAGTCAAAGGGGAAAGGTATGGGGTGTTTATCACAGGACCCAGTCGTACCGCTGACATCGAACTCACGGTGACGATTGGTGTGCACGGTCCCAAAGCATTGTACGTATGGAGCATCGTAAAATGATTCGAGGTATTGAAATCCTTCAGTCGCCTGCCTACAAAGCCCGGTTGATACAATGCATTCATTGTGGTCTGTGTTTACAAGCCTGTCCCACCTATGCGGTCTTTGGGACAGAAATGGATTCGCCGCGCGGGCGCATTGCGCTGATGCGTGCAGCAGCGGAAGGGCGCATTGGGCTGGAAGAATTTACCAACGCGTTTACCAAACATCTCAGTCTGTGTCTGGCGTGTCGTGCGTGTGAGACGGCGTGCCCTTCGGGCGTCCAGTACGGCATTTTGATTGACGGCGCGCAAGCCGCGATAGCGATGAATCGGCGTATCGGTGTGGTCGAGCGATTCATTCGCTGGCTGGGTTTGCGTCAACTAATGCCTAACTTGTCGCTCTTGAAACTAGTGGCACGCGTGATGTGGCTGTATGAAATCACCGGCGTCCAGAGAATCGTGCGCGCGCTGGCGCCTGCTGTTCTGCCGCGTCCCTTGCGCGCAATGGAAGAGATTTTGCCGCCGATTGAGCCGCGCTATCGCGATTATCGCGCGCCCGCTCCCGCCATCGGCGAAAAACGCGGCGAGGTGGCTTTTTTCATCGGTTGCATTCAAGAAGCGTTTCTCGCGCAAGTCAACGAAGCGACGATTCGTGTGTTGCAGCGCAACGGCTACGAAGTGCATTTTCCCGTCGGGCAAACGTGCTGCGGTGCGGCACACATCCATCAGGGCGAGCACGCGCTCGCGCGCGAACTGGCGCGACGCAACATTGACGCGTTTCTGGCGCGCGACTATGAGGCGATCATTTCAAACGCGGGCGGTTGCGGCGCAACGCTCAAGGATGAAATCGTGCATCTGTTTCACGACGATCCGGTGTATTTCGAAAAAGCCAAAAAGTTTGCGGCAAAGGTCAAAGACATTTCCGAGTTTCTGGTCACTCACCTGCACGTTCCACCGACAGGTACGCTCAATGCGCGTGTCACGTATGTAGATTCGTGCCACTTGCGTCACGTCCAAAAAGTCGTCAAGCCGCCGCGCGAGTTGCTCCAGCGCGTTCCGGGCATTCAACTCATCGAACTGAAAATGCCGGATCGGTGCTGCGGCAGCGCGGGCGTGTACAACATCGTGCAAGCCGAGACTGCTGATGCAATCCTCGATGCCAAGATGCAGGACGTCGCCAGCACCGGCGCCGATTGGATCATCGTCAGCAACACCGGTTGCCATATGCAACTCATCGCGGGTGCGCGCAAAGCCAGACTGAAGATGCCGGTGTATCACGTCGTTCAGGTGCTGGATATGTCGTACCGGGTCAATGAGCCAATGAGATAATGAGCCAATGAGCCCAATCTCTCTCCTGCGAGGAGTTTTCGATGGTAGCGATGAATGCCCCTTTGGATACACTAACACAACACTTTAAGCGTCATCAAATCATCGCCGAGCGCGTCGAGCGAATGACCTATGATAGCGACGCGAGTTTAGAGCGCGGGATGCCCGATGGTGTTTTGCTGGTAGAGAACAGTGAACAGGTGCGTCAAGCCGTGCAGTGGGCACGGAGGTATGGCGTGCCACTGGTCGCGCGCGGCGCAGGTACGGGTTTGTCGGGTGGAGCGGTAGCGAGGCGTGGTGGTCTCATCATCGAATTCGCGCGGATGAATCGCGTCCTCGAACTCGATCTGGTGGGACGCAGCGCGGTGGTGGAACCCGGCGTCGTCAATCTGGTCCTTGACGAGTTGGTGAAAAGCCAGGGGTTGTATTTTCCGCCGGATCCTGCGAGCGGTCGTACGGCGACGCTTGGCGGGAACATTGCGGAAAATGCCGGCGGTCCGCATTGCTTCAAGTATGGCGTGATGACGAACTATCTCACCGGTCTCCAGGTGGTGTTTGCCGATGGGCGTCAGGTTCAGCTCGGCGGACGTGCCCTGGACTATCCCGAGTACGATTTTGTGGGATTGATAACGGGCAGTGAGGGCACCCTGGCTCTCATCACGCAGGCAAGTGTACGCTTGCTCCGTAATCCCCCTGCCGTCAAAACGATGATGGCTTCATTTGATTCGGTCGAGCAGGCAGGGCAGGCGGTTTCGGCGGTGATTGCGCGCGGTTTTGTTCCTGCCACGATGGAGATGATGGATCAAAAGATGATGCGCATCATCGAAGACTATGCGCATGCGGGTCTGCCTATCGAAGCCGGTGCCGCGCTGATTATCGAGGTGGATGGTTATCCCGAAAGTGTTTCGCCTCAGATGGAAGAGGTGGCGGCGATCTTGCGCGCACACGCTGCGCAGAATCTGCGCCTTGCGCAGACACCACAAGAGCGTGAGCTGATCTGGTACGGACGCAAGAGTGCGGCGGGTGCGGTCGCGCGTCTGGCGCCGGCGTACTACTTGTTGGATGGTACCGTTCCGCGCAGCAAGCTCGCGGCAACGCTTGCGGCGATCAATCGTTTGTGCGAAGCCCGCGCGCTGCGCGTCGGCTATGTCTTTCACGCGGGCGATGGCAATTTGCATCCGTTTATCCTGATTCCCGATCCTCAAGACACAGACCTGATGCATCGTATCCATACGGTCGGTCATCAGATTATGCAACTGTGTGTGGAGATGGGCGGCAGTATCACGGGCGAACACGGCGTCGGGAGTGAGAAAAACGAGTTTATGCCTTTGATGTACACGTCGGCGGAACTGACTGCGATGCACGACATCAAGCAAGTTTTCGATCTGCAGAACATTTTGAATCCCGGCAAAATCTTCCCCGCGGTGATGCCCGCGCTGGAGGCACCGCCTGTGGCTGCTGAAGCGCCGCCTTCGCCCTTTGCACCTGACGACGCAGAACAAGCCGCGCAGGCGATTGGCGCGTGGCGCGCGCAGGGCAAACGCATTTTCATCACCAGTGATGGCGCGACGCGCGACGATGGCGTGATTCTCTCGACGAAGAATTTGCGTGGGATTGTCACCACCGCGCTGGAGGATTTGTACGTCACCGTGCGGGCAGGCACACGCCTCGCCGATTTGCAAGCCGAACTGGCGCCGCATCAGATGGGGGTGCCGCTCGTGTCGCCTTATCCAGAGGCAACGATCGGTGGGCTCATCGCGACGAACCTGAATGCACCCCTGCGGATGAGATACGGTGGCATTCGCGATCTTCTGCTGGCGGCGCACGTCGTCCTGCCCGATGGGCGAGTCATCTGGGCGGGACGTCCTGTGGTCAAAAACGTGGCGGGGTACGATTTGCCCAAGTTGTTTGTGGGGTCGTACGGTACGCTGGGGTTGATTGTGGATGCCACCCTGAAACTGATGCCGCTGCCGCGTGCGCGCGCAACGCTTTTGGCGCCGCTCGACAACATTGAGCGTGGGTTGACAGTGGGGATGGGGCTAGTGCGGCACAGTTTGGTGGCGAGTGGTATCCTGTTGTGTAGTCAAGACGCCGTGCCCGACCTGGCAGCGCGTTACGCGCTCATTTACACGGCGGAAGGTACCAGTGAAGATGTGACCGCAGAACTCGTTCAAGTGCGAGGCGTGTTACAGAAGGAAGGGGTGCATCCACTCCATCAACTCGATACACCTTCTGCGAATGACGTGTGGGCGTCCTTTGTAGGTCACGCGTCCGACGCGCTGGTATTGCGCGCAGGCGTAGCCCCCAAAGACGTTGTGACATTGGTCAAGGGGATGATAGCGCACCGTGGCGCCTTTGTCGCCGATTTAGCGAACGGGATGGTGTACACGCGCGATATTCCGCTGCAGGTCGTGCGTCCTCTTGCGCTTGAAATGGGTGGCTACGCCATCGCACTCAGCGGAGCGGTTCACGATCGGTGGGGTTATCAACCTGCAAGTGCCGAATGGATGCGCGCACTCAAAGCGCGTTGGGATCCACAAGGGTTGTTTAATCCGGACGCGTTTATTGTATGAGGCTGAATCGCGCCAGTCACCGATACGTATCAACAGACTACCCCGTTGGCATACCAACGGGGTAGTTTTATTGTTGCTGTGCGAGGCGCGCCGCCTGATGACGACTGGTAACGTGCAGTTTATTCAGAATCGAGCGGATATGCGCTTTGACTGTATAGACACTGATGACCAGTTCCTGAGCGATTTCACGATCGGTTGCTCCGCGCGCCACCAGACTGAGAATCTGCCGTTCGCGCGCGGTCAATGGTTCGAGTGACGGTGAAGCGGTGGAGGCGGCGGATGAACTTGTGCTCAAGCGTCGAAACTCGTCGAGAATTCGATTTGCCAGGCCGGGGCTGAGCGTGAGTTCACCGCGCTGCGCGGCATGCAACATATCTATTAACTGCTGAGCGCGAATCGTCTTGAGCAGATAGCCCTGCGCGCCACTTTTGATGGCTTCAAATAGTTTTTCGTCCTCGTCACGCACCGTCAGCATCAAGACGTACGTTTCGGGCACATCGCGCTTGATGAGACGCGTCGCTTCAATCCCGTCGGTGCCGGGCATATGGATATCCATCAACACAATGTCTGGACGCAAAGAGCGCGCTAGCACGACCGCTTCCAGTCCATCGCTGGCTTGAGCGATCACTTGCATATCGGGCTGGGCGTTCAAGATGTTCACAATGCCTTCACGAAAAAGCGTGTGATCATCTACTACCAGGATGCGTAATTTCTCCATACTCCTCCTGCTAAGGTGATACTTTGGGCAAGACCAAACATATCCGCGTTCCCTGCCCGGGTTGACTCTCGATATTCAAGCGTCCTCCAATCCGCGCCGCGCGCGCCTGCATAATGCGAAGACCAAAATGCTCCCTCGCCTGTGAGAACACAGAGGCGGGATCAAAGCCCTTGCCATCATCTTGAATCACCAATTCCCAGTGCTGATCGTGTTGCTTGAAACAGACATTGATGTTGCGTGCCTGGCTATGTTGAAGTGCATTGAGAATAGCTTCGCGGGCTAGACGCAGCAGGTGTTCACGTCGTTCCGCATCGAGATAGAGCGGCGGAGGCGCCAGATCGAGGTGAATGGAGAGAGACGGGGAGGGCGGCAAGGTGGCAAGCATCTCCTGAAGGTCGGTCTGCAGTGAGACAGCTAACGTGGGGGTTTGATTCAAGTTGGCGATAAAGTGACGAATCTCACGCGCTAGTTGATTGATGACCTCTCGTTGCGCGTGCAATTTCTCGGCGAGTTCAGTCAAACCGTCCCTGGTTACGGTAAGCGCCAGTTGATCGGTTTGTAGATATAGGTAACTGAGGGTTTGCAAGACGCCATCGTGTAGTTCGATGCCAATGCGTTCGCGCTCACGCAACATGGCCATCTGCCGCGTCTGTTCCTGAAGGGCTTGCATCATTCGCAAACTATCTACGGCAATCGCCATTTGCTGTCCAATGGAGATGAGGAGTGCCACTTCTTCGGGGGTAAAGATGCGCGGCTGACACAGCATCACGTTCAACACGCCGATGACGCGCTCGCGCAGACGCAACGGTACGGCGACCACACTTCGTATCCCTTCGCGGATCGCGACGGCTTTGATGGGGCCAGGATGTTGCAGGACATCCTCTAGCACAATGACTTGATTGGTTTCAGCGGCGCGACCGGTAACCCCATCGCCCATCTCCATAATGTATGCCTCGCGACTTATTGCCGGTGGCAAGTGTTGCGAGGCGATGAGCACCAAACGCTGCGTCTTTTCATCAAGTAGCCAGACGCCACCGTACGGAGCGTTGATGACCGCCAGGGATTGTTCCAGTGCCGAGTTCAACACAGTATCGAGTTCCAGGGAACGACTGGCGGTCGCGATGACTTCGGAGAGCGCGCTGATTTGTTGGGTGCGCCGGGCAACATACGTCTGCAAGTCCTGGGTCCATCGTTGCATCTGCTCGCGCGAGCGTCGCAATTCTTGACGCATTGTCTCGAAACTCCGCGTCAGGTCCAGGAATTCACCTTGCCCGCCCAGCGCAACCGGCGTATCCAGGTCCCCTTGCGCGATGCGATGCGCGATGCGCTGAAGTTGCTCAACCGGAGCAACAATATTTTGCTGGAGGAGCCACAATCCCAACAACAGAAAGAGCAGAGAACTGAGAAACAGAGTGGCATACATTCCGCGCACCATCCCGATACCATCCGCCCAGCGCGTCTCGACCGCTGTCATTGCCTTTGTTAGGGACGTTTGTAACGTGAGGCGAGTGCGCAGACGCGTCTCGGTGGTGGACTCGGTACTTTGCGCGTGAACAAACGCTTGCCACGCAGTCCATAATCGTTCCAGAGCCTCCCGCGTCATGGGATCCGTGGGGGCAGACAGCAACCAGTTTTCGCCATTCGCGCGCTGGATATTGCCTCCTTCTTTCAAGGTGTGGAGCATCGGCTCAAAGGTGAGCGAGGTGGCAAGGAGGGTATCGGATTGTTCCAATTGGTGCTGGAGAGCCTCAAGCCCGCGCGCGCGTTCGCGCGCTTGCATAACCTCTTCGTTCAGCCAGGCTGTCACTCCGACCACTACAGCGCATAGCAAGATAACGCTGGTGGACATCAATATGCCCACACGCAAACGTACGCTAGGACTGGGAATCCGTTCAGGGAAAGTAGAAACTTGAATCATCGTTCAGAATCTCAAATATCTGGGAATGTTAAACAAAAAGCCCTGGCTGGGATCGGGAACAAAGCCACCCAGCAGCCACAGATAGACAAACGTTCCATAGAACAGCGAGAGGGCGATCAACGCCAGTCGGCGCCACAGGGGCGGTTGCAACGGGCGCGGCAACAGGGTGGTGTTGACATACAAGACGTGTAAACCGGCGACGGCAAAGGCAATCCCCGCCATATTTGCCCCCAATTCTAACAGGAGAACAGGTTCGGTCATCCGCAGGGCGAGCATTCCTGCCACGACGGCGAGGGAGAGCACGCCATAGTACACAATGCGCACATCGCCATCGCTGCGCTGGCGCACGCGCGGTGAAGCGACCCACACAATATCGGTGACCGCGCGCGCCATACCATCGAGAATATTCAATTGCGTTTTGAAAAGAATCCACGCACCGATGATGGCAACAAGGTAGGTAAAAACGATGCCACCTTGTTCCGCCACGGCGTTCGCCAGAGCCGCTGACGCGTTAGGACCACTGATGTCTTGTCCCGACGGTATAAAAGTCGTGTATAACATCGCTGGCAAACTCATCCCGAGTAACGAACCGAGCCAGAAAATACCCCACTGGTCTATTTGAACGATCCGCCACCAGCCACGCCAGCGTTGGACATTTTCCGGGGTTGTGTCAAAGACTGCGCCAGAATGGGCGAGCGGAATCTTTTGCCCGCCAATTGCCGCAGGAATAAACCCGACGACGTGTCCCATTCCATAGCCCTTGTCGCGTGCCCAAGAAGCCAGCATCAAGTTCACCACCCCTCCTGCTCCCGAGTAGGCGGCAAACGCTCCAATCAAGAACCAATTAGCCCCCGGCGGGATCAACTGAAATGTACTGCTTCGCGCATCGTAACCCACAAGCCCCACTAGCGTTGCCAGCCATTGCGACAGGGGAACCAGGATTACGCACAAAGCTGCTAGACCGCCGAGAATCAGCAGCACGAGAATCCAATTGAAACTTTCCAGCGTTCTTTCGATGCGACGTCCCGACCAGAGGATGATAATGCAGAACAGAAAGGTACTAACGCTGATGAGGTAGAGGGTTTCACTATCTGTTGCCTGAGGTAAACGTCCGAGGAAAAGATAAAAGATCGAAGTTGCGGCAGCACCTGCCCAGGCGGGCCAGCCTACCTGAAGAAAGTAGAGAATGACGTAAAACATTCCCCAAAAGTTTACTCCGGGACGCGTGCGCATAAAACCAGTAAAGATGGGTTCACCTGTGTACAGCGTATAACGAATCACTTCGGTATTGAACACCGCCTGCAGAGATACCGCGACAGTAGTGACCCATAAAAGTCCCAAACCGTACTTGATGAACGCAGAAGGTCCTAATAACCATTCGCCACTACCAATCGAGACGCCCAGAATGATAATACCAGGACCAATTGCTCCCAGTATATTCAAGCCGGTCGTCACAAAAGGCGGAGGCAGGTCGGTGACCTTCCAGGCGTCCAGGCCCGTTCGAGTTGCGCGGGAGTGAAAGGAATCGTTGGTCATTTTGACCTACTGTGATCCGTTGTGCCAGCAATCATTCAGAGTGCGGCGAAGAGGCACGTTATCGTAGAATGAGACTGTTCGCTTCGCTCGGTAAAAACGTCCGGTTTTCACTTGAACTATACTCTAAACCCAACTTTTGTGCAACCAAAAGCCAGCGGGTTCAAGCGAGCGCAAAGAAGGCATCCACGCACGGAAGATGGCGTTGAACTACTCGATGAACGCAGTATTGATGGGGCTCCAAGTGTACTGCAACGTGGCAATCTGGATGTTCGCCCTCGGGAACGTGGCTGATGATCAGCGGCAGATACGTGCGTTTGCGCCAGTTGAATCTGGTGTACGACGCACTCATTGCGCACGTCCACAACTATCGCGGCAGCGTTATCGGTTTTGCGGGCGACGCGATGACGTGCTGGTTCTCAGAAAACAAGAGGCAGGAAGCAGGAGGCAGTGAAGGACTGCCAACTGCCTACCGCCTCCTACCTTCTGCCTCCCGCGCCGTCGCGTGCGCGCTGGCAATGCAAAACGCGATGTGCGCGTTTCCGCATCTCGCCATCAAAAGTGGAGATTCATTTGTCTTTTGCAGGAGATGTGCCAAGTCGCTTGACAAGCCGCCAGGCGACTCAAGTCGCAGCAACAAATACCCCATGCCTGCCTCCGCAGGCTAGAGACCAGCCGCCGCAGGGCGGCTTTGGTGTTGCTGCGGTTTCAACCGTGCCCGACTTTGCCCTGTTTGCCTGTTGCGCGTGACGTGGCGAATTTCTCGAATTTGAATATAATCGCACTATGGCAACGGAAAATCGCCTGCATCAAATCGAACGCATACTAGCCATCACCCAGACACTCGTTTCCCCGATATCGCTCGAACAGATTTTGCACAACATCGTTGACGCTGCCACCGAATTGACGGACTGCGAGTCGGCGGCGATTTTGTTGCTGGACGAGCATTCTCCCGACATCTTGCGCTTTGCCGCTGTCAAGCTGTACGAGGATCGCCTCTTCGATATTCCTGTGCCGATTGATGCTTCGATTGCTGGCGCGGCGTACACGTCCGAGCAACCGGTCATCGTGAACGATGCCCGCAACGATCCACGCTATTTTGCGCGCGTGGGCGATTTGATCGGCTATCATGCGCGTTCACTCCTTGCCGTCCCGCTCAAATTCAAAGATCGCAAAATCGGCGTGCTTGAAGCAGAAAACAAAAAAGGCAATCAACCCTTCGACGCGGACGACGCGCAGGTTCTGGCTGCGCTCGCGGTTCAGGCGGCTATCGCGATTGAGAACGCGCGGCAGGTCGAGCAATACAAGTAACTCGCACGCTCCGAGAAAAGCCAGCGTCAGATGGCAGATGCGCTGCACCAGGCTGTCGCCGCGCTCAGTAGCACGCTCGACTATGATCAAGTCATTGATCGTATTCTCGAGCAAGTGAATCAAGTGATTCCCGGCGACACCAGCAATGTGATGATCATCGAAGCGGGAGATATTGCGCGCGTTTTTCGCGGACGCGGCTATGCACGGTTCGGCACGGCCGATACGCTCACCACGACGACGCTGGACATTACCAAGGTGGGCACTCTGCAGCGGATGCGCGCGACGCGCCAGCCGCTGGTCATTCCCGATGTCACGCAGGACAAGACCTGGGTTTACGCGCGTCCCGAACATACGTGGATTCGCTCGTACGTCGGCGCGCCGATCATCATTCGGGGACCAGGTCGTTGGGTTTTTGAATGTGAACAGCGCGACGCCCAACGCATACAATCAAATAGACGCGGAACGCTTGCAAACGTTCGCCTGTCACGCTGCTGTCGCCATCGAAAACGCGCGACTGTACCAGCAAGCCCAGCAAGAAATCCTCGAACGGCTCAAAGCCGAAGACGCGTTACGCCAGCAACGCGATCATCTGGAAGACATCGTGCAAGAGCGCACCACCGAATTGCGTCGTCTGGCGATTACTGACTCGTTGACCGGCGTGTTCAATCGGCGACATTTGCTCATTCTGGGCGAGCAAGCGCTTGAAATCGGCGTCGCGGTGCTCGATCCTGTGCACGATGCCACAGTGGATTTGTTGATTCAGCACGCCGACCAGGCGATGTACGCCGCCAAGCAAGCCGGACGCAATCAAGTCTTCGCACAACGCTAACAAGGCGTCAGCCCAAAGTGTTTGTCACCACAACACTTTGGGTTATTTGTTTATCCGCCCTTCTTGTTGTATACTCCAACCGCCTGAAATCTGCAATCGAAAATCATCAATCCGAAATGTATCTCAAACACCTCGAACTCTACGGCTTTAAGACATTTGCCAACCGCACGCATTTCGTTTTCGATCAGGGTATCACGGCGATTGTTGGACCGAATGGTTCGGGCAAGTCCAACATTGCCGACGCCGTCCGCTGGGTGATGGGCGAGCAGGCGTACTCGGAACTGCGCGTTAAGAAAACCGAAGACGTGATTTTCACGGGGAGCGCCACGCGCCCGCGAATGGGAATGGCAGAAGTTTCGATGACGCTGGAAAATCCCGAACCCTGGACGCTTCCCGGCGAGGACACGGAGAACACAGAGGAGAATGCCCGACTCGATCCAGTAACCGAGTTGCTTCGTTCAAATCCTTCCGAAATCACGATCAGTCGCCGCGCCTATCGCGATGGTGGCAACGAATATTTTCTCAACGGCGCGCGCGTGCGGCTGCGCGACATTCTGGAACTTCTCGCGCGCTGGGGACTGGCGCGCAACACCTACGCCGTCATCGGACAGGGACTGGTGGATCAAGCGCTCTCGCTGCGTCCCGAAGAACGCCGCGCACTCTTTGAAGAAGCGGCGGGCATCGGCTTGTATCAATCCAAACGCCAGAACGCGCTTGATAAACTTGCCGAAACGCAACAAAATCTCATTCGGGTCAACGACATCATCAACGAAATCGCACCGCGCCTGCCGACTCTCGCGCGTCAGGCGGAACGCGCAAAAAATTACGATACGCTCGTCAAGACGCTCGACGAGAAATTGCGTCTGTGGTACGCCTTCCACTGGGCGCGCGCGCAACAGCAGGTACAGCAAGCAGCGCAGCGCGAACAGAGCACACGCGCGGCACTGGATGCACGACGCGCACATGTGCAAGACCTGGCAGTGCAACTGGCACAACTGCGACGACAGGGACAGGAACTGCGCGCTCAACTAAGCGAAGCGCGTCGTACCCGCACGCAATTGGAACAACAGCACGCCACCTCGTTGCGCGAACTCGCGGTGCTGGCGGAACGCTTGCGCTTTACCACGCAACAACTCGACGAGGCGCGCGCAGAAATCGAATCGCTCGAAGAATCGAAACGCGCGTACGAACAGCAAATCGAGCAACTGGCACAGGAACGCGCGGCGAAGGAACGCGAACGCGATGACGCTGCCCAGCGCATCATCGAAGCGGAGAACACGTTACGCGAGCAAGAACAGCGCGCCGCGCATGCTGAAGCTCTCCTCGAAGAGAGCCAACCCGAAATCCGTGAACTGGCAAAGAAACTCGCCGCGCTCAAAACGCGCCTCGGCGTGTACGAAGAGGGCTTGCGCGCCGCCGCCAGTTTGAGCGTCCAGGCTGATGCGCTCACTTCGCTCGAATTCACGCGCGCCGAAGCGGAACGCGCGGTCGAAGCGACGCGCGCCCAGCTCGCGGAACGGCGTGCTGCGCTCACCATCGCCGAACGCGAGGTGGCGAACGCGCGCGCCGCAGAGGAGACAGCGCGCCGCACCCTCGCGCAATTCGACGCGCAGATTGCTGCCAAGTTGCGCCGCCTTGAGGCGTTCACGCGCGAGGCGCAAACCGCACAGGCGCAGCATCACGCCGCGCAAGCGCAAGCCGAACAAGCCGCGCGCGCGCTTGCCGAAAGCGATCAATTGGTCGCGCCGCTCGAAGCGCGCCTCGCCGAAGTCGAGCGCGCACAAATCGAGTTGGAAGAGCGCGAGTCGCTCGAACGTGCGCGTCTCGCCGAATTCGAAGAGGCGTACAATCGCGCCGTGCTGGAGGTGGAACGCGCGCGCGCCGAGATCGCGCGCTTGCAAACGGAAATCGAAGACGATCTGGCGAGCGGGCGCATTGTGTCCGAAATCAAAATCGCGGACGAAACGAACGGCGCAACGCGCGAGACCGCCATCGTCTTTGATGCCGATTTGCCGACGCAGTTGCGTTTGCAATTGGGTGATGAAATCGTCGCACTGCCGGTGGTGACGGAGGTACCCGAAGGGCTGGAGAAGGAAATTCGGCGACTACGCAATCAGTTGAAATACACCGGCGCGGTGAATCCCAACGCGCCGCAAGAGTACGCCGAGTTGAAGGAACGGCACGCGTTCCTCACCGAACAAGCCGCCGACGCGCAGCGCGCCATCGAAAAACTGAATCAGGCGATCGCCGAACTCGATCAAATCATGCGCGAAAAATTCCAGGCGACTTTTAAAGCGGTCAATGCCGAGTTCACTAAATTTTTCACCATTCTGTTTGACGGCGGCACGGCGCGGCTGGAATTGACGAATCCCGACGACATTACGCAAACAGGGATTGACGTGATTGCGCGACCGCCGGGCAAACGCTCGGCGCATCTGGCGATGCTTTCGGGCGGCGAACGCGCGCTGACCGCGGCCGCGCTGTTGTTCGCGATTCTTAAGGTTTCGCCTACGCCGTTCTGCGTCTTGGATGAAGTGGACGCCGCGCTCGACGAAGCGAATGTCGCGCGTTTTCGCGACGCGTTGCGGACGTTGACCGCTGGTACGCAGTTCATCGTCATCACGCACAATCGTACGACGATGGAGAGCGCGGACGCGGTCTATGGTATCACGATGGGTGAGGATGGCGTCTCGCAGGCAATTTCGTTGCGGCTGGAGACAGAGTCGGGAGGCGGAAGGCAGGAGGCAGGAGGCGGGAGGCAGTAGGCAGGAGGCGGGAGGCAGTAGGCGGGAGGCGGGAGGCAGGAGGCGGGAGGCAGGAGGCGGGAGGCGGGAGGCAGGAGGCGGGAGGCAGTAGGCAGTAGGCAGGATACGCAATACGCAATACCTATCACGCATCACGGATCAAAATTATGCAATCCATTTTTCTCATTCTCCTCGGTCTGGTTCTCCTCACGCTTGGCGCGGAATGGCTTGTGCGCGGTAGTTCGTCGCTCGCGCTCAGGTTGGGTGTCACGCCGCTGGCAGTTGGACTGACCGTTGTTGCAGTGGGCACCAGCGCGCCAGAACTTGCAGTCAGCGTCAGCGCCGCGCTCGAACACAACAGCGCCATCTCGCTCGGCAACATTATCGGTTCGAACATCGCGAATATCGGTTTGATTCTTGGCGCGAGCGCGCTCATCTATCCGATTGACAGCCATCCGCAAGCGCTCAAGCGCGATGTGCCGTTGATGATTGCGATTACGTTTGGCTTGCTTGCGCTGCTCCTCGACGGCGAATTGGGGCGGCTCGATGGCGTGCTGCTTTTTGGTGGTAGCATCGCGTACATCGCCTGGACGTACATCAGCGCGCGCAAAGAGAACGAGAACGCGAGTGACGTATCGCCGACGCACCGCGCGCTGTGGTTTGATGTGGGATTGATTGTGATTGGTCTGGGCGTGCTTGTCTTCGGCGCGCACGCGTTGGTGGAAGGCGCGGTCACACTGGCGCACGCGCTGGGCATCAGTCCCATCATCATCGCGCTGACGGTCGTTGCGGTGGGCACTAGTTTGCCGGAATTTGCGACGGCGGTCGTCGCGTCGCACAAGCGCGCGGCGGACATTTCGCTGGGGAACGCCGTCGGCTCGAACATTCTCAACATCTTGTTGATTCTGGGTGTCACCGCGCTCATCCAGCCCATTCACGCGCGCGATCTGCGGCTACTCGATTTGGGCGCGCTCGTATTTTTCGCAGTCATCCTGCTGCCCTTGATGCGCGCGGGCAATCGCGTGACGCGCGGCGAAGGCGCGTTCTTGTTGCTCGCGTACGCGCTCTATGTTGTCTCGTTGGTTGGTACGGTCTAGACGCTCGACGAAATCGGAGGTAAAAATGACACTCAAACTGGCTGGAGTTTTTCCGCCCGTACCCACTCCGTTCGATGCGGATGGGGAAATTCTACCGAACAAACTCAAAGCGAACATCACATTGTGGAATCAGACGGGCTTGCACGGTTACGTCATTCTGGGTTCGAATGGCGAGGCGGTGATGCTCACCGAGTATGAAAAAGTCGCGCTATGGCAAGCCGCGCGCGAAGCGATTCCGCGCGACAAACTTTTTCTGGTCGGCGCGGGAATGGAATCCACGCGCGCGAGCATCGCGCTGGCAAAGCGCGCGGCAGAATTTGGCGCGGACGCGGCGATGTTCGTCACCCCCAGTTATTACAAATCGCAGATGAACTCGGCGAACTTGATGCAGCACTATCGGGTGATTGCCGATGCCTCGCCAATTCCGACCATCATCTACAATATGCCGGCGGCGACTGGAATTGACATTGATGCAGACACGGTGATTCAACTCGCCGAGCATCCCAACATCATCGGCATCAAAGATAGTAGCGGGAACGTTGCCAAGTACTCCAGCATCGTTCGCGCGGTGCGGCCCGATTTTGCGGTTCTCGCGGGTTCGGGCGGTTATCTGTATCCCGCGTTGTGCGTCGGCGCGCAAGGTGCGGTGGCGGCGCTGGCGAACGTCGCGCCGCGCGAATGTGTCGCGCTGTACGACGCGTTCCGCGCGGGACGCCACGACGACGCGCGCGCGTTGCAACTGCGCCTCGTTCAACTCAACGCAGCGGTGACGACACGCTGGAATGTGCCGGGTTTGAAAGCCGCGCTCGAAGAGTTGAATCAAGGTTTTTATGGCGGACCGCCGCGCTTGCCCCTGCGTCCGCTTGGTGAGGCAGAGCGCGCGGCATTGCGCCAGGTGATGCGCGAAGCGCAAGTCATCTAGTCACGTTTCACGCGTCACGTAAATCGTGAAACGTGAAGCGTGAAATGCGAAACCTGAAACTGTTATGTCTTTCGATGAACTTCTCTTCCAACTGGACAATACCATGTCCATCGCTGCCAAGACGCGGCTGGTGCGCGAATTTGCGCGCGAAAATTCGTCGCCGCTGATTGAGGATACGCGCGCCACGTTCTTTTATCTCAGTGAAGACGCGCAGAGCGTCGCGCTAGAAGGCGATTGGACGAACTGGCAACCGACCGCGCCGCTGGAATATTTGCCCGATACGCCGCTATGGTATCGTGTCGAGCGATTCCCGCGCGCGGCGCGCCTTGAGTATCGCATCGTTGTCAATGGACGCGCGCGTCTCGATCCGCGTAATCCGCGCATCGCTCCCCTGGGTTTCGGTCCGCACTCCGAAGTGGTTATGCCCGATTATCGCCCGCCGCGCGAACTCAGCGAGCCACCTCCCCGGACACGTGGAAGCGTTGAATCGCACTGGTTAATCAGCGGCGTGTTGAACGAGCGACGATCGTTTTGGGTGTGCTTGCCGCCGCGTTACTCACCGCGTCAAGCCTATCCGGTCGCCTATGTCAATGATGGCGATGGGTATTTGCGTTTTGCCGAATTGCCGCGCGTGATGGATTACCTGATCGAACGCGGCGAGGTGAAACCATTTATCGCTGTCTTGATCAAGCCCAACGATCGCGAAAAAGAGTACGCGTGCCACAATCCCTATGTGCGCTTTTTGACGGACGAATTGGTCCCCTGGATGGATGACAATTACCCTACTCGCCCCGAAGCGCCGGCGCGCCTCATCATCGGTGCGGGGTTGGGGGGATTGTGCGCCGCACACGTTGCGCGTCGTCGTCCGACAGTGTTCGGTTGTGTGGGAGCACAGTCGGGATTTTACGGCTATCGCAACGACGCGTTGTTGCGCGAGTACGCCGCGGTGCAAAATCTGGGGATTCGCTTTCACTTGATTGTGGGCGAATTTGAAACCGATGTGCGCGGGGATGGCAAACCCGAAGGTGACCTCGTGGCAGCACAGCGTCGTCTGGTTGAAGTGTTACGCAGCAAAAAGTATGTCGTCCAGAGTGCCGAGTATCCTGAAGGACATCAATGGGGCTTCTGGCGCGCGCACCTGGGGGAAATGTTCAAGTTCTTCTGGGGCAAGTGAGGGAGAGGGCAGACGCCCACCGATTTCTTCGCAAACACAAAAGGACACGGGGTCATTTGCCGTGTCCTTTGTGTTGAGCAAAGCGTTTTTACGCCGGCACCAACTCGGGTTCGGCGATGGGTTGCGTGGACGACTCTTCGCGCGGTACATCGCTCACGCGCAATTTGATTTCACCGTCCACCACATCCACAATCAGCGTACTCCCCGGCGGGAACTCGTGCGCCAGCACACCCTCCGAAAGCGGGTCTTCGATCGTGCGTTGAATCACTCGCTTGAGCGGACGCGCGCCCAGATTTCGATCATACCCTTCCTCGGCGAGTTTTTCGCGCGCCGCATCTGTGATGTGCAACTTTAATTTGTGTTCATCCAGACGCGGTTGGAGATAGCCGATTTGAATGTCCACAATGCGCTTGATGTCCTCTTTGGTCAAGGCGCGGAAGACAATGATGTTGTCCAGACGATTGAGAAATTCCGGACGGAAGAGTCGCTTGAGTTCGTTCATCAACTTGTCGCGCATCTGTTTGTAGGCATCCTCTTCGGCTTTGGCTTCTTCGCGTCGGGCGTTAAAGCCGAGCACCGCATCGCGCTGAATCACTTCGGCGCCGATGTTGGAGGTCATAATCAAAATCGTGTTGCGAAAGTCCACCTTGCGCCCTTTGGCATCCGTCAGGTGGCCGTCCTCCAGAATTTGCAACAGCATATTGAACGCTTCGGGATGCGCCTTTTCGATTTCATCGAAGAGGACGACCGAGTAGGGATGTCGCCGAATCGCCTCCGTCAACTGTCCGCCTTCCTCATAACCGATGTAACCCGGCGGCGCGCCAACGAGACGCGAAACATTGTGGCGTTCCATAAACTCGGACATATCGAGTTGCAACAACGCTTTCTCGCTGCCGAACATAAACTCGGCGAGGGCTTTGGCAAGTTCACTCTTGCCGACGCCCGTCGGACCCAGGAAGATGAACGAACCGATGGGACGCTTGGGGTCTTTTAACCCAGCGCGCGCGCGACGCACCGCCCTGGCGATGCTGGCAATCGCTTCGTCTTGTCCCACGATGCGTTTGTGCAACTCTTCTTCCATCTTCAGCAGGCGTTGACTTTCTTCCAGCGCGATGCTCGTGACCGGCACGCCAGTCCACATAGACACCACTTCGGCGACATCTTCGCTGGTGACTTTGGGTGGTGCCTTGCTCACCGCGTCCATCCAGTTCAACTTCATCTGCCGCAAGCGTTCGCGCAAATCGGTTTCCTTACCCAGGAGTTCTGCGGCTAGATCGAATTGCTCGTTCTCTACCGCGCGCTCTTTTTCCTTGATAATCGTTTGCAACGCCTTGTCCATTTCCACCACTTCGGGTGGCTTGGGGATTTTGTACATTCGCACGCGCGAGGCAGCCTCGTCAATCAAATCAATCGCCTTGTCCGGCAAGAAACGATCCGTGACGTAGCGCGAGGCAAGGTTTGCCGCAGCGACGAGGGCTTCGTCGCTGATTTTGAGTTGATGATGGGCTTCGTAGCGCGGGCGGATACCCTTGAGAATCTCAATCGTCTCCTCGACTGTCGGCTCTTCTACCCGTACGGGTTGGAAGCGTCGCTCCAGCGCGGCATCGCTTTCGATGTGCTTGCGGTACTCTTCCATCGTCGTCGCGCCAACGACTTGCAGTTCACCGCGCGACAGAGCCGGTTTCAAGATGTTGGCGGCATCCACCGCGCTTCCTGCCGCGCCTGCGCCGACGACCATATGCAATTCGTCAATGAACAGAATCGTCTTGCTGCCTTTCAACTCCTCGATGACGCGTTTCATCCGCTCTTCAAATTGGCCGCGATAGATTGTTCCCGCGACGAGCGAGCCTACATCGAGCTGGACGACACGTTTGTTGAGCAACGGACCGGGCACATTGCCTTGCACGATTTGTTGCGCCAGTCCCTCGACGATGGCGGTCTTGCCGACGCCGGGTTCACCCACGAGCGCGGGATTGTTCTTGGTGCGGCGCGCCAGAATCTGGATGACGCGTTCAATCTCTTTTTGCCGACCAATCACTGGGTCAAGTTTACCTTGCTCTGCCAGTGCGGTGAGATCGGTCGCCAGTTGATCGAGCAACGGGGTCTTGGTTTCGGTCTTGCGTTTTTCGCCCGCAGCGACCTTTTCGGGTTGACTTTCGAGCACCGCTTTGGTCAACTGCTGGCGAATTTTCTCCGGTGTGAGATTCAACGTGCGCAAGACGCTGATGGCGATGCCATCTTCCTCACGCACCAGACCGAGCAACAGGTGTTCCGTGCCGATGTAGTGGTGGCCCAGCCGCCGCGCCTCATCCACTGCCAGTTCAATCACGCGTCGCGTGCGTGGCGTGAGAGTGAGCCGTGCATTCGCTGGCGCCTGCCCGCGTCCGACGAGGTCTTCGATCATTCGACGCACGCGATTTTGGTCCACTCCCAGGTCGCGCAGGACTTTGGCGGCTAGCCCTTCTTCCTCGCGCAACAAACCGAGTAGCAAATGCTCGGTGCCGATGTAGTTATGGTTCAAGCGCGTGGCTTCTTCCTGCGCGTACGAGAGTACGCGACGCGCGCGCTTGGTAAACTTGTCCAGATTATCTGCCATTTTGTCTTACCTCACAGAGCGAATGTACGCTTCGCCCAATGCAAATTCCACGTAACTCCTCAGGCGGTCATTGCGAGCGCAGTTCGCGAAGCAATCCCCGATAAGCGCACTGGAGATTGCTTCGCCGCTGCGCGGCTCGCAATGACAGGTGGGCTGAGTAGTTACAATTTCACAGACGCAAAGCGTCCCCACACATTGCCCAGGGACGCCCTTGTCGTGCTGCTAGGTTGTTTGTTCTTGCTCTTCTGCTTCGATCTCCTCGGGCCACTCGTTGTCTGGTGTGTCCAGATCGAGTGTGTCGCCTGAATACTCTTCGGTCGCACGTTTGAGTGATAGTCCCAACCGCCGCCGTGCCGCATCAATGCGAATCACGCGCAGTTGCAAGGTGTCCCCTTCTTTGACCACTTCCTTGGGATGTTGAATGCGCCGATCGGCTAATTCGGAGATGTGAATCAGCCCTTCGATGTTGTCTTCCAGACGCGCAAACGCGCCAAACGTGGCTAACTTGGTGATGGTGCCGGTGACCAACTGTCCCACTTTGTAACGTTCCTCGACGGTTGACCACGGTTCGGGTTGAGTGCGTTTGAGACTCAGGGCGATGCGCTCGCGCTCGCGATCCACGCTGAGCACCTGCACCTGGATTTTGTCGCCGACCTTGACGACATCGCGCGGATGTTCGATCTTGGTCCACGATAGTTCGGACAGATGGATCATTCCATCCACGCCCCCCAGGTCAACGAACACACCAAAATCCTGCACACTGGTCACGGTGCCGGTCACGATTGCCCCTTCCTGCAATTCTTGCAAGAGGCGTTCTTTTTGTTCCTTGCGCAACTCGCGCATTGCCGCGCGTTCGGAAAGGATCAAGCGATTGCGTTCGCGATCCAGTTCGATGATTTTCAGTTTAACTTTTTTGCCGACGTACGCAGTCAGGTCAATGCCGTTTGCCTCGGTCGTGGTAGGGGTATCGGTCTTTTTGCGATACGTTCCCTCTAACTGCGTTGCCGGCACAAAGCCGCGCACCTTGCCGACGCGCACGATCAAGCCGCCTTTGTTAAAGCCCGCCACTTGCGTTTCGATAATCTGTCCCGACTTGAACATCTCTTCGACCTGACGCCAGTCGTGCTCCAACTGGGCGCGCGCTAATGAGAGGACGACGTGACCTTCGCGATTCTCCGCGTTGAGGACGAATGCCAGGACGCTATCGCCCACGCGCAACTTTTTGATCGCCTCCGCCGACATTTTTTCCAATTCCTTCGGCTCGACGATCCCTTCGGACTTGGCGCCGATGTCAATCAGAATCTCACGCGGATCAGCGCGCACAATCGTGCCCGAGACGATGGAGCCGTAGCGCAGTTTCTGAAAGCCCAACTCCACGTCGGACAGATCGCTCATCTTCATCCCCGAGTCATTGTCTTTCTTTGTCTCTGTGACCTCCTGTGGACGAGTCGGTCCACCTGCAACAACCATTGGATTCCCCCGATTACCGATTTTTTAATACCTTTGCCGATGCGGCATTTGTATTATATCATTTTCTTCGTAAATGGCAACCCCTACCGTAGATCTAAAGCCCTTTTCTTTCAATACTCTAACGTTTTGCGAGTGACGCGCTGGCGGAAAATGTGGTAGGTCCACGCCTGATACACAATCACCCCCGGAATGAAGATGAGCGCGACCACCGTCATCACCGAGAGAGTGTACGGCGTGGCGGCAGCATTATAAATCGTCAGACTCCATTCAGGTTTGAGCGTCGAAATCATCACGCGCGGGTAAAGTGTCAGGGCAAACGTGACCAGCGTCGCCGCGATCGTCAGCGCGGTCATTGTGAATGCCCAGCCGTCGCGTTTTTGTTGGTGCAACCGATTTGCCGCGAAGAGCGCGACGCCTCCCAGAATCGCGACGATGATCGGCTGCGTTGGACGCGACAGCATATCCGTGGCGAGCGCGCTGGCAATCAGCGTGACCACATACAATCCAAACGCTATCAGCCACAGCCGATTCACCGCGCTGCGCACGCGCGCGGCAAGGTCATCTTCGGTGCGTAGCAGGAGAAACAGCGCGCCGTGCAAAGTCATCACCGCTACAGCGAACACACCCACCAAAAGCGCATAGGGATTGAGGAGCGTTAGAAAATCGCCGGCAAATTCCATCTGGGCGTTGATGGGCACCCCGCGCATCAAGTTGCCGAACGCGACGCCCCACAATAGCGCGGGGACAAAACTGCCGATGAAGATCATCCAGTCCCAAAAGTAGCGCCAGCCGCGCCGCGCGTCCTTGCTACGAAACTCGAACGCGACGCCGCGCACAATCAGCGCGAGCAAGAGCAGGATGAGCGCGAGATAAAAGCCGCTGAACATCGTTGCGTACCAATGCGGAAACGCGCCGAACATCGTGCCCCCTGCCGCGATGACCCAGACTTCGTTGCCGTCCCAGAACGGCCCAATGGTGTTGATGATGATGCGTCGTTCATCGTCGTCCTTGCCGAAAAATGGCAACAAAATCCCCACGCCGTAATCAAATCCTTCGAGAATGAAAAAGCCGGTGAACAGGATGCCGATGATCCAGAACCAGAGGGTATTCAAGTCCATTGTGACCTCCAGGCATGAAACGTGATGCGTGAGTAAAAGTTGGCAGGAGGCAGGAGGCAGTAGGCAGTCACTTTGCCTGCATCCTGCTTACCTGTTTCAGTACGTTCCCACCTTGGTTTCTTCCGGCGTGCGGCGCGCGTACCTGGCGAGCAGGTAAACGTCCACAATCATCAACGCGCCATAGAGCAGCGTGAAGGCGATGAGGGAGAACAACACGGCTTCAGTCGTGAGAGTCGGTGAGACCCCCTGCGCGGTTTTCATCAGACCGTACACCACCCAGGGTTGGCGTCCCATCTCGGTCATCAGCCAGCCCGTGGTGTTCGCGAGGTACGGCAAGAGAATCGCGGGAGTCAGCAACCACAAGAACACAGGCACACGCGCCAGGCGTCTGGTCACAAGCAGCAATACGCCCAGCGCAGCCAGGCCGACCATCGCCAAGCCTGCCGCGACCATCAAACGGAAAGACCAATATGTTAACACGACCGGTGGAATGTAATTGTCCGCGCCGTACTGTTTGACGTACCTTTCCTGTAAATCTTTGATGCCCGGCACTTCACCCTCGGCTTTGAAAAAGTAGAGCCAGCTCAACACCCCTGGCAAACGAATGCTGAACACGTCGCGCTGATTTGCTTCGTCAATGATGCTGATGAGCGAGAATGAGGCAGGGCTTTCGGTTTCCCACAGGGCTTCTGCGGCTGCCATCTTCATCGGCTGCGTGAACAACTTGTGAACTCCCTGCGCGTGTCCTGTCACTCCTGACATTGGACTGCTGAGCAGCGCGCAGAACAGACCGATGCGAAACGAGCGCTGGAAAAAATCGCTGTTCCAATTTTTGCGCAGATGATACGCGCTGATTCCCAACACAAAGAACGCTGCCGTCGTCAAGCCAGAGAAAAAGACGTGCGAGTATTGATAGATGACGTGCGGGTTGGTCGCCAGCGCGAGGAAATCGGTCATCTCGGCGCGACCATTTCGCAGAACAAACGCGGTGGGTTGTTGCATAAACGAGTTCGCTATCAAAATGAGCAGCGCGGAGAATTGCGAACCTATCACCACTGCCCAGATCGCCGCGAGATGGATGTGTTTGGGAAGTTTGTCCCAGCCAAAAAACCAAACACCCAGGAACGTAGATTCGAGGAAAAACGCGAGGAGAGTCTCGATGGCAAGGACGGCGCCGAACACATCGCCCACAAAGCGCGCAAAGTTGGACCAATTGAGTCCGAACTGGAACTCTTGAACCAGTCCGGTCACAACGCCCATTGCAAAGTTGATGAGGAACAGTTTGCCCCAGAACTGCGCCATTCGTTTGTATTGCTCATCGCCCGAACGGACGTAGAGCGTCTCCATGAACGCGATAAGAATCGCCAGACCCATCGTCAGGGGCACAAAGAAAAAGTGATAGACAGTTGTTACCGCGAATTGAATTCGTGAAAGAGTCAGTGGATCCATTGGACCTCCAGATCAGTGAGACAGTGGGTCATCGTGCAAGCCATCGCCACGCTGCATCCAGAATCAAGCCCAGCAGATACATTGCCCCAAAGCGTCGCGAAAAGACAAATGCCGACGCGATGAACCACAGGGGCCAGGCGGATTCGGGATAATCGGCAGGACGTTCCTTGGGACGTGGATGGCGATACATTGGCAAGACGACCTGGAAGAATGTCGGCAAGGAAAGGAACACGATGAGCAGAATCGGTGTAAAGAAACCGATGAGAATGAGATAAACCACCAGCGCGTACTGCAAAAGAATCATCACGATAACGCTGATGCGCGAGAGGCGTTCGCCTAGAATCACCGGCAAAGTGCGAATGTGTTTGGCAGCATCCATTTCCAGCTTGTCAATGTGTTTGCCGAAGAGTGCCGCGCATACTCCCAGCGAGTATGCCAGTCCTGCCAGCGCAACGTTCCAATCCCACACGCCGGTGAAAACGTAATAACCGCCACCTACCATCAGCGGACCCCAGGTGACCAATAGCACCAACTCGCCAGTGCCGATATACTTGAGGGGAAACGTGTAGAACAGGACAAAGAATGCACCGATTGCCATCAACAGCAAGGTCATACCGCCGCGATAGTAGACCAGCGCAATGCCCGATAAGAGTGCCAGCAAACCGGTGACGGCGATGTACACCATCAATTGACGTTGCGTCAGCAAACCGTGTTCCAGCGGCTGAGGACCGTACTGCGCCCGAAAGTAATTGCCCCGATCTACGCCTCTGGCATAGTCCACCCAATCGTTGATGAGGTTGTTGGTGCCATGCGCCATCACCAGGCCAAGTGTCAGGAGAGCATAGATGCCCCAATCGAACTTGCCATCGCGAAAAGCCAGAATGCCTGCCATCGTTGCTGAAAAGAACGAGAGGCCAAGCGCCATCGCGCGCGTGGCAATCAGCCAGCGTGACACCGGGTCCAGTTGTGCCCATTCTTCCTTGCTGATGCGTGGAACCCCTTGCAGTGCTTTGACCCACATTGTCAAGTCAATTTTCATCCATACCTCCCTCAGGGCTAGCGCAAAGTCGGCAGGCTGTCACTTCGAGCGAAGCCGATAGTCTCGTTTGCATCTTGCGAATAACATTCCTCGCGACAAAACTTGGCGTAGCCGGGGAATCGCTGCTACCCAATTTGTCACATCGAGCGAAACGGGATGCTGCGCGTCGCTTTGTTCGACAAGTTTCTGTCAGTGTGCATACCGCTGCGCGGCATGGAATTCTCGAAGTGACATCACGGGATTGTCAAGCGACTTGGCACACTCTCTACAGATGATTATAGAGTGCACAAGGAGATTTGTCAAAGAGGGTATAGGACGGGTGCACAGATGTGTTGGATTGTCAAGCCCCCAACAAAGAGTTTGGAGGGGACGGAAAAGGACAAGACTCTCCCTATCCCCTGTGCTCAGCGCGCACAGCGGCTTGACTCAACCCCAAATTGTTCA